>Ga0209700_103640_pt1 | contig 29165 bp, 21 predicted proteins | sample SiratroredBW_FD_187528 | JGI IMG/M metagenome (GOLD analysis project Ga0209700, IMG submission 187528) | Root nodule microbial communities of legume samples collected from California, USA - Siratro red BW (SPAdes) (version 2) | ecosystem: Host-associated > Plants > Roots > Nodule | place: USA...
GTTACCTTAAACCGACGATGAACCGAGGGATGGAGAGAGTGAGAGAGCGGAGAGAGCAACGACAGAACGAGAGAGCATCAGAGAGCGAGAGCAATGAGAGAAAGAGAGAGCGTGAGAGCAATGAGAGAACGGGAGAGCATGAGAGTGAGAGAGCAATGAGAATGAGGGAGTCAAAAAGAGAGTGAGAGAGTGATAGAATAAGACGGTGAGAGAGCGAGAGAGTGAGAATGGAGAAGGCAAGGCTCATGAATGACTTTTAGACTTGAGATTACATGTTACCAAAAATACCCCTGCCACGTAAGATGCATTGACAAAACTATCCCAATGTCAAGTGAGGGTAAAAATTCAACGGTGTCAAAGTATCTCTATTCCTTTGAAAATGCTAACATTATTAGAAGTTATATGTGGTTTGTGCATCCAATGTTTGTTAGCCAAACTAACATTCTTTTTCTTCAACAAATCTAAATATACAAAAATCATTGTTCTAGATAATGTGGGATCTTTTCTTCCTCTTCTGTGGTGCCCATGATGGTTGTTTTCTTCTGCACTTGCTGTAGTGCTATTACTCTCCTCTATTCTGGTTAAATCAAGATACTCGTAAGTGATCTTAATTTCCATTATGATGATATAGGAAATGTTTCTGAAATATTTTTGACATATTTTAAAAAAGGAATTATTAAGAAATACTATTACAATAGTGATGTCCGTATTTTCAAAAAAAGGTACTTTGTTGTTGAATGTACAACATTTTTTGAATTATATGGTTTGAACGTTGTTTTTGATGTAATTTGATTTAGAAAAGATTTAAATACTTCTAATACTCTATTATTTATATAATTTTTTCTGATAAGAAAAAAGAAATACAGCTATTAAAAATATCAGTTGGAGGCGACATATTGGAAGAGCATTCCAGTTATTGTATTGGTATCATATTTAATGAATAGATGTATATTCATTACATATATGAAGACATGTTCCTCCAATCAAGATCTTCCTTAAATTTTTAGAGATTTTATAATAATTATAAAATTACTCATCATCCTTAATATTAAAAGATAAAGACACATTTGCATAAATTGTTGTAGCGACGTGGATGCATAATCTGGACTCTCAATAGAAAATCCTTGGTGATAGTCTTCTTAGAATAGTCATTCCAATCGAGGACTCCGAGGAACATGTTTCCAGCTGTAGTTGTTTCACCTTTGCCAGTTGTATTGTTTGTCCAGTTTGAGCAGAAGATAAGTTCTTTATACATATCTTATCTTCACTTCACTCCTAAATTATGGATGGGTATTATATTTTTAGTAGACCACTCTTGAAGTCGTTTACCATATGGAGAAAAAATGAAATAAATAAGTAAAAACAAGAGAGAGAAAAAAGTAAGTAAAATAAATATAAAAGAAAAAACAACATTTAAATATTGAACGAAAGAATGAGTAAAAATAAGAAAAACAAGTTATATTAAAGAATAATTTTAACTAAAAGGTTTCAAAATATTTTATTTTCTCATTTTCTCCGTAACAAAAAACTACGTATTTATTAGTTTATGACGAAAACTTATTTAACTTTTAAAATTAATTTTAATTTTTTTTTGAAAGAACCAACAATAAATGAATTTAAATTTAGTGCAATAAACTTTTAAAATTAATTGAAAATAAATATAAAAATTGCTCTTTTTTTTTCACAAAAACAAATTTTGTTGTTAATAGGTATTACAACATTACCTATAGTGATCTAAGTATTATTCATATGTAATTTTATCAGTTATTATCTATATGTAATTTTATTCATGTGTTATATATAAATTTATAGATAATGGATAACTAAATCCTATCAGTAAATAACGTACGTAAATTTAATATTATATATGGATAACACCGATAGGTAATGATTATAGAATCATCAATATGTAAATTTGATGGTTCAAAGCCAAAAGTAATATATGCATATATTAAAAAATATTATTTTTAGTGACCAAAATTTTATATTCCTATATATAATAAATATAATCCAACATTTAAGCATTTTAAGTTAGATTTGTGCAAATACAACTACATCAAGTTCTACCCCATATTCTAAATCAAATACTAAAACCTAAATCAATTTTTAGTAACACTTTACCCAAATTAAGTTCAAGTAAGTATAATCTACATTAAATTTTAATAACATATGTTATTAAATTATCTCTAAAAATTTAAGGAAGATCTTGATTGGAGGAACATGTCTTCATATTTTTTAATTCAAACTAAGAAAAATAATATGATAATAGAAATAAAAATAACAATTAAATAAATAATTTTTATAAAAAGATAAATATAAAATTATACAATTAAAGTGTACATTAAAGATTGTTACAAAGTTTGATAAAAAAAATCTGATCGTGCTTTGCCCTAATCAAAACTTTTCTATGTATAAGGACTACAAAATAAAATCTTCCTTTAACAGTATTCAACCAATTTTGAAGAGATTATACTTTATCAAATTTTCATTGTTAAGGAACACGGGCCTGATACCTTAACCACCCTCAATCCTATTATTTTAATAGAACCACTTCTGATGAGATTCGTTTAAGAAAAAAATAATTACATTAACTAATCGGAAGTTGTAAACAAGGTTTATAAGAACAACTTAATTTATTCACGAATTATTAATTTATTCACGAATTATTATATACGGGTAAATATATTTAACATTATTTAGAAATTATTATCTATAAATCTGTATATGTAGTATTATTCACATATTTAAGTTTATAGATACGAATATGTATATGTAGATATTATTCACGGATTTAAGTTTATAGATATTATCTACACACAAATCCGTTAATGAGAATTATTTTAATAAAAAATTAATATAATAAAGAATAAATTTGTAATTAATGGATTAAAAGATTATTAAAATAATAGTATTGGGACTAGGGGTAAAAAAAAAGTGGATTGTCAATGTATTTGGTATATATAATAATAATAATAATAATAATAATAATAATAAATTATTTGTAATTAAATGATGTGAAAATTTATTAAAATAATACCATAGTTATTAGCTGGGTTCGAGGAAAAAGAGGTTGTTAATGTATGAAGGTCCAATGTGAATGGTAATATAAAGTTTTGTACAATTGCATGGATAAATGCTGGTGAACTCTAGTGTGTAACTTGAAATTCAAACAGCGTAACACTTTTTAAAGCGAAGTAAATATTGCATTTTTTATATTGATATGCTGAAATCTGTGTTACCTTTGAGTGGGCGTCTTCCAACTTTTTCTTTTGGGATGTTGAAGATGATGACTGTGATTATATTTTTAATATAATTGATTATATGTTAATGTTTTATTAATATATATATATATATATTATACTAAAATAAATAATTAAAATGCAAATATTAAAATAATAAATAAAATAATTAAATTAATTTAAATTTTGATATTTTATGATGTAATTATTTTAATTTGTTATTTAAAACATAAATTTTATTTGTTAAGACTTTATAATATTTTTTTATTTTAATTCAAATTTTTAAAAAACTATGTCAAACTATTTTAGAAAATTAAACAAACTTAAAGATAAAAAAAATGATGTTACTTAGGATTATGATATCAAACTATTTAAGAATTATGTTATTGGCTCCTTTAAAAAAAAGACGTGAAGCAAGGCAAGGCAGTGTAAAGGAACGCTCAAGAATGGCATCCAGGGGAATAGTTCGTGAAGCTCTCACAGAATACAACTACGAAGAATGGAGAACTCTGATGAAAAGCTATCTGAGGGGGGAAAATCTGTGGGATGTTGTTGTCAGGACTGATTCTACTTTCACATCCATTGATGCTCAGAGAGACGCAAAGGCTCTGCATATCATTCAACTATCATGTGGACCAAAGATTTTCGAACAAATTAAAAAATTCGAAACCGCCAAGGAAGCTTGGAATCACTTGTCTGCGGTTTGCAGTTTGGAGTTTAAAGCGATACCAGATATTAGGCATGGTACGCACTACGTGTTTAGATGCATCTTGAAATCCTTCTTTGTATGCATATATTTACACATAACATTATTCCAAATATTTATTTATGTTTGAATGTGAATGAGACGCACACAGGTGAGATATCCTCCACCGTTAGTGAGTACAAAGCTCTGTACGAGTTTGTGGAAAAGGGTGACTGGGAAGGCGCAAGATCATACCTGAGGGAAATACCCGAAGCCATATTTTGGGCTTCGGCTTCAGGTAGGACGGTTCTTCACGTTGCAACAATGGCAGGGCATTTCAAAATTTTTGAGGGGTTAGTGAACTTAGGGAGGGCGCGATTAGTAGAAATGCAGGACCAGGATGGTTATACTGCTCTTGCTCTTGCTGCTGCTTACAGTGGAGACGTGGATATAGCAAGGTGCATTGTAAATGAGAAAGGTGGCGGGGGAGTGCTTGCTTTACCGAACAGGGAGGGTGAGATCCCTCTTCTTCTGGCTGCTGATTCAGGACACAAAAAAATGACTCGCTTCCTTTTCTTTAAAACTCCTTCCCATGTCCTCGACCAACAGCCTTCACACTTTCAAGTTTTACTGCTGAAAAGATGCATCCAAGCGCATATATTTGGTAAGCAAATGAACCACATATCCATATATGCTGCTTCGCTTCATCTCTTCTCCATACCCTCTATCTTCCTCATTCTCCACCTCCATGCTCCTAACCTCTTTTTCTTCTCCTTAACCTCTTTGATTTTACGTGTATATATTGGAATGGTTTGATAGATTGTTAGGATTTTTAACAAAAAAGAAGTTAATTGTGAAATGGTTGTATGGTTTGAACTGGCAGATGTGGCTTTGGCAATGCTGAAATCTTACCCGCAACTGCCCACTGAATCCTTATTCTATGGCTTTGGCGCCTTGCGTGAATTGGCTCGATTGCCTCCTGCACTTTTAAATGTCACTTTTTTAGATACAATAGTTTACAATTTGACAAATGGTAAGAGTTTCCTCTTTCTTTAAGGTATTTTTTTTTTTCTCTCTCTTTTGCAATAGCCACTCAATATTATTTTGTTTTTGCAAGAAAGCATTGAATCCATCGAACTTTTACCTTTCATAATCTCTTTAATAAATGATGAAACATTATTTATAGATATAAATTAGAGTTTTATATTTAAAAATATAAAAATATATTGTGATATACGAGTAGCTTTATGTGTTGAGAATTAAAAAAAACTATATTAAAATTCAAGTTAAAAAGTGAGAAATAAATTAAGTCTTAGAAAAATCCCTAAACGGGATAAGGAAAAATATTGTTGAAGAATAGTTTATAACAACACTTTTAACTAAATACAAGATATATGCGACTGAATTAAACTTCTTATGATTCTTCCAGGTACTTTAGTCGATTTGGTTCCGATAATTTTGGGCACGGCTGTAAAGCTTTTGGGTAAGTATTGTTTTGTCTCTTTTGATGCTTCTTTTTGCTTTATGAGATACTACATAGGGATTTGCAGATATGTAAGCATGTATCCATAAGTTATTTTAACGAATTTTGACACGTAAAAACCAATATGTATTATTTTGAAAAGTTAAATTAAAATCTCTAATTTTAAATAATCAATATGTCTAAGTTTTTAAACGAGTGACTATAAAATTGCAGATTGAAAAACAGCTATTTGAATTTCACAACATCATTTTGTTGATCACGTTTGAAAAAAAATGTTTTTTTTTTTATCTTTCTAGATGTAAAATTATTGTTCTTATAACATTTATAAAATAAATAAATTTTGATTTTAATCTTAGTGAAATACTTTTTTAGTTTTAATTTCTTCAAAAATTGAAATAATTATTTATTCTTAAATTTATTTCAAAGTAGATAATGGTAACAATTTAGATACATTATTCAATTAAATTAGGACAGTCAATCCTATCTATAAGGGAGTTCAACATTCTTCAGGACTAGTTCTAAAATTGTGTGATGGTTCAAATTTTCAAATTTCTGAACATCTTTGTTAGTACGACTAAATGCTATTAATTTTGTTTTTCCTCTCTACTTTAATTCGATCTAAATTCCTCTCATTGTCTTAGTATCAACAATTATTAATATTGAGTGAACTTGTAGATAAGGATAAAGTTCTACAAATATTGAGGTACTATAAAGATATTGTTGCGAAGTTTAATAGTTTAGAGCTCCGGGAAGCTTTGGTGTACGACGCCATGTTGGATGCAGCAAAGCATGGAAATGTTGAGTTCATAAATGCTATGTGGGAGGCTAACCATAACCTCTTATGGGCAACGGATAACTATGGAAGAGACATATTTTCGTATGCGGTTCTTCATCGCAAACAGAATGTGTTTCAACTCATGCATACTCTCTGTGGAAATATGGATATAATTAAGTATAGAACAGACGAGTTTGGCAATAACCTGTTGCACCTCGCGGCATATTTAGGACCTTTCTCTGATTTGAATCTCAGACCCGGTGCTGCTCTGCAAATGCAAAGAGAAATTCAATGGTTTAAGGTGCATTTATATTCATTAGTTTTCTTTGTCTAGTGGGATTAATGTAATAAATACAATAATAGTCATTAACATTGATGAAATTGGTGCAGGCAGTGGAGGAAGTTGTGCATCTTAAATGTAGAGAAGCCAGAAATGATGAGGGTAAGAAGCCTCGTGAGATATTTATTGAAAGTCACCAGGAGTTGATGAAAGATGGAGAGAAATGGGTGAAAGAAACAGCTGGGACCTTTGCAATTGTGGGCGTTCTCGTCATAACTGTGATGTTCACTGTAGTCTTCACTGTCCCAGGGGGTTACAATCAAGAGACTGGAGTGCCCATTTTTATAAATGAAAAAGCATTTACTATGTTTATTGTAGCTGATGTAATCTCTCTCTTCTCTTCTATCATTGCAGTATTAATATATATTGACATTCAGACATCACGTTATGCTGAAATAGACTTCCTACTAAGTTTGCCCACCAAGATAATGGCAGGCCTTGGGTTCCTTTCCCTGTCTCTAGTGTCCATGATGGTTGCCTTCTGTGCTGCACTTGCTATAGTTCTACAAAAATCCAGGGAGTATCAGAGCCTCTTTGTAGCAGTCGTGGTATTGGCAAGCATTCCATTTACTTTACTTCTGCCATCACAACTTAGACTCCTCCTTGAGACTTTCAAATTTATAACATCAAATCCCATCATGTTCGCCAATTATCAGCAAATCAGAAGAATTTTGCGTATCTCTGGTTGATTTTACAAAGGACCCCAATATTTCTTAGCATTTGAAATTGTTTGTTTCTCTGTTTATTTTTCTGTTCTGATACTCATGTTAGGATCACTGTTAGTATGTGGGCAGTTAGCTTTCTTGTTTGAGGTGTTATCCACGTTTAGGAAGATGTTGTTAATTAGTTATTTTCTAATAAGTCTGTTGATGAGCTAAGGATATAAACATTGCCTATTTTTATAAGAAAGCACTCTCATTTTCCTAGTATCTCTGCCAAACATTCTCACCTTTGTCCGAGTTAACATCTGATGAACAAATCCAAACTGGACGAAGACGAAGAACAGATGAATAATGATTATTGTATGAGTGGATGTCACATTGACTACAACAACATTTACTACTTTTAATAACATTTTTTTTATTACATTATAAATTATAATAACATCTTTTAAATAAATGTTACCCTAAATAATATCACATTAATAATGTATCATTTTTTAAATAAATGTCACTATAGAAAAAAACTAATTTAATGTATAATTTTAATAAAATGTTATTAAAGATTAAATATTACTATTTTTTAAAAATCATAATATGTTAATTTTTTTTAACAATAATGCTAGGTCATTTATTGCTTCAAACGATTTATTTATTAGTCAATTAAAGTAATTGAACAACCTAAGAGTAATACTTCCTCTCCTTTTTCTTTCTTACCCTTGAGTCTTTTTCTTGACTCACATACTTAAATCCATACATAAAAATAAATAAGTAAATAAATTAGGTAGGTACATGTTAGAGTGGCTTTTGTGGAATTGGGGTGGGATTTTTAGGTGGGACGAGAGTATAGGCGTTCCCTCTATTTTGCAGGTAACTGTGCACGGCTTGAAGAAGGTGAGACAGAAACCTGTACATGAAGATAAGGTTGATGAGGCTGCAAGATACAATTGGAATGCTTATCTATGGTTATATAGTGGACAAGTTTGGTCAAGATCAAGGCATTTGTTCAATGTTAGCATAAAGCTCTCTGTTTTTGATGGGGGACCAAGTGGAAATTATCAATCCGTATGCACTTGTAATTCTTGGTTTACCCATGTTTAAACATTTAAGTTACTGCACTGTTGGAATAGGATATCGAACTTTGATAATGACTTCCTAAGTGCATGCATGTAGTAGGGGATGGTAAATATGGCGGGATGTACCAGAACACTTGTTTTTTTTTTTTATAATAAGATTGGAGTACTTTTTACTCTTTATTTATTTATTTTATTCATGACTATTAAAAAAAGTACATAAAAAATTGACAAATGGACCTGAATTCAGTAATAAAGATAAAATCCTTTATTTATTTTATTACTTTATTAATGAAAATAATGAATTAAAAATTTCAAAAGTCATTTTAAATTCAATTCAGGTTTAATTAAAATAAAATAGATTGGATTGAACAATTAAATTGTTTTAATCAAATTAAATTGATTTAAATTTTTCTAATATAATTTATATTGGATTAAATCTAAATTAAATTCAATGTGTCAATTATATTAAATTTAGATTTAATAGTTTAATTTGATCAAATCTAACCTAAACTCGGTTTGTGAGATCCAACCTGATGTCAACTTGGAGTCATATCCAACTCTATCCAATTTGATCCAATTTGACCTAAATTCGACTATATCTGACTTGAATTTGTCCTAGTTTGAGCCATTCTAATCTCGGGTTGATCTAACTTAACATGGACTCAACCTGGTTTAGCCTATACTAACATCAGTTTGATCGAAATTAGTCCAAGCTTGATATGAACATAACCTAACCTAAGCTCGACCCAACCCAAACTGAATCATCTTTCCTTAAGCTCAATCACTCTTACATAACTTGAACTCAACTCAACTCGACCGTCTTGACATAGACTCAACCCGTTATAGACTTGACCCAACTCAACTTGACTTAAGTCCAGCTTCACATGACTTGTGTCTACTTCATCTAACTTTAATATAACTTAATTTAACATAGACATCACCTAACTTTGTCTAACCTAAACCTAGACAGACTCGAATGATGTGAGATTTATTCAACTCAATTAACGTGAGACAAATCTAACTTTGATAATTTAATAAAAGAAAGATTTCTAACAGAGAAAATTAGAAACCCTAAAGATGTACACCAATCTAATCAATAAATTAGAACAAGCTTTTACGATATTATTTGTAGAATTGAGACACAAACACTATTAATTACCTAACACAAGACAAAAATTATGTCTAAATTCTAAAATGTGGTGAACTTTTAAAGATTACCTAAAATCAAACAAAATAAAAATAAAGATGGATGTTATTAGGAATAAAATTGTAAAAAAAAAAATATCACACACTTGATTATACCTAAAACAAAAGTCTTAACAGTCCACAAACATCAAATTCAAATTATCAAACAAATATTGAGCTCAGTCTTCCACGTATCATAATTTTTGTTTAATCAACATAATTCATCTATTCTTTCTATGTTTTATGTTATATTTTTAACATTCAATCATATTGATTATTATCCTAAATAAGACTATTTAAAGAGACCCTTTTAATGAACTAATTTATTATAAGTTATACACGAAAATGTTTAGAAAACTCGAATACAAGTACAATAAAAAAATAATAACTATCTTTAAATTAAGAATATTGTACTTAAAATTTCATAACATTTTATTTTCTTAAAATACTTATCAATATATTTATAATGTTTACACACTTCTTTTAATAATTTTTAATTAATAATTATATTGCTAATATAATAAATTAGATATACTATTAATATATTTTATTTCAAATTGTTGTTAATATTTAAAATTATTATTAAAAATTTTAAATTTAATAATTTATATCTCAATCATTAAATATTAATAATATATATTTTTCTTAAAAATATTATTTATTAATTTTATGTCGACATTCATAAATGAGAAAAATCACACAAACACATTATCAATTAACGTGACTGAAATCAAATCGATCGCTAAAATAAATTGGTATTTCATTATTAAAATTTGATTCTAATTAGTGACTAACATATTTTGGTAGCTATATTCAGTCACTGAATATTTTTTATAATGATTTAGTGACTGAAACCAATTTGATCACTATAATAAATTGATATTTAGTTGCTATTTTAATCAAAATTAGTATCAACTTATTCAGTCACTAAAATATTTTATAATGACTTGACGATCGAAACCAAATTAATCACTAAAATAAATTGGTATTGGGTCACTATTTCAATCATTAACAACATGACTTTTTTTTTTACTTAATACAATCATTGATTTAGTGATTAAAATTTAGCTACCATAATTTTTGATTGCTATTTCAGGTGCTACACAACCTATTATCACTAAACAAATTATTTCATTGTTGTTTCGATCACATATTTATAACAAATGTAAATCAGTTTGTTATTTTGGATCACAACGATCAACTTATTTTAATAAGTAATAAAATCTCATAAGTTTGGAATCTAAATAATAAATAATATATGTTGTTAATTAGGTGAACAATTTGTTTGATTTGACATTCTTACAATAACGAAAAGTTTTAATAAACTTTAAAATGAGTGAGATATAGTTCATTGCTAAACTTGAACTCCAAAATAACTTAAAATGGATGTTATCTAAAATAGAACAATGCTTAGTTCATAGGAACTAAGTGTGATACTTATTATTTTTAATAATGTGGAAATGTTGGTTAGTAACATTTTTATTTGAGTTTATCAATCAAGAAATCCCAAGACTTTTGGCTTTCCATCTTTATATTTTGTGGGAATTATTTAGTGATATAAGTGTTGTTAGAAATTTTCTTTATTTGTTATGGAGTTAAAATATTTTTTTGAGTGTTTTCATTAATTTTATTTTTCACTGTTAAAAAAAAACTTAGGAGATTGTATCAAAAAGATAATGTGATACTTTTGCATAAAACGCTCTAATTTATTCTTTATTGAAGAATCACCTATCTTTTATCCATCATTTGTTTTTCCCTCAATTTGCTCATCACTTTTCCAGCAACAATCTTCTTTTTTAACTTTTCTGCCCGAAATTTATAGGTAGACTATTCTTACCTGTAATGTCTAGTTCATTTTGAAGTTTAGATGATGAGGTTGTAGTTCTTGAAAAATTATTCACAAGGAAAGTTTTAAGCATAGGAGAAGATTTTGACGATGACAACCCAATAAGATTCCAATAATATTAGTTTATACAAAAATATTTCAGTGGAAAACATCACAAAAGAATGTTTGCCTTTAGATATGGGAGATTATGACCTTTCGATTCCTCAAAGGAAAAAGAAAAACAATCTTAGTTTTTTTATCAGCAAAATAGATATGAATTAATATAACTATTCAAAAATACAATAATGTTGGTTTATAGTTACAAACTTATCCTTCTAGTACCACAGATCATTACCTCTATCCCTCTCTTAACAAAGACAATTGAAATAACTATTCAAGATACCTTTAGCTTTGTTCTCCCGTTTCACACTAGGATTAAACCTGTAACTATATAAATTTTAGCCCAAGTTCCTTGCATTTGTGATTACACTAGCTCTTAACATGGTTTAAAAGTACCGTCCTTTCCCCCATATCAATGTTACTCTGTTGGGCATTGTAAGGCTAGCCACTGTGATCTGATTATTAGGTCTGTTAGAAGGATTGTTTTTAATTACCTTTTCTTATATTGATCTTATTTTTTATGATATTAATAAAAAAAACTAAAGTGTCACATATATTTCTTTTGATATGTCCAGTTAGGTTTAATCTCACTTTAATATATATATATATATATATATATATATATAGACTTCCTTCTTTAACTTATCAATATGTTTCTTAAGAAATAACATTAAATTACAAAACAATTCTATCTCAAATTCAAGAATGCCTCTATTAATGTTATTTAGCATAATTTGAATTAAAACAATAACTATTTATTTTTGTATTACTATTTAAGAAGTATATATAATTAATCTTAATAGTTTGAGATAGGAAGAGGGAAATATGACAAATGAATAATTTCATCATTACATATTATAAGAAAAGAAGAAAAAAAAAACAAACACGACTATTTTAAGAAATAAAACCGTGAAAATAATTTCAATTAAAACTTCTGAAGTCCAAAACTTATATTAGGTCATATTTATAAACTGAAGTTTAATTCTATTTATATAATTTGAATAAATTATTTATACCAAGAGTAAATATATTAAGTTCAGTATTTTCAACTTTTTTTTTATGTTTCGTGGAGGGTTTATCTTAATTTTATCTTTCTATACTTGTTTTCTCTCTTATTTCTTTATTCAATTTTTCTCTATCACGTCCTTCTACGTTCTGCTTAGGTGTCTTCCCCCCAATGACATGAATCTTCATTTTCCTGGGAATTTTCACTACTATTGAAAAAGAAAGATTAGATCCGTATTTGACGGGTCAAGTCAAGCAAAAATATATATATGAAATTAGGACAGACTTATCTTCTATGGACTAATAATTTCTATAGTCTGAGAAACAACTGGTAGATGAGAGCCTTCTCTTAATTCAAGTGCAATCACTTGTTTGTTGGACTTAGTCTGTCTTCATATTAACATTTTTTAAAATTCTTTGGTGGTATATGTAAAATTTCAATTAAAATGAGTCTTTAATTAACACATGAACAATTTATTACCGTAATAAATTAAATTGTCTGTCTGCGTGCTTCGTAAGTGGGAACGCTGAACACGCACATTTATTAACTTAAACTAAATTAAAATATATACGAATCCAAAGTGACATGTTTCCTCCTACGTATTGATTGAAATTGGTCAAAACACAAAACAATTGCAATTCTTTCCATTATTTACCAAATTTCTGTAATTTCTTTTACGAAAATAAACAAATTGTGTGACGCTTGTATAATTTTAAGGGAAGAAGTCATATTATAGTGCGTAACTTTAGAAAAATGTGACAATAAATAAAAAATTATGTCATATTAACATGATTTTAGAAGAAAAAATAAGAACGATTTTAGTAAAAAAAGATAGAATTAAAATTATGTCAATATAGCAAATTTCAATAAAAAAAAAATTCAATTGAAGTTGTGTTAATGTGATATAATTTTAGTTGTAATATTTTTTATTTTAATTTTATTTTTTAGAATTTAAATATAATGATTTGACAAATTTATAATTAATATAAAGAAACACAACAAAAAAAAATTAAAATTTTTGACAACTATAAATATGTGAAGTAGCCTAAATCCTAAAGAATAAAAAAACTTAATAGTAAATTATAGAATTTTGAAAATATTTTGATCTGAATCTTCAATGAGAATTGTCCATCACATCTATTACCTAATTTCGAATAACTTTCATTTTAAAAATTTTTCAATCCGAATTTTCTATCAAAAGATATGATGATTTAAAGTTTTTCATCTTAAATTTTAACAACTCAAAATATATATAATTCTATATAAATAAAGAATCTACTATTAAATATACACCAAAAAATTACTACTAAAAAATTTAAATAACTTTTTTTAAATGTTTAATATTATTTATTAATTTATTTAAAATTTAAAATATAAAAGATAAATACAAATTATACCAAACTAAAATATTTCCCGTTGACATAAAATATAAAAGATAAATATAAATTATAGAAAGCTAAAATATTGTGTGTTTACACCATTTGATCAATATTTTTTTCTTATTAAAATAGTCACACGTTGACACGATTTTGTACGAGACTTCTGCATTTTAAATCTACATCGTGAAAAAAAAATTATACAGTAAAAAGAATTGCATTTCTTTAATGCTTTAGCCATTAGATCACTTATAATAAATAAGAATAATAATATTTTAACACCTATAGGTATTAATACATATATATTTATTTAATATTTTATGGGTAAAAGAAATAATATTTTATTGTAAAGTGGGTAACATTCTCTTTTCATCTTCTCTTATTATGTAGAACAGTTATATACTTAACTATAGATAAGTGCATGGCACCTTACAAATATAGTTTTTGGCCTCTTTACCTAATGTACAAAATTTAGTAATAATATTTTCTTTCTCTTTTATATTTTTCTGTCTTTTCATCCACTCCTTTCTTGGTTTTTTCCTCTCTTTTCTCTTGAATCTTTACATGGTATCAAGAGCCTTTAATGGCTTCTTCACCAGCCGCTACAACCTAAGAAAATTTTTCTGCTTCCACTACATCATCTATTTCCTCAAGCTTTGTTTCACATTCCTTCACAACTCTAATCACTCTCAAGTTAGATGATGAAAGTTATTTACTATGGAAACAACAGGTCTTGGCAACCATATGGTCTTAAATTTCAATGGTTATTGGAGGACAACTCTGTTTCACCTCAATCCGTCACTGTTAACGGTACTGATATTGAAAATGAAGATTACATTTAATATGACCAATCAGATAAGCTGATAATAGCATGGTTACTAACCTCTATACATCCTATGATTCTTACACAAATGGTTAGGTTTGACACATTGTAGCAATTTGGGTCAAACTGAAAACGTACCACACATTTCACAAATTCGAACAAGGGTAAAGAAATTGAAGCTCAAGTTAAGAACTCGGGATGTGATAGGTTTGTCTCTGCGTATCTTCTTGATATCAAAGAAGACATAATAAAACCTCCTAATAGTAAATTTTGAAAATATTTTGGATATGAATCTTCAACGAGAATTGTCCATCACATCTGTTACCTAATTTTGAATAACTTTTATTTGTAAAGCTTCTTAATTCGAATTTTCTATAAAAAATTATGACCATTTAAAGTTTTTCGTCCTAAATTTTAACAACTCAAAATTTAAACTCAAAGTATATATAATTCTATATAAAATAAAGAATCCAAATAAGTGACTTTTCGCTTAAGCAACAAAGACAGTCTGAGCTAAAACTCACTTAAAGTATTTTTAGAATAAATCCTAATTGAAGGCGTCAAGGTTGTTGGAGCGCGGATCATGAGATAACGACCACAAATTGACCTAATGCAAGGAGCAAAAGTTATAAAAGGCTAGAGCTAGGTCAAAAGGCGTATCTATCACCTATCACTCATTAAAGACTCTTGGGAGCATTGTGACTGCAAAAGATCTTTTCTTTTTCTTTCGTTTATATTCCATGGCTACTATGAGTAGCTAATTTTCTTACTCTTGGGATTGAATGTAATTTCTAAACTTCAAATACACTTTTAATATTGGTTTGATATCATTTAATTAAATTTACCTTTTTTTTGACGTTTCATTCATATTTTGATTTATCTTAGAATTCTTCTTGTGACTGTAAAACACTTATCGAATATGAAACTAAACGTAAACGCATTGCATGTATAAGTTCAGGATGGATTATAGTGTAATGATTGCTTATAGTAACTGTTCTTAACGGTGATTAAATTATTCTAGTAACTAGGAATATAAGCTAGGTATTTTAATTTATGAATTTCAATGCTAGAGGAATCAGGTTGAAAAGACTTTTATTTGGGCAGATTAGTAATTGGAAAGGATGATATTAAATTAGGTTAAGAGAGTATTACAATTCAATCCTAAGGCCTTTATTACTATTGATTTAGCACAAGTTATTATTAATTGCTTTGTTATTATGTCATAAATTACTCAAACTCAAATCATTATTAAGTATTTTCATTCATAAGACAATTGATATTGAATCAATTTACAAACATAAATTTCCTTGTGGATACACGATTTATTGTTTATATTACTTGAGGATTGAGTATACTTGCTGAAAATAGTGTATCAACTATCAAATATACACTAAAAAATGACTATTAAAAAATTTAAATAAATTTTTTTTGTAATACTCTAGAAAATAACTATGGAATAAAAACTAACCTAGAATTTAGTTTTAGATATAAATAAGATAACACCTATTTTTTTAAAAAGAAAAGTTGTTTAAGTAAATAAAAGTTGGTTATTTACTTTTTATTTTTATAACAACCACCAACTCTCTCTTTAAGAATATATTCTCTTTCTAAGAAGATATTCTCTTTTATTTTTATAAAAATCACCAATTATCTCTAAGAAGATATTTTCTTTATAAAAACTATCAACTCTCTCTCTCTCTTTAAGAAGATATACAGTTTCATTCTTATGAAAAACCACTATCTCTCAAATAATTTCTCTTTAAAATTTTCTACCTTCTCTCTAGATTTGCGATCTCATAAGTTCTCAAATAATTTCTCTTTAAAATTTTCTACCTTCTCTCTAGATTTGCGATCTCATAGGTTTTAAGATTGACAATCAGAGGACACCCCTAGATTTCTAGCGTTGAGTAGATCAAGAGTGTCCGATCAGATTCTTGATAGAGTTAGGTTGCCAATGATTTTATGGTTTTTGACTATCTCTACTCTATAGAGGTAAGAGAAGCTAGTTTGATTGTTTTTTATATATAGTGTAATTATTTGTTTATTAAATATGAATTGGATTTTGAATTAAATTGAATGAATGTTTATGTATTGTATGATGTAGTATCAATGTTTGTGAATGATGTGGTGTGTGATCGAGACATAGTATCTTCAGGAAAGGAGATACCCGTGTTGAGATTATTAGGATGTGCATTATTTGGGGATTCAGAGGTATATTGACTCTACTGGTACATTAGATTCACATAAATGAAGATTACCAGTTAGTGAAGAGTCGAAGGAGGTTCATATAGTCATATCCGAGGTTTGAAATATGAGCCCGATCGGAATAGTCTATATCCGAGATTTGAAATATGAGCCCGATCGGAATAGTCTGTATTCGAGATTTGAAATATGAGTCCGATCGAAAGATATGGGTGGTATATGACAGGTACACACCTCTGAGTCTAACTCAATGCACAAGTGTCTTCTGAAAGTAAAGAGTCTAGTGTCTTTGTTTATGAGTCAATATATGTATGATGTGAGATGAATTATTGTTGTTTGGTTAAGATAGAAATCCAATTTATGAAAATATATTTTTTTAAAACTCTCTAGCTTACCCTTATTTTTGTGTGGTGTTTATTTTATTTTTAAATTTGCGATGATCGTATATTACACGGTAGTAGATGATTTGACAGGTGATGTGAGTCCCAAGTGAATTGTTGGAAAAACTTTATTTTATTTTATTTGTAATTTTACGAAGATATTTTTATTAAATCTTATTTAGAGAAATATATTTTGAAATACATGAGAAATATAAGGATTTTTATATTCAAGTTTATTATATAATTTTTTTATGCAATAAAGTTTCTATTATATGAAAAATATGAGATGTTACAAATTCTAAATGTTTAATATTTTTTATTTATTTTTTTAAAAATTTAAAATATAAAAGATAAATACAAATTATACCAAACTAAAATATTGCCCGTTGACATAAAATATAAAAGACATACAAATTATAGAAAACTAAAATATTGCATCTCTTTAGTATAATACCTCTGCGCTTTAAATCTAAATTGTGAAAGAAAAAATTTACACAATGAAAAAAATTGCATATCTTTAATGCTTTAGCCATTATATGACTTATAGTAAATAAGAATAATAATAATAATATTTTAACACCTACAAGTATTAATACATATATATTCATTTAATATTTTATGTGTATAAAAAATAATATTTTATTGTGAACTGGGTAACATACTCTCTTCATCTTCTCTTTACTTTCCGTCTTCACATCAGAACCCTTTCCGTCTTCACATCAGAACTCTTTGGGACTGTTACGGTAGAACGGTCGGTTATGTACCTAACTGTACGACACTGTATAAATATAGTTTTTGGCATCTTCACCTAATGTACAAAATATAGTAATAATACTTTATTTCTCTTTTATATTTTTCTGTCTTTTCATCTATCCCTTTCTTGGTTTTCTATCTCCTTTCTCTTAAATTTTTACATGGTATCAAGAGTCTCTAATGGTGTCTTCACTAGTCGCTTTTTCCATTTCTGTTACATCATCTTCTTCCTCAAGCTTTGTTCCACATTCCTTCACAACTCCAATCACTCTCGAGTTAGATGATGAAAATTATCTACTATGAAAAGGACAAGTCTTGGCAACCATATATGGGTCTTAAATTTCAACAGTTCTTGGAAGGCAACTCTGTTCCACCTCAATCCGTCACTATTAACGGTAATGATATTGAAAATGAAGATTACATTCAATATGACCAACCAGATCAACTGATAATAGCATGGTTACTAGCCTCTATGCATCCTACGATTCTTACACAAATGGTTGGGTTGGACTCCTCTACAGCAATTTGGGTCAAACTGCAAACGTACCGCACATTTCACAAATTCGAGCAAGGGTAAAGAAATTGAAGCTCCAACTAAGAACTCCAAAACGCGATAAGTCTGTCTCTGTGTATCTTCTTGATATCAAGAAGACAGTTGATACACTGGCTACAGTGGACTCTCCCATTACAACAGAAGGTCATATTGACGCAATACTTGACAGCTTGCCGAATGAATATCATAGCTTCGTTACTACTATTACATCCCGCTTGGACCCTTATACTGTAGCAGATGTGGAGTCTTTATTATTGGCAACAAGAAGGCAAGTATTTCAAAGCAAAGTTTCTCTAATATCTCTTTTCTGTATATATTCCATACAAACTTACATGGTTTATATAGGCAAAAAGGTTTGCCTCTTCAAATACCAAAGACAGATCAAGAGTCCTAATAAATAGTCCTACCACGCATGCCCCAAAAATATTAATGCTAATCTGGGAATACCAAACGACAATAGCAAAACAATCTTCCTATTTTAAGTTTATTTTATGACAAATCTCCCCCTTAAACTTAAATACTCTTTCCATCTCTCATTCCAATAAGCTTTTTACAATTCTCCAGCAATGTGGTTGGCAGTGGCTTGGTGAACATGTCCGCAGCTTGGGCACGACTCTCCACATGCTCCAGCTTGACTTTCCCTTCTCTGACTTGTTCTCGGATGAAATGAAAACGGACGTCAATGTGCTTACTTCTTCCGTGATTGACCGGGTTCTTTGCCAACTCGATCGCCGACTTGTTGTCAACTCGAATCACAGTCCCTTCTTTTCTAATTATTCCCAAATGCCTTAGCAGATTTGAAAGCCAAACTGCATGACACACGCTCCAGGAGGCTGTCACATACTCGGCCTCGCAGGTTGATAGAGTTACAATGGGTTGCTTCTTTGACAACCAAGTGAAAGTTGTGTTCCCGAGTAGGAACACATAGCCCGACGTACTCTTCCGATCATCTATATCCCCACACCAGTCGCTATCCGAGTAACCCACTAGTCGGTAGTCATCCGTCCTTGTATAAAAAAGACCAAGTGATAGGGTTCCTCGAATATACCTCAAAATTCTCTTCAAGGCTTTCCAGTGTGTATAGCTCGGATCATCTATGAATCTGCTTGCAATTCCAACACTTAGCATTAAGTCGGGTCTGGTACTTGTAAGATACCTCAGACTTCCAATTAGGCTCCGATATCTCCCGGGATCAGCTCGTTCTCCATTATCAAATTTTGATAAGTTTTGTGACTAGTTCCATTGGAGTTGAAACCGGGTTGCAATCCACCATCTTGAATTTCTTTAAGATTTCCAAAGCATACCTTTCTTGAGATATGAAAATCCCATCCTCCGACTGCTTCACCTCTATACCGAGAAAATACTTCATCAGTCCCAAGTCTGTCATCTCGAACTCCTTCTGCATTATTTCCTTGAACTCCTTGATTAGTCTTGCACTGCTCCCGGTGAATATGAGGTCGTCAACATAAAGAGCAACTACCATCATATCCTTTTCTGACTTCTTTGTGTATAACGCATGCTCGTATGGACACTACTCGTACCTGTTCCTCTTGAAATACCTATCAATTCTCTCATTCCAGGCACGAGGAGCCTGTTTTAGCCCGTAAAGGGTTTTCTTCAACCTCAGCACTTTCTTCTCATCTCCTTTTTTCATATACCCGAGTGGTAGTTCGACATACACCTCCTCTTTCAGCTCTCCATTTAAGAAAGTTGACTTCACATCCATCTGCAGAATCGGCCATTGGTTCTGAGCGGCCATTGAGATCAGAAGTCGGATTGACTCCATTCTTGTAAACTTCATCGTAGTCAATCCCCTCCTTCTGCTTGTAACCTTTCACCACCAGTCAAGCTTTGTAACGCTCAACTTCTCCCTCAGCATTCATTTTTTTTTGTACACCCATTTCACCCCAATGGGTCGAGCTCCTTCAGGAAGGTCGATCAGCTTCCATGTTTTGTTTCGTTCAATTGTTTCGATCTCCTCATCCATGGTTGTTCTCCACTTCTCATCTTGGACAACTTTCTCAAAACTCATGTCTTCGGAGTCAGCCAAGAGACATACAACATGAATTTCATTTGTAGTGTCGTATATCTCCTGTAGTCTTCTCGTCCTTGGTAGTTGGAGCTCGGCTTCTTCATCTGAGGATCCAGTGATTATTGATGTTGGTGGTGCAACACCCTCTGATGTTGGCGGTGCAAGAACCTCCAAACTGGTTCCTTCTTTGGTCAAGTTGCTCCAACTCCATGCCTTTGTTTCTTCCACATGAACATCTCGGCTCACCACTATTTTATTGTTAACAAGATCGAAAAGTTTGTAAGCTTTGGATTTCTCATCATACCCAACAAAGATGTATTTTCTGCTCCGATCCTCCAGTTTTGTTCTGTGCTGGCTCGGCACTTGCCCATAGGCAATGCTACCGAATACCTTCAGATAAGAGACACTTGGCTTCTTGCCACTCCAAATCTCTTGTGGCGTCTTCTCACCTAGCTTTGCATGTGAAAATCTATTTTGCACATAGACTGCGCACTGCACCGCTTCTGCCCAGAACTTTTTCGGCAGATTCTTCCCTTTTAGCACAGATCAAACCATGTCAAGAACAGTTCGGTTCTTCCGTTCCGCCACACCATTTTGTTGCGGAGAATATGGAGCAGTTAAGAATCGCCTGACCCCATGTTCCTCACAGTATTTGTTGAACTCAATGGAAGTAAACTCGCCTCCTCTGTCAGATTGGATTGCTTTGATCGCCCTGCTTGTCTCCTTCTCTACCATTACTCTAAACTTCTTAAATATTTCAAAAACCTCGGACTTCTCTTTTAGGAAATAAACCCATGCCTTCCTTGAGAAATCATCAATGAAAGAGATGAAGTATCTTTTACCACTGAATGATTTCAGAGTTATCGGTCCACACAGGTCGGTATGGATCAGTCCGAGTTGCTCCTTTGCTCGGTACTCAGAACCCCTTGGAAAAGACCTTCTTGCCTGCTTTCCAATGACACAATCTTCACAAAACTTCTTCTCGAACTCCATTTTAGGCAGTCCAAGCACCATCTCCTTTTCCACCAACTTGGTTAACCCACCAAAATGAAGATGACCAAAACGAAAATGCCACTTCATAACCTCGTCCTCCACACCGAGTTGCATGCATTTGTCTTGAATTATCTTTAACTCAAGTTTGTACATGCGGTTCTTCTTCATCTCTACTCGGGCCATGAGTCTCCCAAGTTTATCCTTCAACTGTAGTTCTCAGTCTTTCATAAAAACTGAGTATCCATTCCCCATTAATTGTCCCATGCTCAGTATGTTGCTTTTAAGATCAGGTACATAGTAGACATTTCTAATTTCGCCAACTCGCCCATTTCTCTGTTGATACCAAATCGTTCCTCAGCCTTTGACGGCTACTTTCGAAGCATCACCAAAGGAGACGGATCCCGACTCCTCATTTGTAAGTGTTTTAAAAAAACGCTCGTCACCACACATGTGGTTACTTGCACCGCTGTCCAAGTACCAAACCGAGTTATCGGAATAACTTCATTTGATCTCGGTTTCTGGAATGTTGGTCACCATCAGTAATCCTTCATCTTCCTTCTTGGCGAGGAAATTTGTTGGTTCCTCTTTTTTCTTCTCAGACCTACAATTCTTAGAAATATGACCCAGTTTTCCACAGTTGTAGCATTTTATTGAATAACAATTCTTGGCAACATGCCCACACTTCCCACAGTTGTAGCATTCAATATCGTTGTTTGTGTTTGTCAGACCTCCTCTTCCCTGAGATCGTCCTTGCCCTCGCCAGTTTTGTTGGTTGGGTTGTTCGTTTCCACATATTCCTCTTCCTCTTCCTCTTTGCCCTCTGCCTCTTCCTCGCCCTCTAGTGTTCTGAGCATAGAACACCTTTCCATCTCTGATAGTTGCCTTTGCCTGGAGAGCTTGTTCCAGGGACTTTTCCTTCTTTTTCTTCCTTCTCTGCTCATACGCCTTCAAAGAACCTGCAAGCTCTTCGACAGTGAGCGTTGATAGGTCCTTTGACTCCTCAATTGCACACACAATGTTCTCAAAGTTATCTGTCAGTGATCTCAAGATCTTTTCAACAACTCGGTTTGATGAGAGACTCTCACCATTCTGGCTCAGCTTGTTTACCACGGTCTCCACTCGAGTAATGAACTTGGATATGTCTTCTGATTCCTTCATCTGCATATTTTCCAGCTCACTCCTGAGGGTTTGAAGTTGTACTTGCTTCACACGCTCATCTCCTTTGTTTGCGTTTTCTAGGATATCCCATGCCTCCTTTGAAATTCGTCAACAGCTCAGTATAATAAATACAGAGTCGTCTTGTCTTTTGCTCGAATGGTCTTCAATGCATTCAGCTGGTTATTTGAATACCCATCAGTGTTTGCCGGTTCGTCATACCCATTCTCAACCACGTCCCAATTTTCTTGGGAGCCGAAAAGAGCCTTCATTTGCACCTTCCAGGAGTCGTAGTTGACACCTTTCGTTAATTTGGGTAGCGAGATGCCATTAGTTAGACCTGCCATATTTCTCAAATGTTTACACTCAACTCACACAACTCTCGGTCTGCGCACACTGCAACACTCTCTCTCGCAGCAGGTCAGTTCTCACGCTCACCTTGCATATAGCTCTTGATACCAATTTGTTGGCAACAAGAAGGCAAGTATTTCAAAGCAAAGTTTCTCTAATCTCTCTTTTCTATATATATTCCATACAAACTTACATGGTTTATATAGGCAAAAAGGTTTGCCTCTTCGAATACCAAAGATAGATCTAAGAGTCCTAATAAATAGTCCTACCACGCATGTCCCAAAAATATTAATGTAATCTGGGAATACCAAACGACAATAGCAAAACAATCTTCCTATTTTAAGTTTATTTTATGACATTTATTGCTTGCTCAGGAGGAATGATTGGATAAATGAATCTTGTCTTTTTAGAAGTAAATGTTGCTACAAGAATACAAGATTAGCTAATCCCATAAATCAAAATTGAAATAACTGGAATTTAAATGGTCCTTCATCCTCTCAAAACTTCAAGATTATGTGTCAAATTTGCTCCAAATATTTTCGCTTCTGATTGTTGGCGCAGGTATGACCATTCCAATACGTCAACTATTCATGTTAGTTCTTCCCAAGCATCTACCTTTTTCAATGAGGATGATGAACCATCAATACTTAGAACTCCTTCTGCATTGCGTGATCCACTATGGTACCTAGACAGTGGAGCATCACATCATCTAACTCATGACAACGATAATCTTATAGCAAAAATGTCTTATAGTGGTCCTGATGTGGTTAAAATTGGTAACAATACTGGTCTTCCTATTAAAAATGTTGGTTCTGCTGTTTATACTTCTCCATGCACTGCTCATAATTTTTTTATATATAACTTGCTACATGTTCCTTCAATTTCGAAGAATTTACTTAGTGTTTCAAGATTAGCTAGAGATAATAATGTGTTTTTTGAATTTCATTCTGATTTTTGTCTTGTTAAACATCAGGAAAAAAAGGAGATACTACTTCAAGGAAAAATTAAAGATGAAATATATGCTTTCCAAAATTTTGTTCCCTCTTCTGATTTTACAGCTCATACTGCTTCTGTATTACCAAAGATATCATCATATACTAGTGACACAATAGATTTAGACATGCTCATGCGAAAGTTATTCATCAAATAATACAGTTATGTAATGTTCATGTATCTGTTAAACAAACATGTGAACACATTAGTTACCGTTTCATGACTCTACCTCTATTTATACTCATCCATTAGAATTGGTATATATGGATATATGGGGTCCATCACATATTTCTTCTTCAAATGGATCTAGATATTACATTGCTTTTCTTGATGCATATTCTAAATATGTTTAGTTGTACTTGCTATATCATAAGTCTCAAACTAAATCTGTTTTTCAATCTTTCAAAATTTATTTTGAAAAACAAACTGAGTTTCAATTAAAAAGTGTTCAAAGTGATAATGCAAAAGAATTTGTATCCTTTAAACCATTTTTCATTCAACATGGAATTAAACAAAGGTTATCTTGCCTGTATGTCTGTATGTTCATCAACAAAATGGTTCCATTGAACGCAAGCACCGTCACATTACTAAGGTTGGTCTCTACTAAACTTCCTCTAAAATTCTGGGGAAAGCTGTGACCACTGCTGTGAGCATTATCAATGTTCTTCCATCTCCTAATTTAGATAACAAGAATCCCTATGTTATTTAAGAAACCTCTCAATTATAATTTTTTCAAAACCTTGGGTGTGCTTGTTATCCTATGCTTCAACCCTATAATAATCAAAAATTCAATTTTCAATCATCTATGTGTTTGTTTGTTGGCTACAGCTCAACACATAAAGGATATGTTTGTCTCTCTCCATCTGGTAAAATTTATGTTGTCATGTTGTTTTTAATGAAACTATTTTTCCGTTTGCTTTACCCGAAAATCCCTTTAAACCTAACAATAACTTAGTAGAATCTACATCTTCTTCACTTATTCCTATAATTGTTATTAAACAACATTTTCTTGACAAGAATAGGGTCTATAAGGTGCCTTCAAATTCCAATTTACAACCTATAGGTCCATCCCTTTCTTTCTCTACTGTCAGTGCTTCACCAGATCAAATGATTTTTTTCACCTGAACCTTTAATACCTTCATCTGTAAGTTCTCCTACTATAATTTATGCAGATAGTGATAACTTAATTTCTATGCAAACTGGTCATTCTATGATAACAAGAGCTAAATCTGACATTTTTAAACCACGTCTTTTTACTGCTTCCACTATTTTCACTACTATTCCAAAGTCATTGTAGCAAGTTATTCAAACACCTCACTGGTTCCAAGCCATGACAGAAGAATATAATACCTTAATTCATAACAACACATGGGATCTTGTTACTCCACCTTCAGGTGTCACACCCATTTGATGTAAATGGGTCTTCAAAACAAAGTATAATGCAGATGGAAGTCTTCAAAGACATAAAGCAAGACTGGTAGCTAAAGGATTTCATCAGCAATATGGCACACAGTATCTTGTAACCTTCAGTCCCGTAGTGAAACCAACAACCATTCATACAGTTCTCACTCTTGCACTTACAAATAGTTAGCATGTTCATTAGATAGACATTAATAATGCATTTCTATATCAAGAATTACAAGAAGATGTATATATGGTTCAACCACCTGGTTTTAAAGCTGCAGATCCTAATCTTGTTTGCAAATTACGCAAAGCCATTTATGGCCTTAAACAAGCTCCTCGATCTTAGTTCACTAAGCTAAGTACCACTTTAATTTATTTTGGCTTTCCTTCAACAAAGAGTGATTCTTCTCTATTTTCTAAGTTTACAGTCTTTTACCTTACTTGTTCTCACATACGTTGATGATATAATCATCACAAGAACCTCAAAGAATGATATACAGTCTCTCACTGATGCTCGGGCAACACTTCGCACTAAAAGACTTGGGTCGTTTATATTATTTTTTAGGTGTTGAAACATCATGGAACATGGATGGTAACTTGCATTTGTCTCAAACAAAATATATCATAGACCTACTGCAACGAACATCTGTTATCTTCCAAACCACAACCAACACCCATGATTTCATCATCTCGCCTAACACAAGATGGGTCAACTGTTGTTTTAGATGCTTCATTGTATAAGTCAATTGTTGGATCCTTACTCTTACTATATATACTGTTAGAATATTATAATTAGAGAAACAAATGAGTAGAATATCAGAGATAATCAAGGAAAATCAAATGTATTTATTTATAATACTTTCTATATTTAGTTCACTAGAATTCTATATTAAGTGAGTTATTGTAAATAGAGAAAAATATATTTCAAGAAAAACCTTCTTCCCTGTTATCATATCTTTTGTTCATATTTTTCTTTTATAATATGATATTTTCATTTCATCATATTTATTATATCCTTGTCTAACCTTTCCTAACCCTCGATATCATCATAAGATGGTATCAGAGCGATGTTAGATCCTGCGATTTCAGAAACCAACATCATTTTTTTGTTACCCCTCACAGTAAAAAACACCAAAAAACCAAAAATATCATTTTCAGATGATGAAATTGGCAACAACATGAATCAAAACCAGAATAACTCATCAACCATTACTGATGAGCTAACTTTGCAAATTACAAATATGCTTCGTAATGGCCCAGGGATTTAAAATTTATAATGAATGAATTTTCAAAAACTAAGATAGAAAAGATAAAATGTTTTTTGCCATTGAAGTTTTATACGGATGTAAAGGAATTTTCATTGGGAAAAAAAATATATATAAAGGATATGCCAAATAGATTTAATATCGTAAGGAATAATTCAGTGTGACATTTCTTATTATTGCTCACATTACCAACAATATCATGAATTCTATTAAAACATATAGAAATATATTTGAAACATTACAAAATAAGTATGGATCTATCAAATGAAAAACTTTTTAAAATGAGAACTATTAATAATAAGCATGCGGATTACAATTAAAAAATATAACAGCTAAGATTAAAACATAATTTTAAGATTAAAATAGGTAAAAATCATAGTGTAATTATAAACATACAGGAAATTAGTTTTAAATGTACCAGTGATAACGAAATGTTAAGGATAATTAAGCATTTGCATATGACTACCCTTACCACTACGCTACAAAACAACATTATTAACTATTTGATATAAATAATAATATAATGGGGTTCAAAAATAAAAATTCACATATCATGTTAAAAGTGAGGAGGAGTACTAGAATGAGTCAATGGTTCAATCCAAGTGACTAGAGAATTATACATGCTAGAAGGATAGGAGAAGAGACATTGTGTGGAATGTGAGTTCTTTTCTCCTCTTTTATTGAGTTCTTCCTTCTCTCTCATATGCTATTTTAATTTCTTTCAGTATCATTGTTTATTGTAATTCTCATTTTCAGGTGATATTAGAGATTCAGAAAAAAGATCAAATACTAACTGATATAATATTTTTTGTTATCCTTTAGTTGTTGTTATAGAAACTAATTTTATTTAAAGAATATATATGAACAATATTGAACACATATATTAGTATTTCTAGTTGAGTTTAGATATGGATTGTATCACTATTCTTTGATGAGAAAAGAATACAATGGATAGCACTTCAGTGAAAGATAAAAACAGACAAAAGTTGGGAACAAAGGAATAATTTTTTACTTGTTACAGGCGAAAGTGGACGAAGGAGAAGAAACACGTGAAACATAGGACAGAGAGATGAGTTATGTGAAAGAGGAGTGATACTTTGAGAACCTCTTCTACCCTTTGTTCTCATGAAATGAAGGAAACATAAAAAAGAAGTTGTATATGTTTCTTTTTTCGCTTCCTCTTTCTAGTCTTTTTCCTTTAAACAGCATAATACTTCTATTCCGTGACTGTCTTTATAAACAAATATTTATCCTTGCCGCCTTTTGGAAGCAACACCTAACAGAATTATGTTTTTGTCTCTCTTTATAAAAGAAAAATATGTGAAGCATTTAGAAGTACTCACAATAGGCAGTGCAATGGAACGCTCAAGTGTTGCATCCAGCGGAATAGTTCGTGAAGTACTCACAAGGGACAACTACGAAGAATGGAAAACTCTAATGAGAAACTATCTGATAGGGAAAAATCTGTGGGATGTTGTTGTCGGAAGTGGTTCTGCTTCGACTGAAGTGGAAGCACGCAGGATGAACGGAGAGGCTCTGCATCTCATTCAACTATCGTGCGGACCACACAGTTTCGATCAAATTAAACATTTCGAAACCGCCCAAGGAGCTTGGAATCACTTGGCTGCGCTTTACGGTTCTGAGTTTAAAGCCCAACCACATGTTAGGCACGGTACGTACTACGTGTTTAGATGCATCTTGAAATGCTTCTTTATATGTATATATTTACACATAACATTATTCCAAATATTTATTTATGTTTGCATGTGAATGAGACGCACGCAGGTGTGCTATCCGACAACGTTGGTGAGCACAAAGCTCTGTACGAGTTTGTGGAAAAGGGTGACTGGAAAGGCGCAAGATCATACCTGAGGGATAGACCGGATTCTGTATTTTGGGCTCCGACTTCAGGTAGGACGGTTCTTCACGTTGCAACAATGGAAGGGCATTTCAAAATTGTGGAGGGGTTAGTGAACTTAGGGAAGAAGCAATTAGTTGAAATGCAGGACGAGGATGGTTTTACTGCTCTTGCACTTGCTGCTTGTTACAGTGGAGACGTGAATATAGCAAAGTGCATTGTAAATGGTGTAGGTGATAACAAGGGAGTGCTTACTTCACCGAACAAAAAGGGTGAGATCCCTCTTCTTCTGGCTGCTGATTCAGGACACATAAAAATGACTCGCTTCCTTTTCTTAAAAACTCCTTCCCATGTCCTCGACCAACGCAATCGAGTTTTGCTGCTGGAACGATGCATCCACGCGCATATGTTTGGTAAGCAAATGAAGCACACATCCATATATATATATATATATGCTGCTTCACACCCTCTATCTTCCTCCTTCCCCTTGGTCTTGTGCTTAACCTCTTTGATTTACGTAACATATATATTGCAATGGTTTGGTAGATTGTTAGGATGTTTAAGAAAAAAAGAAGTTAAATGTGAAACGGTTTGAACTGGCAGATGTGGCTTTGGCAATGCTGAAATCTTACCC
>Ga0209700_103641_pt1 | contig 29163 bp, 9 predicted proteins | sample SiratroredBW_FD_187528 | JGI IMG/M metagenome (GOLD analysis project Ga0209700, IMG submission 187528) | Root nodule microbial communities of legume samples collected from California, USA - Siratro red BW (SPAdes) (version 2) | ecosystem: Host-associated > Plants > Roots > Nodule | place: USA...
TTTTTTTTTTTTTTTTTTTTCTTGTGGGGTCTAGGGATATTGCAATGGGGGGCAGCACGACAATGCATATATAAATGACTAGGTGGACATGGATTTTCAAACAAACATGAACAAGTAATATGATAATGGAATCAAAAGTGATTACATAAAGTAGGCTTTGAGTATGTTAACATCTTATAAGAAAGTTCACTTTATTATTTTTTTTCTTTTGTCTACCTAATTAATTTGTACTATCTGTTTTCTTTGGTTCGTATATATCCCACTATTCTAGCAGGATTATTTCCCAGTATAATAAATACCGAATCAATAATTGGTTTAACTTTTATAGAATATCAAGAAAATTTCATGTTACAGATTTAATGAATTTAAAGTTTTCTATACTCACTTTCCATAATACTCTAATAGATTATTATTGTATATGTAAATGATAAATTAGTGTCATAGTTGGTTCCACCTTCTATCTAGCATTTTTTTTAATTGTGATGAGCAAAAGTTGCTAATGATTATCATGAAAATTAATTGAATCATGTCTTGATAAGAATCAACCGACACCATATATGAAAGAAGTGTCAGAGATCAGCAGTGTCAACTGCAAACTTTTGTGGACGTAGCTTTTAGTTTATGTTAATTTAGTATAACCTTTTCTTCATAAATTTCTCTCAATGAGTTTTTACAGTTTTATCTGTCAATTGTTTTAAAATTTAAATAATATTAATAGTTAATGTTTAGTTATCTCTTTATCTTGAGAATAAATATCATTTGTTATTATTTTGTAAGTGGTGAAAGAAATGATGATGGAAAAATATATCAAATAAGTTAAATCAATATTACAAAACTTGTTTTCAACTCATAAAGAATTATTGAACTAATAAGGAAATTAGATAAAAATAACAATGAGAAATTTATCATAAATAATAAAAGATAAAATAAATAAAATAGTTATGTAAATATAGTTATGTAAATATTAGATATTTAATAAAGTTGTGTTGTAGATGAAAATAATTGTGGACCATCGGGAAATTATTATATTTGATTTTGAGCAAGGCTAATATTTAATTTTTTATCTTATTGTAATTTTTTTTAGTAATAAAGAATATATAAATAAAAAGTATAAAAAGATGTTTTAGTTTTCGATAAAATTTAAGATATTCATTTTAGAACATTTAATGGACCAAAAGTACTTGATTACATTTGTATCCTCCAAGATCTTATTACATAGAAACATTGTTTTCGCAAGAAAAACAATTAATGTGTCCTGCATCAAATATTTGACATGACATTTCCAAAATAATTTTGTAACTTGCAATCTCAAAGATCTCTAGTAGTGTTAAATTTTTGTGTTTTTGGTGTTCAACGACCATTATGCTATTCAATGATATACTCCGCATGATCTTCTTTTCCAGTGTTGTTTTAACACACTTTATCACTAGTATACTTTTGTTATCTAAGAATTCTCATATTTAAAATTCCAAAACTATATAAAATCTGTGTGTAATGAATTCTTATCTCTTTGTGTTTAAGAACTTTGAACTCCTGCAATTACATGTTATAACTGACATTGATATGTAACACTAGCTCCTCTAGTCATTTCTACTTGAGTTTTGTATCAATCATTAGTCTTCAACTAGTCTTTTTATTAATTGTCTTTGTGTCTTGCTTAAAATCCAGGTGTTTAATTGTTAGCATATTTTTGGATTTTTATATAAATCTGTTTCACAAAAAATATGCTTGTTTGTTGGTACAACATCTTTTATATATTCTAGCAAGGTTATTGGGCTTATCGGGCCACCATTAGACCACCGTTATACATAAATTTCACGTTCGACTTAAGGAGTTTCGGCGTGAGAGTGGTGTGTTAGAGATCTCACATCGACTAGACATGAGACCTTTCAATAGTTTATAAGTAGGTGCAAATCTTTTCTTACAAGTCGATTTTGTAATGTTGAGTTAAGCTTAAAGTCTACTTTTGATATGATATCAGAGTCTATCATAGCTAGGTTGTTTGGCCTATCAGACCACCCGTTATATCGGGCTACTATCGGATCACCATTACACATAAATTTTACGCTCGAGTTAAGGAATCTCGATGTGAGAGAGGTGTGTTGGAGATCCCACATCGACTAGAGATGACAACTTTCAATAATTTATGAAAACACATGTATATTTTAACAAACTACCTTTGAACAATCATAAATGATAAAAACATATATTATCATACCTGACATCAAAACACAGATTAAAAACAAGTGTAATAGAAAGAACCAAATTTCCATTTTCATAGGACATTGCATGTAAACTAATAACCTCACTTATGATAGAGTATTATCTCTTGCATTAGACATGAACTTTGGTCATGTGAGCATAGGGTATCTCAGCATAAGCTTTTAGATATATCAAATCTCTCACCAATATGAGGATCCACATGCCCAACCTTTGTTCGTGGTCAAATAATGTCCTCTTGTGTAAGTATAGACATATTTCCTTTCCACATAACTTCTACAAACCATTACTAAAGCACACTCTTTCCTAATCATATATATATATTATTTAAAAAAACATTATGGCCAGATATTTGCATTTATAAAAATCAATTTTCAATTCAACTCACATATAACCAGATTGCTTCATTGCTTTATATTCCTAATTTCAAACATCCTACCAAATTCAAGCACCAGTTAGAGTAAGTGAAAATGGCTTTTGTAAATTTTGATGTTATCCATAGGCATGTTAAAACATAGGCATGTTATCCATGCCTATGTTTTAACATGCATTATTGTAAATACCTCTTCAACGTCAAAGATTGTATCCCTAAACATCAATTTATTTTTGTATTGTATCCCTAAACATCAATTTATTTTTGTAGGTCCAAATGGTCCAAATACATGTTATCCATAGTATTCTACACATTAAATTACACTTTCTACTACAACCTATTAGATCAAAACCAAGAAAATGGTCCTTAGCAAGGTTATAATGAACTGAATGTACTCCTACCATTTATCAATCATACTCTAGATTTGACTTGCAGTTTAATCTTTTTGTAATGAATGAATCTTTATTCTAAATCTTGTGAATTTTTTCAAATTGAGATTAAATTACAAGTCTTCCCTAAATTTCACTTTTTCTTTCTTAGTTACTTTAACTAGTTGAAGCTACGAAGCACTTCAGCAGAAACAATCATCTGGACTAGGAAAGCATATATCCCAGAGTTTTCAATATGCAATAGGATCAACTAGATTTTTGAGTACATAATAGGATATTGATCTCATATAGTATGCATGCATTCTACATACACTATAACCTACATATAAGGGTAATCTATTACCTTGTGAAGGCAATACTATAGTTGTTTTGAGGGGCATAACATACTACACATTAAAAGATTAGGATTTTTGAAACTGTGGTTTATTAGAGTTTACGTATTGTTTCTTTATTTTTTTTGTATGTCTGCGGACAGAGTCTGAAAGGCTATATGTATAAAAGCAAAATTATGAAAGGGTTGAAACATCCTATAAGTATTCTTTTAATTTTTTAATTGGTGATAAAAAAAACGAATTGAAAGAATTGGAGATTATATCAAAGAGAGGAGAATACCTTTTTTATTTAAAAATTTCTTACAAATCTCAAAACCATTTTATTTTATGAATTTGGAAGAAACATAACTTGTCACTATAGCAACACTTTTTTATGTTCACATAAATTTAAAACTATAAAAATAACACACTATTATAAGTGTCTTAAAGTTTTGGTGTCATAAGAGAAAAAAATGAGATAAACTTTTCTTTCATATAACATTTATTAGAGTTAACTTGAAAGAAAGACATTGAGTTAAAGTAAGATATGAAATATGTTTTATATAGGTCCTAATGAGAATCTCAAGCCTAAGTCGTATGTAACGATTTAAATATGATACAAAACTATGTTTTGTAAGCATACATATATAACTTAAAACCTTTATATCATTTGAATTTTGTGATCACATTTTAATTATTATTGTGTTTATTATTAGTAGTAAGAATAATATTAATAATAATATTACAGGTGACAATAATTGTTTCATAATGAAAGTCAGGTGAGTCAAGTCACAATCCAATTTTAAGTAAAAAAAGTTATTATTTGACTAATATTATACCTTTTAGCTTAGTGGTAAGAGTTCGATCTAATAAATAATATTGATAATAGTAATAATAATATTACTTATAATATAAATAATATTGTTATTACTATTATTATTATATTATTATTATTATAATATTATTAATAATAATATTAATTGTATAATAATAATATAAATAATATTAATTATTAATATTACCTACTAAAAATTCATAAATAATTACCTACAAATCTAAATTTATAAATAATTACTTATGAATTTAGATCTACATATTTTATCTACAATCACAATATTGAAAATAAAATCAAATAATACTAAGCTTGTGGTAATTGAAAATTTTATAAATTCTAAATAGAATCAAAATAGTATAAAAATCTTTGCACTATTTTCCTTTAATATTTTTTTTTCAGTTTTGTTTTGTTTGTATTTTCGGTTTCAACATCTCCTTGATTAAGTATTTGAAGAAAAAATTTTCTAAAGTTTATAAAAGTTCTTAAAATATCAATTCACTTCTCTTTCAAAAGTGGGTGCATAACCTACTTTTCCTTACATCATAAAAATAGGTCATAAATATGATGGCCAAGATATCTATTTGTCTTCTTTACTATATAGGATATTATTAACATTAAGTGAATATCAAATAAAAAAGAATTAATTAGACGACATTTGTATTTTGTAAGATTAATTACTTTATATTTAGTCTATTAATGTTTGTATCTTGAATGTTAGAATGCTCACTTGACTTAGTTTATAAATAGAGCAATTACACTTAGAATCACGAATTAAATCTCTATAAAAAAATTCACTTGAAACTATTTTGACACAATAACATGTGAGCTAAAAAATATATATAAATTAGTAGACAGAATATCCCTCTCTAATTTGTCTATAAAAAAAAATACTCATGTATTTCCGCATAAAAATAGCTAATCATTAAGTTCTTTCTTCGCAAATCCTTGCAAAACTGCAATTGATTAGTTTAATTTTTATTTTTATTACTTATACTGAGTTTTTTTTATAATATATTTCATTTATTTTCTACACCCTTTTAATTCCTTTTATTTCTTTGTTAACAATAGATTGATAACCAAAAATCTAATAAATGAAAATTGTCATCAATGCGGAATTCCAAAAGTCATTATCAACAAGTTCAACATAACTAAGATCATCTTCTATTCTATATAATATATAAGTGGAATTCGAAAAGCCGTTATCAGCAACTCAACATGATTAAGATAATCTCCAATTGCTTATAAAAAGTTATTTAAAGCAAAGTGATGTTGTTAAAAAAAACCACATGGTGAAACATAGCTTAATAAAAAAGTTGTTTTGAATAAGTAAAATTAATATTAAAAATTAATATTGAGGATATTTTAAGTAAAAATATGAAATTAATTAGAAGATTTACAAAATCAAATTAAACACTAACTTTAGTATTACCTTCAAAAGTAAAAACAGCTATACTAATAAAGCGATTTATTTTAAAAAATATTTATCTTATATAACATTAGATAAGATCCAAAATTAAGATAATTACCTCACCTAACTTGCATTAATGTTTTGTGGGGGTGACGTAACGAAATCTAGCTTGTGGAATACAAAATCATTTGGAAAGCTTGTAATTTATGGAGGGAGAAAGAGAGTGATTCATTTCTCCATTGAATACATTAATTGCATGCAAAAGTTTTCCTTTTAAACTTGGAGTTACAAACTGGAATTCAATGAGCATTTGTGTGTACGCCACCATTGGACACCTCATGAATAATTTTTATAAACTGACTACAAATAGTTATTGTGATTAAAACTTAGCTTTAAGCGTAAATTTATTTCCTCTAATAGTCTAAAGTATAGGTAATTTTGGTTTCTACAGTTTTAACTATTCAATTTTATTTTCTATATATTCAAAAAATATTAATTTTAATCTTCATAACTTAATTTTTTTTAATTTTGATCACACATTTAAAAGATATATAATTGTGGCCTCGTTATTGGCTTACAATATAAATGTCAATGATTTTAATTACACGACGATTCAATTAAATAATTTGTTTCAACTTTGTGTTTTTAATTATTTAACATATTTATTAATTTCACTAAGTTTTAATATTTTATATCAAATTATATCACTTGTAAAATATTTAAAGCCAATGTCATACGTGTTTCTCTAAATTTATCATGTAATCACATTCGTTGAAAGACTAGATGGTAAATTAACTACGTAATAAAAATTAAATTAATAATAGATTAATAAGTTTGAGGGTGGATTTGAAATAAGAGAGATTTTAACATGATTATAAATTTTCTTCATTACACGTTGTTTAGTTTGATCTTTTATAATTATTAGTATTTTTACTTTTTATTCTTGATTACACGATGTTCAGTTTGGTCTTTTATATCATGGATGAGGGATGAAATATTAACTTAGTTAGGATGTTATTTTCTTATAATAGTTTTTGATTGATATATTTACTCAAAAAGAGTTAATTCTTAAAAAAAATAAATAAAGAAACACAATCGGTCAAAAACTACTGTAAATAGGCGAAAATTGAATTTTATGTTTGAAATACTACCGGCCATGTAATGAATGTTAATTCGTTTGTAATACTCTAGAAAATAGCTATAGGATAAAAATTAAACTAGAATTTAATTTTAGAGATAAATAAGATAATATCTATTTTTTGAACAGAAGAGTTGATTAAGTAAATAAAAGATAGTTATTTACTTTTTATTTTTATAACAACCACCAACTCTCTCTCTTAGAAGATATTATCTCTCTAATAAGATATTTTATCTCTCTAAGAAGATATTCTATTTTTTTTATAATAACCACCAATTGTTTCTAAAGATATTCTGTTTATAAAAATTACCAAATCTCTCCCTCTCTCTTTTCTTTAAGAAGATATACAATTTCATTCTTATAAAAATCACCATCTCTCAAACAATTTCTCTTTAAAGTTTTCTACATTCTCTCTAGATTTGTCATCTCATAGGTTATCAGATTGACAATCAGAGGACATCCCTAGATTTCTAGCGTTGAGTTGAGTAGATTAAGAGTGTCCAGTCAGATTCTTGAACAGAGTTAGGTTGTCTGTGATTTTATGGTTTTTGAGTATCTCTATTCTATAGAGGTAAGAGAAGTTAGTTTGATTATTTTTTATAAACATTGTAATTATTTGTTTATTAATGAATTGGATGTATGTTTATGTATTGTATTATGTAGTATCAATTTGTGAATGATCTGATGTGTGATCGAGAGATAGTATCTTCAAGAAAGGAGATACCCGTGTTGAGATTATTAGGATGTGCATTGTTTGGGGATTCTAAGGAGGTATCTTGACTCTAATGGTTCATTGGATTCACATGGATGAAGATTACCCGTTCGTGAAGAGTCGAAGGAGGTTCATATGGTCTTGTCCGAGGTTTGAAATATGAGCCCGATCAGAATAGGACATATGGATTAACCCTGTGCATACGTGATTCGAGTTTTGAAATCTGAGCCCGATCGGAATAGACTGTTCTGAGGTTTGAAATATGAGCCCGATTGGAACAGTTGGGTGGTATATGACAGGTGCACACCTCTAAGTCTAACTCAATGCACGGGTGTCTTCCGAAAGTAGAGAGTCTAGTGTCTTTGTTTGTGAGTGAGTGTATGTATGATGTGAGATGAATTATGAAAGATTGAATTGTTGTTGTTTTGTTGAGATAGAAATCCAATTTATGAAAATATATATTTTTTGAAAACTCTCTAGCTTACCCTTCTTTTTGTGTGTTGTTTGTTTTGTTTTTAAAACTGCGATGATCGTGTATATTACACGTGAGCAGAGAATTTTGACAAGTGGTGTGTGTCTCAGTGAATTGTGATGAAGAAGCTTCATTTTATTTTATTTGTAATTTTATAAAGATATTTTATTAAATCTTATGCGGAGAAGTATAATTTGAAATACATAATGAATGTATGAATATTTATATTCAAGTTTATTATATAATTTTTTATGTATGAATTTTTATATTCAAGTTTATTATATAATTTTTTATGCAATAAAGTTTCTATTATATGAAAAATATGGGATGTTACATCGCAACTAGTTAAACCTAGCTTTGGTCTTTAAATGGGATGCAATAGATACAAAAAAAAAATTTAAAAAATTGTCGTCCTTATTTTCTAAAAGAATTTCATTTAATCCTAACCTAAGTATCAATCACTAAATATTTGATTTTGACACAAGTCAATTATATCTATCAAACTATATACACAATTAAGACAACCAAAATAAAAAACACATAAAAAACAGTCAAACATAAAATAAAATTAATTTCAACACAGAACCAATCTCAACAAAGTATAAATCAATTTCAACAAAGTTAAATATAAGGCAATTTCAACACAAAACAAATTTTAGAGATAAATTCAAAACCAAATTTATAAAAAATCAAACCAAATTTAAAAAAAAAAAAAAACTTACCTATTTATGATGTTCTAGAAACTTCTGATGGACAAGAAGAAAAAAAAAACATCACTTATATAGACATGCACTCATCATTCATCAGTTTATCAATTTTAGGAGACTAAAGTCATCAACCTCAAATACTAGCACCCAAAACACTAAATACTTAGCACCATCAAACTCGTCAAGCTAAAGATGAACCACCACGAACAGGAACAACGATGGATGAAGATGAACCATTGTACAAGAAAACCACAGCAAAGATGAAAGGTCGTTTAGGACACTATCAACTTGTAGAGGAAGAACACAGGAGTAGTAGAGGAGGAGAACGGAGGAAGAGCAACGGAGGAGAAGCAGTGGCGACAACCAAGACCAACACATAATCAATCTTTGCAAATGATTTTGCGGAGCTAAAAGAAAATATTTTGAAGTTGGATTGGAGATTGAAGGAAGTTGTGGAACGAAGAAGAAAACGAACACGGACAAAATAAAATTAGAAGAGTTCAACCTAATTTATGACCACATGCGTCGGCCAAATCGACGTTAAAAATCGTTAATCTTAACATTGACTTGGTTTACGCTTATAATCATCGGTCTTAGCATCAATATGACTGACGTTAATAATCGTTAGTTGTTCTTAGCATTGGCCAAATTATTGTCAACACAACATATTGATTTATTATTTAAATTCAAACCCCTTAATTTTATTTCAGTTAATAAAATTTTACAATGAAATTAAAGAAAAAAAATATTTGTTTAACTAATAATGTTTCCATTCACTATTTGATCGAAGCTATTTTTTAACACGTATTTGCCTGTTTTGTTTCCTTGTGAATGTAATAAAATTGTTTATTTTTTCAAATATGTAAACGATAATTACACCTATAATAAAGACTTAAATTATTCATTTTTTCAAATGTGTGAATATCAAAATTATCTTTATATTAGATTAGAAAATAAATTTCAATTAAATCTACAAGTTCTATTTTTTTTATGAAAACACTTAAAATTTATTACAATATTTATATTAACACAATTTGTTTTAAAATCATTTATTACAATATTTATTTTAAAGACATTGATTTATCAATGTTTCATAAGTATAATAATAATAATAATAATAATAATAATAATAATAATAATAATAATAATAATAATAATAATAATAATAATGAGTTCCCATTATATTTCTTATGATGAAAATGTTATTATATAAATACTACGAGCCCTTTACTTAGGATAACAAAATATGAATAATAATAATAAAATAATTATCTTTTTTAAGAGTAATTGTGATTCATATTAGAAAATAAGAAAATAAGAGAGTAGTTATTATATATATTTTGTATTATCACCAATTTATCTTGTTGATATTAACTCATTTATAATATTCTTTTAGGGATACATGTAGGTATATCTTAAATAATGACATAATAGGTGTGAATCAATCATGGTAGTAAGACATTTACACTTAGTATGTAGAGAAGGGAAGTTAGATAATTGGTTTATAATATTGTATTATGGTCAGTGGAAGATTGAACAAAAATTAAATTTGGTCGGAGAAGAATCCTTATGGAATAGGTTCTCAAGACTCTATGCAATCTCAAATTGTAAGAAGAAAACCATACGAGAGCTAGGGGGCTAAAACGATAATAGTTGGGGTTGACTCTAACTTGGAGGAGAAATAGATTTGTTGAAAAACTATCCAGGACAACAATCATGACAAAAATAATGAGATAGTTTAGGCAAAGAGATATCATTGATATATAGGTTTGGAAAGAAGACGATGGGGGTAATTATGCAGTGAAAACTATATATAGTACTTTACAAAATATATATAAGAGAAAACATAAAATTGTTTAAATGTCTATGGAGTATAAAAGTAATGGTCTCTAACTAACACTTCCTATGGAGAATGTTGCTTTATAGAATACCAACAAAGGTAAACTTAGAATACAGGGTGTGGGTCTAGGGAATACTCAATGTGCTATGTAATGAAAAAAATAGGCAACAAACCACCTTTCTATCAGTTGTAAAGTTGTGCAGAAATTTTGAGATATGTGTGATAGGTGGTTGGGAGTTAGTTTAGTTAGATAGTATCTTCTAAAGAATCATTTTCATCTTATAGAACTTAGTGCAAACCAAAATAAGGTTTGGAAGGGACTATGAGAAGCAATCATATGGGAGATATAGAGTGAGAAAAATAATATTACTTTGAAGAAGGGAAGGGTTGGTAGAGAAGAAATTTTTTGCATGGCTCAATTTAGAGTGTAGGTATGGATGAGACATAAAATACCTAGTTTGAAATTTTCCTATTTTGATTGATTTTACTATCCAATACAATGTTTGAAAATCTTGCAATTGTTAAATGGGTAGGTGAACAGTAGGGAGGATAAAGGAGAAGGGTGTAGGGTATAGAGGGTAATCTGATATAGCAAGTTGCAAGTTGTTGTGAAGGGTGTAGGATATACGAATGATTTCCAACAAACAAGTATGTTAGTTATGATATTGACTATCTTTATATTGCATTGTTGCATGCTGATCAATGAGTTTTGTTTTTACAGAGTCTAAAAGTCTAAAGGCTAAGAATAATAAATATTCTTACGGAACTTTGAGACTAAGAACAAGATTTCAAGATGCTAACTATATTAGCTGCTCTGTGAGTCTCTGATCTCTAGTAAGTGAAACTATAAGAAAGATATCTATAAAAGATAGTGACGCTTAAGTCAATGTTCAGTTGTCAAAAGTTAATAATATAAATTGGGATAAAAACTAGAGAGTGAAGAGAGAAGGTCTATCAAGAGAGTTTCTATGGAAGAATTAAAATTATTCATCTATCACCAAAGTTTTCACTTTAGAAAACATAATGCAGGACACCATAAGTCCTCTAGGCTTCTCCCAAAAAGAGTGTCTATTATCAACCAAAAGTAACAGGACAGGGGCTAAATTAACTTGGGTACAATAGAAGAACGAAGAAGAACATCTTACTAATTATACTAATGTGTTGTGTAGGGGTTCCATTGTTATGTATAATATATTTTGTCAACTAGTCATAACCAATATGTAATTTTTAGGGGATACTTTAATTGATAAATGCCTGATTGCTGAATAAAAAACGTTATATGCATTTAATAACTTTTGTATAAGTGTTGAAATATTTCTAAAATATTATACTTTATTTAATTCATTATTTTCTAATAAGAAAAGAGGAAAGTATACAAGTCCTTATTCATGAAGTATGAATAAAACTTTAACCATTTGGTCGTCTTGAGATTAAATTTTTCTCATATTTATAGGAGGGATAATTATTTGTGGATAAACTTACCTGCATAGGAATTACTAATAAATTGGATTTTTGTTGGTATAATAGATTGCCTCCTGTATCTCTTTGAATTTCTTTTTACAATAAATTTAAATTTCCTATGTTTCGTTCTGCTTATCTGATTGTTAGAAATTCTTTTATATTTCTTGGCATGAATTTTGGCCTTATTTTTTATGCTTATTTATTTTCTTCTTATTTTTATGATACGTTACATGTGATTGTTCAAACCTAAAATGAGTATAATTGAAATGTCATATTTCATAATTGTGACACTTATTTTGAATAACATTGTTCCATAAATTTGGCACTTATATGTAATACTGGCCATAGTGTTTTAATAACTTGACACATAACTTTAATGTTTTCCATCAATTTATTTTGTGTAGGCCTTCATAGGGGTCTAACCTCCACACTAATAAGAGATAACTATAGTTTGATTTTGGTAATCAATAACAGCACAATAGTTTTTTTGTGTATTCTTAAATATTTCTTTCTATTTTAAAGATTAAAGGTGATGTGCGTCCTATTTCCTTATCATGTTTGGATTTTGAAGATTGGGGCAATCAAAATAATATGTTGGTTGTTCTTAGCACTAGGAATCCAAAATATTACCCCAATTATTCATCTAATAAGCTTAAATTATTAAAGTGAGTCACTTCAAACTCATTCCGTATTAAGAAAGTTATTTTTTTACTAAGAAAAGTTCAATAACAAACTATTAATAAACGTATTTTTATAGCGAACAAAAATACGAAATTGAGATTGATCAGCTGTCCCTTCACAAATTTCTGTTAAAAACGCAACCAAACAAGAAAAAGAAAAGGTGAAGATAAAAATATTGCAAATACCAATGTTATATGAAAAAATAAAATAAAATTGATGATATCCAATTGCATAACATAAAAGACCGCGAAAAAAAGAAAGAAGAATGGTTTCCATGTGGGGATGCAGTGTGATAACTATTGAGGCATCTGAGTCAGCCCAATGGGAAAAAGTAGTGCATGTTGGATCGTTCAAGTCCCTAAAACACTTCTACTCTAACCTAATAAAGTGACTTGGAAAAATTACACCTTTAGATTCATATGCAATTTTATTTTAAATAACTTACTGTTAATTATGTCAAATTTTCCTTTATTTAAATATAATTTTCTTACAATATTTTACTAATTGATTTCCATTACAGAACCCCACTAATCACTTTTACTATAAATTCTTTTTATTACTTTTTTTATTTGTAAGATTTCAATTAAATATTTTGTTTAAGGCACTGATTTCACTTAAATCAACGAAATTAATAAGTAAATATATTAAAAATGAATTACACTATATACATATAATATTTCATAAATCATATAAATATTCTTGATATTTTAAATATTTGTAGTTATATAGATATATAGTGTAATATTTTTTAAACAATTAAAGGAATGATGAAACATATAGGGATATTAATGTAATTATCTTTTTAATAATTAAGTTAATATAAAATAGTAAAAGAGAGAAAGTTTGTGTAATTTATTAAACTTCATAATATCTACTTATATTTATCTGTGCAGAGATGTTCATTTAACATAAGAGAATCTTAAATATAAAATTTGCAGCGGTTCTTTCACAGTTAAAAACATTATTCTTAAAAAAAATATTTTCATTAGCATAATACATTCTAATTTTTAATTAAGAATTACAAATAAAAAATATTTTCATTAGCATAACATTTTAATTTTTAATTAAGAATTACAAATAAAAAATATGCTTGGAGATATTAATTTTTGATATTTAACTTGGATTAGGTTATTCACCTTATCTATACGGAAAATAGAATATCATCTATTTTTTTCACTTTCTACTAATTGAATATTTTCAATTGTTACGGAAACATCAATTTGCAATAATCAAATTTTAGTCAATCTAATAATTATTTAAAATATATTTTTAATTTTTATAAATATTAGTAAATTTGATTTTTAAAAATACTAATTTTAGTCTTCATTAATTTTTAAGAAATTAAATTAATACCGAATATTACTAAGGATATGTTTTGGAGTAAAAGTTTGTAAAAAACTAATTTTAAATTAAGAGAATTGTGTAATACTGATAAAATAAATATAATATTAATAATTAAGTTTACTTTGTTTCATTTTAACAAATGTTAAATCATAGGATATTTATTAGAAATTAAAAAAGTTGTCATCTCATTTTATTTTCCTCCAAAACGCAACTTTCAAACATACTGTGTATACATCATATCATCATAAAGTTATGATAATTATTATTCTTAATTTTTTAATATTTTGTAAACATCAAAGTAAAGACATGTTTGTTTTGGTTAAAAAGATTCACAAAATAATCACATTAAAAAACAAAAACATATTTTATCCTTAAAAATAAAGTATATAATTAAAACTAGTTCCATTTGGTTAATTTATCACATACAAAATTATTTATATATATATATATATATATATATATATATATATATATATATATATATATATATATATTATTAGTCACACTTATCCATTGTAAATCGTATAAAGTGTTATTGAATAAGCAATACACTTATCTTTATCTAGCTTATTTACTGGACTTTCATAAAGTGTTCTTTGGCTTCATTTATCAAGTGGTGCTTAAAAGAACAATAGATATTTACATAACATATTTTTTTTCATGATAAATATATCTCAAATTAATAAATATTGTTGGTAATTGTCTGTATTTGGTTAATTTTTAAAAAGTATGCATGTTCCATAAAAAGTGCTTTGATACATATCCTAATTGATTTCATTACTAAAAAGTTACACATTTCGTTTGAATTTTTATCTATCTATTTCAAAAATTTAAGACAACATTTCTTTTAAATCATATCTTTACCTTTTATAATTCTTAAACATTTTGCACATTATTCATCATAGATACATAAGCATGAAAATCGTATTAAAAAGATAAAAATAGTTTTAATGCAAGTCAATATCATTATATATCTTAACTTGTATGTTACTAATTACAAATAAGAAAAATGGAAATAGTAATACATGCATCTCAATCACCAAAGATGCGAAAATCAGAATGAGAATTCCAAATCGATGAAAGTGAAACTTTAACTCACGCATGATATTTGATATTTTCCACCACACAAGCTGTTGGCCAATCAAGCTAGCAAGTGTGTAGATTCTTTTGCTGTCTCATTTAACTTTTGGTTTTATACGATTGCCAAAACTACTATTTTTTCTAGGTTTAATTCTGAAAAAAAAAAAAACTTAAAGAACTTGAAAAAAAAATTACTGTCTTAATAAATAAATTATGAATTTATTTTTCTTGTAAAAAAAAAGGTAAAAGTAAGTTTAGATGTGTTGTGCTCAAAGAAAAATTTAGGTGAAATAATAATATAAACCATTGAGAGTAAGAAAAAGTGGTAAGGAATGAAATGACCACACATTTCTCAAACGAATAAAACGTGGATAATCTCACGTAAAAGGACCATGTAAATAGAAATAGTGATGAAAATCTATAATCAGAAAAAAAAATCTAAAATGGGTGTGGATTTAGGTAAAACTAAAAAAATGTAAGAAAACATTATATAATAATAATAATAATAATAATAATAATAATAATATTATTATTATTATTATGCATTAATATAAGCATAATTTCACTATTTGGTAGTATGTATATATAATTAATTATATCAACCAATTTCACTATTCTTATCCTTTGGCAATTCAATGGATCGTACTATATTTGAATGGAATTGTGATTGTTCATAATTAATCTTGCATATAATTAAAAACATATCTTAGTGATTAGTTAATTATTCTTGCAAGACCAGTAATTTGTTGGCTTCCTTGGGTCCAAACAAAATAAAGTTCCTTTACAGTGCATATTTCCCCCACGCATAGTTCCTACTTTCCTTTAAGCAATTTGATTTTGTGAGGGAAGATATGATTATAATATGCCATTGGTGCTTGGTGCCCATTTAGCTTTTCTTCTTCTTCATCATCTTCTCAAAAAGCCAATTTTCTTGACACACAAAAGAAAGTTTTTCCATTAATCACACTCTCACTCTATAAGATTCAACACCTTCAAAAAGTTGTGGTCAAAGATTCATTCCTCCACGTCTAGGACATAACCTATCACAACTCAATAGCTTTTCATGCTTTAATTACATCTTTCTGCCTACATTTTGGCTCTTAGCATTACCAAGAATGTCACAAAATAAATTTTGAATTGTTCTATTTACTTTATAATATCTCTTAGTAATCATCTTATATATGTTAGGTATTGAATGTATGTATTTTATAATTGTTTTTATAAAATACTATTAGAAAGAAGATTTGTAAGATATATTATTATTTATAATTTTCTATATTTAAAGGTCAATAATATCATTTAATCACATGTCATCATTGATATGATTTCTAACTATGTCAGTATTTGTAAAAATTAATAAACTTACACAATACACAATCATTTTCCATTGCAATAATTTTATTAATCACACTTTCTGTTTAATACGTCAACTATTAAATATAAATGAGAACTGGTGAAATACAAAATTTATAACTATATATTTATGACAAAATAGAAAAATTTAATGTAATTCTTTATGTTAAAGACAATGAACTTGACAATTAAATATTTTATTTAAATAAGATAATTTAAATTTATTAAATTTTAATTTTTCTATTTAAATAATCATTAATAATTTAAAAATATCAATATTGGTTATTCTTTTAGTTCATTTAGGTTAATGATATTTTTCAGGCAAAGTTCATAAGCAAAAAAGTTTGAAGCGATAATCATAAAGTTTATTCTTATATTATTAGTCGAAATTACTTTCAATTAATGTCGACCATAATATTTAGGTTAACATCGATCAAGATTATTTTTATGATATTATTATTTGGAAGAGTTTTATTAACATTTCAATCAATGTCAGTTGAAAATTTCTATAATTGATATTGAATAAAAACAATTCAAATTAATGATGGCCGAAAATTTTCATAAATATTTGAGAAAACAAATCTAACAAGCTATTAACAAGCAAATCTACAAAAATCTCCAACATTGATTAAGAAAATCTTTGCTTATATCAAGCAAGAAATAATAATAATCTACAAAAATAATCTTAACAATTTTTAAATAAATAAACTCCTACCAACATCAATAAAAAAAATCATATTTGATATCAATACATCCCAACAATATTTTATTCTTTAGTTGATGAGCACCAATCAAAATCAAGTTAATTGAGAATATGAAGAATTTCAAATTTTTACTTTTACTTAGAATTTAGAAATCTCTAATTTTAAATATTATCTTCATAAAATTGTAGAATTTTAATTTCTTCTTAACCTCTTTACCCAAATAACATATTTTGTGATAAAATATTTCAAATTTTCTATAAGCATAAGTTATTATTTAATATTGAAGAGCCTACATCAAATATTTATAAGACTAAATCATAATATACAAACAAGTATAAATCTCATTTTACAAATCAATTTCATAATGGTGAGTTAGGATTAAAGATATCTTTGTCATTTAAAATCCATCATAACCAAATTTGATAAATTTGATAGGTATTGTGTCACCTATTTTTAAGTTCTCCTTCATTTTATGATTTAGATGTTCAATCCTTAATGTTAAGATGTATGTTGAAAAGTGTACACCAACTTAAGATAAGACTAAACTATAATAAATAAATGGAAACAAATATCACTTTGAATAAATTTTGTAAAATTAAATTTGACTTATATTTCACATTTTTAACAACATAAATTATGTTTATAAAAAATATTTAGTAATAATAACTCAATATGGCAACATAAATAATTTTGGCATATAGGATATTATTGAAGAGAATCCAAGAGTATTATTAAGTGTGATGAAGTTCCAAATTAAAGATTAATCTTATAATTAGTAGAAATTATCATGTGAAATATCTCAAAGTCCAAAAGAAAAAAAAATAAAGATTCAAATGAACTTGGTTAAAAAAATCAATGGAGATATAAAAAATATGAGATCAATATAAAAAAGAAAAAAAGAAAAAGATCTAACTCGCATAGATACACATTACTATTTTTTTATTTTCTAGTCTAGTTTAGCAAAGTGATGGAGTCAAGTCTAAGGATTCTTATGTCTCTCTAGATTCTCATGTTGATGTTGGTGGTGAGTGAGCAAAGTGTAGATCTTGAAAGAGATTCTATGAATACCTTTAAAGATACTTTAACGTTTTAGGTTAATACATGAACAAAGTAAGTAGTAGTGATAACATATGAAAAGAGTGTATACCTAATAGTAGTAAAGGACTTTATTTATAGCACTTGGGTCATAGCATGTACAACTATATAGAAATCTTAAATAATAACAAGTGCCCCTTTTAATGATTGAGTATTTTTGATCCTCAAGTTGTGGGAGTGTGTGCAAGTGTTAGATGTTTTTTTTTTTGGATTAGGCAAACATAAATGGTGTAGTGGACTTGGACCTTGACCCAAAAAAACACTATTGGTCAACTTGTTATCCAAAACTTTGTTCTACATGATATATAATATTTTTCATTCAAATAACTGCTACACTATCATCTAATCATTAACAAAATTTGTTGATATCATTGTCTCATATTAAACTTACATGTATTTTAACATTTTCTCCTTAGTGTCTAAAAGTATTTCAGCTAGTGTATTATACAAGATAAAATTATTTTTTTATATAAAATTCATAATACAAATATACTATGAAAAACAACATATTGTTATTAAATTTCACATTAAATAAATAATCTTAAATACGTAAATATATTTTGTATTATAATTAATTTAAATTACCATATGATTTAGTTGAAGTAAATAGGCCTTTAAAATTAAGTATATATTCTAAATAAATGGAGAGTACTTTGAGATAGCTGAAACAGATATTTTCTACCTAATTGTAGATAAGGTGTGCGAAATGCACCTTATAAAGAGAAAATTGAGAAAAAACTTCATTGTTGAAGTTAAAGATTTTAATTAATAATATAGGAATGGTTCTTTTATAACTTGAGTTTAAGCTAGTGTTTTTATCTTATTAAACAAGCACTTCAAGTATACACAATATTATGTATATCTACATGTTGACATGTGACTGAAAGATGAACAAAACATTATGTAACATATAACTATCTTATGTCTCATTAATTATGACAATATTCGAGCCCCTTCTATTAGAGTTTTCATCACCACAATCATAAGTCCCTTTCTCTTTGAGATGAGATGATCATGTTGATCTATTCCCCTTTCTACAAAAGAATTAAGTGTAGGGACAGTTTGGAACTTAAAGACCATGTTTGAATATCATGAGAAAGAGAAAAGAAAATAAAGTAGAATGAATGAAAAATATTAAAACATTAGATGACCTATTAATTATTAAATATCAAAGAACGTATATAAAGAAAGAAAGATTAAAAGAAAAATTCTCTTTCCTGATTTGATTGAGAAGAAAGTGAAAGAAAAAAATGTATATTTATAAAATTATATATATATATATATATATATATATATATATATATATATATATATATATATATATATATATATATATATATATATGTCTAAACAAAATAAATATAACAGAGAGAGTAGAAAATATTTTTTAATTTAGTATTACTTTATTACTTTAATAAAATAAAATACATAAAAAATTACATAATTTTAATATTTATACGACTAAAATTAATTAATTATAATATTATATTGGTTTGGAAATATTATTTAATTAAATCATTTCTTAATACTTCTAGTATGAGTAATAACAAATGAGTGAAAATTCTTATATAATAAAAATGTAATTTATTGAAAAAAATAATAGAAATACAATTTTGTGCATAAAATACATGTTTAGTTTGATATGAGATTAAATCAAATATAAATTTATAATCCACATCTAAATTAGAATTACTTTAAACAAAATTTGTTTTTTATATTAGAAACGTGGATTCCAAACCCCCTAACATAAACACACACGAAAATAGAATGGAAAATTTGAATTAAGAAAAATAAAATAAAAGTGATGATCGATGAGGAGGTAAGAGTAGGGAAGTGAGAATAAAAGGAAGAGGAAATGAAGATAAGGAAGGAGTGAAAGCTAGGGTGTGTAGGAATAAAGAGATTATTAATGAGTTACACTTGGTGGAAGAGGAGTTATATGAGGTATCATCCACGACTACAAAGGAATATGATTGTATTTGGTAGGTGAAAGATGAAGAATGTGTTAGAGATCTCAATAGATTAGAGATGAGACATTTCAGTAATTTATAAATGTGTGCAAACCTCACTTTAGAAGCCGGTTTTTGTAAGGTTGAGTTAGGATTAAATTCCACTTCCTGATATGGTATTAGAGCCTATCCTAGCACTTGGGGTCATCAGCTATCGGGCCTCTATCGGACCATCCTTAAACAACATAGTCTCACACTCGAGTTGAGCAGTCTCGACTTGAGGGGGTGTGTTGGAGATCCCACATTGACTAGAGATGAGACATTTCAATAATTTGTAAATGAATACAAACCTCACTTTACTAGCTGGTTAAGTTAGGCTTAAACATAGAGTGGGTGGTGGAGATAGAAGCTAGCAAAAAAGGCCGGCAATTGCTTTCTCCACCCCACGTTTGCTTCCTACACCCCATCACATATGTGAATGGACATTGATATTCTTGTTAAGGAAGACAAAAGGGGCTAAGGGTGTTGGGGAAGCATCGTCGATCCTGTGATAAATGCTAATTAGGCTGTTTGGGAGTGAAGAGATAAGTGTTGAAGGTATGATTTTGATATGTGTATAAAAGATGTTTAGGATGATTATTTTGATTTGAATGTGTATAATGTTTTAGGAGTGGGTTGCGGCGGTTGTGGTTTGAGTATTGATTGTTATTGTTGTGGATTTTGGATAGTGATAGGTATTTGCATAAAGGGGGGTATTTTTTGGTTTTTATTTTATTTTTCGAAAATTGTTTTTCGAATGAAAGACTATTTCTGTAACCAAATTTTTTTTAAAGTATTTGTTTGTTTTGGAAATTTTTTTTCGGAATGTATATATTTTTTTAAAAATTTTGGTCATTTCTGAAATTTCTTTTATAGAAAACATTTTTCAAAATGTAAATTTGACTTCCGGAATGAAACTTTGGCTTCTGGAAAATATTTTTCGAAAGAAACATGTTTTTGAAAAAGGTTTTCCAGAAGTCAATTTATATTTGGAAAAGAAATTTTCTGAAAGTCATTTCTGAATTTTAGAAAATATTTTTCAAAACTGCTTTTTGAACCCTCAAGATTTATTTAGAAAAACTAAATTTAGAAATCATTTTTACACCCTCAACATTCATTCTGGAATATCAATTTCGGAAGCCTTTTATACATTCTCTATGAATAGTTTTGGTAGTTTAAAAGTATGATGAGTTGTAGCAAGCAAATGAGGAGGTGCAGGAAGGAATTGCCTCAAAGGCCAGAAGATAATTAATGGATATCCAATTATAATTGGGGTAGTCGAGTGATGAGAGGGAATTAAACAGAAGAAACGTTTGAAGTCCAGCCTCAATGAACCATAGAAATGTAGCTGGGCCCAAGAAAGGAGGGTTTGGATCTTATTACCAACAACAAGGCAATTGTTTCCAGCACTATACCAAATACAAGTTACAGAATAACATACATAGATGACTTTATCATATATTGGACAATTCTTTCTTATAACACAAGTTACAGAATAATATTAAGAGTTTTGAAGGACAATGTTCATCACTCATAATACTTTATATGACAGATCACCTATGATAACTTTTATGGGTTTTTCTATCATTACTTTTATAATTCCTGCAATCACTACTCACATTCATTGTATAGTATATCTCTTAGCTAGATTGTTTTTACGAACATGTAATTGAATTATAACTTCGTTAGTAGTAAGAGAGAAAAAAAAAATACAAATAGATATATAATTATGTGTGAAAAAAATATACTATAAATGTATAATTATGTGTTAGACTTCTTGTATAACAAATATACCAATTGAAAATATGTAAAGGTATTATGTAACATAAGTTGTATATTTTTTCTAAAAAATATTCACGATAGAAATTAAATTAAATGGTCATTTTTTTAAAAAAATTGTTATAGTACTCTAATTTATAAATTAACTTGTTAATTTAAGAAATGAAATATTGCAATTTTTTTATATATGTAAAATGTTATCTAGATTTTTTGGCTTTGCAGGGCAACTTTTTGGTTGTAATCTACCTAGTTGAGGTTAATACTAAATGGGTTGTAAACATTAGATCATGGAATTATAATTATTCAATGACATTGTAAATGAGATGGTACCCTTATATCAAGTATATATTTGATTTTATTTACTGATAAACAAGGATTATTTGAATATCAAGAAATCTAGAATAATATTTTCAACAATATATGACAGACAAAAGAGAAAAGATTACATAAATTTCACATTGATTTGTTCCTGAAAAAGAGATGCATCAACTTGTTCAACTACCCTAATTAAACCAATATCTTAAGCTAAAAGATCTTGAGACCACACCTTGTAAAATTGCAAAAACAACTTGATCACTTTAATCAAACGCATATATGGTACAAGAATTGATCACTTAGAAAATATTAAGTCCAATGGAGCAAGAAAGGAAAGTTATCTTTTCTATAAATTCTCAACCAAAAAAAAGTTTGAATCGATAACCCACTCAAGAAAGCTTTAAAAAGTGTTTTTGATCTAAAAGAACTATCTCCCTTAGTTGAAATTTATTAAAATTTATAATGTGGAGACAGTTGTGTTTGTTTATATCTAATAGTTTTATTGGATAAAAGCTATTCAGTCCATTAAAACAAAAACATAAATAAAAGTCTCATAATTTTAATTTGTTAATGAGTTTTTAATATGTTATAAAATCATTAAAATTTTCACTTTAAGTTATTTTAAACGAATAAAATATAGTCAAATAAAAAAATTTGAAATTCACATGCTTTTAAGTTTTAAATGATTTTTATATATTAATTTTATGATTTTAATTGATTAAAATGTCTTTTTTCTTTCAATACAAGAAAAAATTAATATATTAAGACAGTTAACTCAAATCCTTAAATGACTTTTAAAACACTTTCAAATCATTTCCTAACTTATTTAAATTAAATAAAAAAAATCAAAAGTGACTTACAACATTCTTAGCTCCAAAATACAATTCAATAACAAAATTAAATACTTTAACTTTGATCTTCATTTCTTGAATTTTGAATTAATTGTGTGATTAGAAATATGGTCTAATCATTCTTATTTAGCTCTATTTTCATCTTCACTTTTTTCTTCCAAAACATTATTGTGCCTTTGCACCACCAACCTTCCTTTTCTTTTTTCATTCCCCCAATCATATTGCAACACTTACTAACAAAATAAAATAAAAGAAGTTAATATGAAAAAAAATAAAGAAATGAAATTCGGAATACCTTTTAATTTCCCTGTCTTGGAGAATACTTTTAAGGAAAAAGAAACACGTTTTCTACAAAACACTATCTCTCTCACACACATATATTATAAATGTTAATGTTTCGCTAACATTTTTTATCTTTCGATTAACTTTTACCTACTTTTATTGTGTTCTATTATTGGTTTTGGTTTTGTTGTGGAAAGAATGGTAGTGGGTGGTTGCTATTTCACATGATGCATCCTTGTTCTTCAATTTATCTATTTTGATGTACCAACCACCCTCTCAATATTTCTTTTCGATTATTCAATGAATGTTTTAATATCTATAAGATTTTTTTGGAGATTCGATTTTTGTTTGGTCAATTCTTTAGAAATTCAAATGTTGTGTGATGATTCTTTAGATATTTTAACAAATTTTGAAGGGTTTTAATTTTAAATAATCTATTTAAGTAAAGGTGATTAACAAATAGTTCCATGTCATAGTTAAATACACCTATTATTTAATACGTTGATTATGTTTAAAAAACTACTTCGAAGATTAGTGGCGGCAAAATTCGTTGGTATACATGAAAATTAATGGCTCATACCTGAAAGCTGAAAATGATTAAACCAGTTTATCAAAGTGTTTTGGTAAAATTATTAGTTAAAATGACTTATAAATGTAAATAATAGAATATATATTTGTAAATTTTTATATAAATTTATATCTTTATTGATTAAATATTTTTTGTAGACATTTTTAATTTTAATTTTTAACTCTTATTATAATTTATTGTTTATAGATAAATTATTTTCATTCTGTTTATATTACTTTTAATTATTATATACTTTTCATATTATGTTTTATAGTTTATCTTATGTTGTACCTTACAATATTTCTAGTCAACTTTAAAATAAAGAAAAAAAATATATATTTGTAAAATATATATATATATATATATATATATATATATATATATATATATATATATATATATATATATATATATATATATGATATTTAAAATAAATTAAAAGTATATTTAAGATAACCATACAATACCAAAAATTATTAAAAAAAAACTACCATCTACACCAATATTAAGGTACTGAAATATAATTGAAACTGTAAAATAAATATTTAAATACTATAGTAGTTAATATAAAAGTATATGATTGATTAATAATAATAAATTTATTTTTTATCATTATTAATGTCTTATTTAGTACGCAGTTGAAAATAAAAGTAAAAAAGTTAAAATGATAAAGTTGTGATTATGAGTTAACGGCGAAATAAAATAATAAAACTATGTATTCATAAAAGAAATTAATAAATATTTTATAGAAAAATAAAAACCATTGCGTTGTCAAAAATACTACTTTCAATAGTATTGCAATAAAAAAAAGTTAGAAACTATTAAAAATAAATTGTTAATAGAATCGCTCTATAAAAATATTAAAAATTAACTGAGATATCACGTGGTAAATGTTGTCTTTCTCAGCGTATGACATATTTTTAGTGGATTTTTATCATTAGTAAAAATTATTTAAAACTAACAAAGACATAAACAAAAATTATAATTAAAAATAGAATTAAAAATAATTCAATATTTTAAATAAAAAAAATTTAAAAAATAAAAATATATTGAAATTCATAATGATGTCATGTTCCAATAGTAATCAACTGATATCTTACGTTGACTACAGTTTGCATCGATAATTAGAAAACTAAATTAACAGAAAGACATATTTGAAAAGGTTAACCCAATCCCATGCTTTTTAGTGGTCTTAAACACCGAAAGTTCATTATAGTGGCTTTGAATGATGTTATGTCCCGATTATCAATGATGGTATTTTTTAAACGATTGTCAAAACGTTTCCGAAATAAAGAAGATGACCCAAGTTAATACAATTAGATAAGAAAAAAATTATATTAGTTGCTCTTAATAGATTTTAATTACTTTGTTACGTATAAGATATATATGTAACTAATTGTGGGTAAGCCTTTAGGGGAATTTATTGTAAATTTTATGATAATTTCTTCATATGATACGTCTTTTCCTTGATTAGAAGAATACAAGTTTTTAAACAAAAAATGATAATATATTTTTTTCATGTAAAATGATTTTTTATTAAAATAAGTAATTGAGCATAAACAGTGCTCAATTATTTTTGGTATGTACAGACTTTCTTTTCCGATTATCATTTTGTCTTGGGAAAACCAGATAAATATGTATGATTATATGTGGGGCTAAATATCTTACTATGTCTCATTTTTATTTTTATTTTTTTATGATTTTTCTAAAACACTTTGTAGAAAGTGCCCTCTTCTTTAGATCAATTTATATTATTGATTTCTCCACATTTTTCACAAACATCAAACAACCTTATCCGCAAGAGGATGAAAATAACTTTCCTATTTTTTATTATAACATCCTTATTTTCACACAAATAAAAAAAAAAAGTAATGTGAAATAAACCGTGTAAACAAGGTATTAAGTTGTTTTGATTGTCACAATTTTGCTGCGATTACAGCGCAGCAGCACTACCAGGTGGAAATGGGAGATAAAGATACAATGTAAAAAAAGGTACTTTTCTTATTTAAATTATGGATAACAATCTTTTCATACCCAATAATTTTTTTTAACAAGATAGTTTCACATTACTTTTTATTACTTTTTAGTAAATACCTCCCCTCAACAACCGCCTTTTTTAATAAATTATTATATGATAATAAAATAATAATATATGTAGTCGTAATATGACTGTAGAAAATTAACACGTGATAGATTTTGATATCACCACCCTAAATTTTTATAACCAATTTTCATAGATTTTTGGAAAGTTCCCTTCCTAATTCTCACGTTGTTGAACACATGATTCATACATCACTTTTCCTTTCTTTCTTCCTTCTTCCTCACACATTCAAAGCCACCTTCAATGCATTATATAAGCATATCCAATAACTCACTCTCACTCATCGCATAACCATAATAACCACAACCATGGTCCAACAGAAGAAGCTCGTGGATGAAGTGTCGGGTTGGCTTAGACTCTACGACGACGGTTCGGTAGACCGAACATGGACCGGTCCACCAGAGGTTAAATTTATGGTCGAACCGGTTCCTCCCCACGACGAATTCGTCAATGGAGTTGCTGTTCGAGATATTACCACCAATAACAATCTCCGTGTACGACTCTACTTGCCGGAGAAAGTCTCTGATGAGGAGAAAGTTCCCATTTTTCTTCACTTTCACGGCGGCGGGTTTTGCATAAGTGAACCGGATTGGTTTATGTACTATCAGTTTTACTCTCAGCTTGCTCGGTCAGCTCGAGTCATCGTTGTGTCTTCTTTCCTTCGCCATGCTCCAGAAAATCGTCTTCCTGCAGCCATTGATGACGGCTTTTCTGCTCTTCTATGGCTGCAATGTGTAGCTGGAAGAGAAACAGAAGAGCCGTGGCTTGAAAAACACGGTGATTTTTGTCGAGTTTTTCTGATCGGAGATAGCTCCGGTGCAAATATCGTGCATGAAGTGGCTGCACGTGCTGGGAAGGCTCAGCTGAACCTGATAAGGGTAGCTGGAGGAATCCCAATTCATCCGGGGTTCATGAGGTCCACGCGGAGTAGGTCAGAGATGGAGAAGCCACAATCTCCATTTTTGACTTTGGACATGGTGGACAAGTTCATGGGCTTGGCATTGCCATTGGGTTCTACCAAGGACCACCCCTTTGCGTGCCCCATGGGTGACGGCGCTCCGCCGCTTAGCGGGCTGAAACTGCCGCCGTTTCTGCTGTGTCTGGCGGAGATGGACTTGATCTTTGACACAGAGATGGAGTACTATGAGGCCATGCGGAAGGCCAACAAGGATGTTGAGTTGTTTGTTAGCAAAGGAGTGACTCATAGTTTCTATCTCAACAAAATTGCTGTGGATATGGACCCTAATACTGGGGCTCAAACGGATGCTCTTATTGCTAGGATCAAACAGTTCATTGAGCAGCACTAAATTAGTGATCTTATGTTGTTACATTTGTGAGAAACATAGTGTGCAAAAGCACAAAATGTTCTTCATGTGGGTTATTTTTAATGAATGAAATAAGTAGTAATGTGTTGTTTGTGTGAACTTTTGAGGAAAATCATGTTCTGTGTAATCTGTGTGTGAAGTTGAATGTGCTGGTGCATGGAAATGCCCCATGATTTAGCACTTTTCTTGGAATGATTTGAAACGTGAAAACTGCTGGAAATTTCAATCCTCCTTCCAATTCACTTTTTTGGAGTTTTTAAACAACTATATGCACTTTGGTAAAATTCTGAAGAGTTTAACTACGTCTTCCTGTAAAATTAATTCTAACTTTTGCCTTTTTAATGTAAAAATGAGAGAATCTTACAAATATATAAAATGAAATGGATAAAGCACGTGTTCTACGTGAGAAAGATAACACTACAAGAATGTAAGGGTTGGTTTTAGATGGATACAAAATAGAATGGACCGAGGGGACCAAAAGGACGAGGGACAAAAGAATCAACGTAGAAATTAGAGTGGACCACGTCTACTCTAAGCTGACGTAAAGTGAAAAAAAAATTAAATACAGACTGACAAATATCGACTAAACAGAGTTAAAATAAATTAATTTTTTATTATTTAGAGTAGGTCAAATTCATTTTATATCAACGTAAAGTTAAAAAAATATAATAACTCACAAATACTAATAAGAAATTAAAATTTATTAGTTAATACACGTAAAAATATACTTTATTTCATAATTTTTAATACATTCAAATAATTTCTAATATAAGATGACTATTTTTGCAAACTTTGTCTCTATATATTAAGATATATGAATTGGTTACTTTTCCATATCACATCCTTTTGCCCCTACCTTAAAGTACTCGCAACCGTTGATTCCCTTCTTCGTTAATGGTTACCATTTGCATGTTTCCACAATTTTTGTGCCGTTCTCTTTTTCCTCTCATTATAAGAAAAGTGCTTTTGTAGGAATTAATTTTTTATTAATCTTGACTAAAATAATTATTAGGTTTTGGTTGTTAAATAACTACAAAATAAAAGTAATAATTAGATTTAGTGACCAATAAAATCAAGATAATTACGAACATTAACTACCAAGATTTTATCTAATATTAGATACCAATTATCTTGATTTAATTGGTTACTAAATCCAATCATTTCTTTTATTTTGTAATTATTTAACAACCAAAATTTAATTTGATAATCATTTTGGTCACAATTAACCACCATTTTATTTAGTAGTTAAAAATTGTTCTTTAAATAACTTTTTTCCTTATAGTATCTCCCTTATATAAATATTTTCTAAATCACATTTTCTCACTCTCCCATTTCAATTTCCCATCAATTTTATGAGAAAAAAAAATTCTCAATTTTTCTATGCATTATCGTTGGATTCTCTATTAGACATGGCTGGTAAAAAGTAGTTGCAAGTCCATTGAAGTTAAGGCACCACATAAACAACTGGCGATGAAGGTTGCTTGAAAATCCGCCCTAAACGACTAATGATGTGAAAAATCCTCACAAGTTACGTCTAGGGGCGATGACATTGAGGGAAATTAAAAAAATACTAGAAGGGCACCGAGCTTCTCATATGAAAACTTTCGTTTTAGAGACTCGTGAGAGAAATTGTATAGGACTTGAAGACTGATTTGGGATTTTTGAGTAGTGCTTAGTCGACGCATGATTCCAAAAAATTATTTTTAAATTAAATATTGAGCATTAGTCTGGCTGATACATGGTTCTAAAATAATAATATTAAATTAAATTGTGAATATTGGCTTAGCCAATGCATATATATATATATATATATATATATATATATATATAT
>Ga0209700_103642_pt1 | contig 29137 bp, 20 predicted proteins | sample SiratroredBW_FD_187528 | JGI IMG/M metagenome (GOLD analysis project Ga0209700, IMG submission 187528) | Root nodule microbial communities of legume samples collected from California, USA - Siratro red BW (SPAdes) (version 2) | ecosystem: Host-associated > Plants > Roots > Nodule | place: USA...
TTAGTTAATTATACATGAAATACTTTGTGTTAAATGAAACATAATCAATGGCGAGAACTGGATGCTCCAACAATGTTGGGACATGTTCTTTTTGTATGTCCTGGCGTTTGACAATATGAACATTTTTTGGATTGGCTATGTTGTTCCCTCATGTCCATTTCAGTCCTTATGCGACTTGACTTAGGCCTTCCTTTTGATGTTCTTTTCATGTCTGGACTTGGACATAATATTTGACCGGTGCAAGCAGGCCAGTAGTCTTTGTTTCTCAGTTCACCAAATAAGCCTTCGTAGACATGAGAGACTTGTTCTAAGGTGTACACAGGTGAGATGTACATACTAAAATCGTGGTGTGCATATTTGCATGCAGCAAACACATGGGAGCATGGTAGATGTAGTTTTTGAAATTTTCCACAGTCACACCACAATTCGTCCAAGCGAATTGCAAATCGACCTGGTGGTCGTACTTCTCTTGGATTTTGTCTCTCTTCTACCAAAAATCTAGTGTTCCTTCTGTCAAATGAAAGGACTGTATGAGTGTTCGCCTTTGATTGTACATCCTCCAATGCTTTTGCTGCAACTTCAGAGTATACATGTCCAGCAGTCATCATGGCTTCCACTTGTCTGCTTCTTTCTGTGAAGAATTTGTTGCAGCGGGTGTATGTTGCCATCACCATTGAAGAGATTGGAAGGTTTCTTATTTTCTTCAAGACAAAGTTAATTGACTCACCAAGATTGTTTGTCATATGTTCTCATCGCTGACCGTTATCCCATGCAAGAGTCCACTTCTCTCTTGGGATATCATCTAACCATTGAGCAGCCTCGAGATTTTCCTCTCTAACTATGTTGTAGTAGTAAAAAAAGCGTGGCTCTGTCATTCCATATGCTGTAATTATTTGTTCCAAATTGAGTTAGTGAATAAAATTGACAAAAACAAATAGAAAAAATTGAAAGAGTTGTTTGAGTTAACATATAAGGATACAAACCCATGTTGACAACATCCTTCTTGAGTGTTGTATTTCTAAATCGTCTCATGAAGTTTTGTGTTATGTGTCGAATGCAGTAGACATGCATAGAATTATTGTTGTTCCAACCACTACCTTCTCTAGAGTATGCACTCTTTATTGATTCGTGGCGATCAGAAATAAGACAGATGCCCTCTTGCGGAGTGACATATCTTCGTAGGTTCCGCAAGAAAAAGAACCAAGCCTCAGTTGTTTCACCCTCTACAATGGCAAACACAATTGGTAATATGTTATTGCAGCCATCTTGCGCAACTGCAACCAATAGTGTCCCTTTGTATTTCCCATACAAGAAAGTTCCATCAACTTGGACTACTGGCTTACAAAATTTAAAACCATCAATGCATGGTTTGAATGTCCAGAATACCCTTTTAAAGATGATGTGGTCTACATCCAACTGGTTACCTTCATATGCGGGTTGAGTCTTCATTTTCCAAATAAACCCAGGAACATAAAGTTGCATTGCATTTAGAAGTGATGGCAATTTTTGGTACGACTCTTCCCAATTGCCATATACCTTTTCTATGGCTAGCTGTTTTCCTAGCCATGCCTTCCTATATGAGACTGTATATCCCAAGATTGACTTCATGTGTGCTACTATGGTAGATACTGCTGTGGAAGGGTCGGCTTGGATGATTCATGAATGCTCTGTGCAATCATTCGAGAACTCAACTTATTGTGGTCTTGTGAGATCATAGGGGACACACAGGTGTGAGCACCTTCCAATTTCATAATTTCCCAGTGTTGATTTTTGGAGCATAAAATTGCTCGACATCTCCATGCACAATCATTATGGATGCATTGCACTATAAGCCTTGATTGAGTTGAATATGCTACCTTGTACGTGCAATGGTTGACAATATGGAAAAGATTGATGGCATCTTGAGTTTCTTCCTTTGTATTGAACCACTGTCTTACAAAAAGTGTTCCTGGACGATAGACTACCGTGTCACGATCAAAGGCATGGGCAAATTCTGGGTCATACAGCTGGTTTAACTAGAAAGTGTAGAAAGTGCTCAGGTGGGACATAAGTTGAGTTATGTTCATGTGGTTCATTGTTTGTCTGTTGTACGTGCAAATCTTCTATCTCATGATCATCTGCAGCTGCAAGGATGTCATCTTCATCCTCACTAAAAGGATCAAAGACTTCATCCGGAAGACCAACAACCTGATGCTCTTGTGGTGGTTCTTCAAGGTGTTGTTGGTTTTGGTGTTCATCTGGATTGACATATGGACCAGTTAGTAGTTCGGTATATGACTGGATCTGGTCTTCCCAGTCCCCTAGATGTTGATGGGTGGGTTCGTTGAGGTCTAATGTTGGAGGGTGTGGTGTCTGGTGGGACAATAGTTGTGATTAGTGGTCGTACGAGGATGGAACTTGTGATTGTTCATAATGAAAAGATGGTAAACATGTGGGTTGAGATTGTGTTGAGGAAGATGCAAACCTTTGAAATGTGACATACACTTTGGGTCCAGTTTGTAGTTCAATAGAGTCATAAATGCCGAACAACGCCTCAACATCATCATCCTCAGTCATCTCAATGGCAGTGTAATGACTTACCCCTCCACCGAGTCTTGTGGGATAACGAAAGTGCATCGTCGCAACCCTTTCTTGTGCTTCCTTATGCAATTTTCTAAGGATAACTTCTTTCATCCTTTCTAGGGTGATGCCCCTTTCGAGGGCAACTACTTTTGGTTCCCTAGAAGTGAATGTCACTCCTTCAATGGGACATTCATTCATTGATCCATCATAGTGAACAATGATGTATACGGAAGCCATTTAGGTGTGTAATACAAGAACAAAGATGAAGGAATTAAAAGAACAGATTGGGTTGTAAGTATAAATTAGAACACATGATTTGTATTTATAATTGAAGTTGTGTAGGGCAGGGTCAGGGTCAAAGGCTAACATGTCTGCAAAGCAAGCTTCATCACTAAATTCGTCACATGGTGTAGTCCCATCGAAATAATGTTGACAAATTATTTAAATAAAGTGAACAATACATAAATGTATTAATATTCCAAAAAACATAAAAAGAATCCTATGTTGAAAAAAGTATATTAAATATGATATAATTTTCTTTCTCTGAAAGGCCAAGTCATTTCTTATCAACTATAAATATAGGTGATCATTACCTATACTTACACGAAACATCCAATCAATTTCTCCATCTTTATCATTATCACAAAATGACATCGTCACCTATTGTGGCTTTGGTGCATTGTAACGACCAAATCATCACTGATGAGCTTCACTCCACCATATTTGTTAGTCAAATAACAGCTTCAGTTGAGGTTTATGAATCCATGCCCCTATCATTTCTTAAACAAGTCATTATACGTTTGTTTGTCCCAGATGACAGAAAGTCATACGCTGTTGATTTATGTTATCGGTGTCCAGTGTATATGACTGACATTAGGAATTCTTATCGATGTGTCGCGATCGAAGATGACGACGACGTATGCTGTGTCATTGGTTTTGTAAAAAGATATGAACCTCATGCAAGGTTTGAGCTTATGGCGTTCATCCAACATTATGATTTAGGTGAACAAATTACTTCCAACACATGGGAGGGCATGGAAAAACAATTAAATGACTCTTTACGGATTAAGTGACAATATGTTCTTTATTATTACCTTCTTCATCATTTCCATTTATGTGTAAAAGTTCATTGTTAAACCTTATCATATTTTCTATTATTTCTTGTTATCATAACATTGATCATTCCGCATCTTTTACTACATGGGATTTATTTCAACAAACACCAGACATTAATAACCCCTTCTAATTATTTTCAACACATAAGATTATAATTTCTACCACTGATATTATAAATGAACCATTAAGTTCCATCAAACCATGCCAGTTAACATCATTGTTTGTAATTCATGTGTGAAAGGTCATCAAGGCTATGCTATATAAATTATAAACAAAAAATCAAGCCACACATATAACTACAAACCGTTCATCCACATTATTTGATGAACATGACAGAGATTCTTTAACAGAGACTCACCCTGTAAATTTACGCTGTAAAATTAACCTTTACAAACCATTTTGGCAATGTTCACCCACATGGTAGTCCGAATATTGCAGAGATTCCTTAGCAGAGTGTCAGTAAAAAGCAATGACCCAGATTGAATCTGCTTCATCTACGCTCCAACTTCATTTCAAATTTTTAATTTATCAATAAGTATAACCATTCACAAAATTCTCATATTTTTATTATCTTTAAATTAAATTAAATATTTACATACTTTAATTTTTTTTTATCTCACAACTAATTTTAAATTTATCCTCACCATTTTTAATTAAATTTTTTAAAACATTATTCATATAGTCAAAATTTGATTTTTAAAAAATTAACTTCTCATGTACTACAATAAATATTTATAATATTTTTTTATTAAATTTTACGTTTTATAAAATAAAAAATTCATACATAAATTAAAAATTTTATACTTTAAAACAACATAAAATATAAAACTTAAAAAAAAAAAAAAACTCTCAGAATTCGGTTCCCAGGAAATAGAATTCTGATTGGATATAAATTTCAAAATTGTAAAATTTGAATTGAGAATTCTACTTTCGAGGAGTAGAATTCTGGTCATGCAAAGTAAATGGTGTTAGTTTGGTAAATAAAGTTCAATAGGTGTTATTTGGGAAATTATTTTTTAAAATAGTATTATTTGGGTAAAAAATTCTTCTTTGTGATGCCGGATAGAAGAGATCTGAATAAGGTTTCTTTGTGTTTATGTTGCAATTGAAAATTTATATGTATGGTACATGAAATTATTGTATCAGTAATTGGGTTTGTAAAAATTTATGTCTTTGATTGTTGTTCATTGATTGAACTTCTTTTTGCTGATACATTGTTGAAATTTATTCATTATATGTGGAATTTTGGTATCGCGCTAATTAAAGTTTAAGAGGTTATGTGATGGATTGTTCTTGTGTCTATTTCTCAATACAAAATGAAACCTGCATAAGTTTTCGGGAAGCATTAACATGATTAAGGGTATGCTTGTACTATATATTGTATACTGTATATATGATTAACAAGAACTATATTGAACACAACCCTACGAAAAAATAGAGATCTATAATTTTATATACAGACTCTGATATCAATGGAAGAAGAAAATATCAAGAAAACATAGATATGACGATTCGTGGGAATGATTTCTACCAACCGAAAGACCATAATTTCCTTCTCAATGATATTTATCCAAGCTACCAAGTTTCTCAAATGTTCCCACACTTCTTGCCATGTAAGCAAGGTTGTTACTGCCTAATCCTTCCTCTGCTCCTTGTTTATCTTCCCCTACTATCCCTTTTTATCTCTTTAAACTTCACGGTCATGCCTAAAAAACATTTATAGAAATTATTGTTTAGATAGATTGACGGTAAGTTTGTTAAAATAGAAAGCAGAATACGGCAGACACAATAATCAGCATTTTCAGTAGTATTAAAGTCTAGATAACAGGCCTGGCAACGTCCATTTCTAAGTTCAAAAATATGTCAAAGGAGGTAAGAAGAAATTGTTTACAATCAATCAAAACACCAAAAATTTTAGAAGTTGTTCTGCAGGAGCAAAAAAATACTTTGGTTGGCCGCTATGATGTAGCAAAAGAGCATGACATACACCTTTCTTTTGCTCAAGCATTACTTGTAATTTACTCTTAAAGGCAATATAAGTTTGACAGTTATGCAATAACCAATTAAATGAATCATTTGAAATTAAAGAGACCTATATTATAATCAAAATATTACATCCTCATAGAAAATGTCTCTAGATTTCGGTGTATATCCAATCAATGCTCATATTGAATCACCAGTTATATCTTGCCCAGCAAAGTAACTTGCTCTTACATACAGATATCCCATTAAATAAAGGGTTTCTTTTCATTTGCAAATTTAGAAGATATATGTAGCAGATATGGTTTAGGAGCAGTAAAGAACAGTCTTGTCTCAAAAGAAGCTTTACCCAAATTCCTGTAGAGACCCAGAAGTCAAGAATAAGTTAGTAAGTAATCGTTGAAAGTCGAAAAGTTTTCTGTAATGTCATCCATCACCATACCTTGAAATCATAACATTGGCGCCATCATCAAAACCAAGTTCATTTGCAATGATATCAACGAGGTATCCCCTTAAAGAAATATGAGGAGTCACTGGTACAATAGATTGTTCCGCAGAACTAGGAATGCATATGGCAGCAACCGGAATGAATTCTTGTGAATCATGCTTTTTCATCAATGACTCTGCAATATCTTGTGGATATGCCGTTCTAATACAGAGGTGCCGTTCGAAGTAGCAAGATACTGGCATAAGTCTGCAGTGGCCCTCATTATATATATATATATATGAAATAACCAAAAATGGGTTTGACTCCATATGGAAGTGTCAAACATAAAACATGTCATCTTAAATCTCCGAACTAACAAAAAGAACATCTTTCAATTGAAACCTAATTAGGAGTGTAAGATATGTGCATGAACGGGTCTTAGGGATGTGTACAAATCAGAAACGTTTGAGAAAATAAAAAAAGAGAGAACAATATGTTTTACAGAGCTTGAAAAGGTCTCCCTAGGGTGCTCACATTTATATGCAACAAATCTATGATACAATGATAAGAAAGGAAAGAGTGAAAGAGAAGTAACCCTAGATACAGATTGGTACTAACAAACAGCTTCTGAATAAAGCTTACTTAGCCTATCCATTCTAAACCTGTCTTTTGAATACAGATTGGTACTACCCAAAACAGCTTTTGAATAAAGCTTACTTAGCCTACCCAAAACTAGTAGAGTATACAAATTGTATGTACCAAGCTTGAAACAAATAAATTAGACACTCAACAATTTGGTGAACACACTTGCAAATTGATCATTGGATTAGACAAACTCCGTACCAATTTTCTTTGATAACAACTTTTCTCGAATGAAATAACAGTCAACTTTTATGTGTTTGGTCCTCTCATGGAAAACAAGAGATTAGAGACAATGTAACGAGCTGCTTGATCATCACAATACATCCTCATTTTCTGAATCTCAAAAAAATTTAACTCTTAAGAGTAAATATTTTACCCACACAAGCTCACAATACATCTTCAATTTGAGCCCATGCATGCTCAAATATTCTCTCAAATGTCACAAGATTAGAGGAAGGATGGCCAAATATAATTACAGGACAAATACAAGTAAAGAATACATCAGCAGTAAATGTATACATCGTTTGTGGTTAATTCAAGATTGATAGAAAGAAAAAATAAAAGTCAAAAAGGATTCAAGGATACATCGGCACTAAAGAATATTCTGCTACTTTATCAAACAAAAAATTGAAAACGTAGCAAACAAAATCTGACAAACTTAAACCAGAGCAATGTTAATAAACATATGTACTATGCTTGAGAAATTCCAAAATGTCATGGGATAATGTGAAGAAAATTAGCAGTGATTTCGTTCAATCATGTCATTGGAAAGTGAAAGGTTGCTTGAGCCGCAGGGTACACTCCACACAATGTACTAAGCTTGAACCCAGATGAAAGGATGAAAGTTGATAGATACAGAGCAGGGCCAGGATTTCAACAAATGGAAGCTGATCTCACAAGCAACACCACAACTCCTTCAGCATTCCAACTTTACCTTACCTTTCTAAGAGTGTTCATATAAGTATAACTGGACAAGGCCACGAAAAGCTTGCGGAACCTACAGAAATGAATTTAGATGTGCTGTTGTGCAATGCCTCTTTGAGATAATTTCAGTTGAAGTTTCTAAATATCTATCACATAGTTGTCCTGTGTGATGCATTGCAATATTGACATAGAGAGGGAAAAGATTAAAGAAGAAAATCCAAGCTAAACAGCATTTGCAAATTTCAAGCAACAGTATTTAGTATATGTAGTTTTATAATAAAAGTATGGTAAAGCATGCATACCAAACCCACTGACTTGAGTGTTGGGCCATCGCCTTAAAGCTCCTACTAGAATTTTCATTTACTAAGCAATGCATTGTTCCATTTGAGTGCAGCATGGCCAAAAATACGGACAACCAAATATCAACAGGACCACTATATTTGCGCAAAATATTGGTGCTAACCTACAAGCAATAAAGACATCCCAAGGCAATTTGGGTGTTATAAAATAAATAATTGGTCAAATAAGATGAGAAAATAAAACTAAGAAAGCAAACACATACAAGCTCCCAAACTTCAATATCCCTTCGTAAAGTATCATGTAGTAGCTTGCTGTCACAAAATGGAACAATTTTCAATGTCAGACAGCAGCACAAGCGTGAGAGAAAATAACGCAATTAGTTTACTTAGATAAATCATGGAAGATGTCCTCATGCACTTAACTCCCATACATAACCTTTCGTTTTCTTGGATATACTGTACAAAATATCACATTCATGAAGGCAAGTTAAAGATAAATTCTAACAATCAGAAAAGCCAAAACAGCAGAAGCGTTCACCCACGTGGTTAGGTTGACTATAGCAACAATGACACCATTGCTCAATCAAAAACCAAATTCTCATGTACACAGTCTGATGTAAGTGACCCATGTTTGAGATATCGACAAATTTGCATGGATTGTCAAAGTCTAACACTCCAACTTTGTCTGGACTTGGGATCATAGACATAACAATAAACATAAAAATTACTCGAACAATTTAAATAATCTCCTTAAGAAGTAAGGATGATCAAATATCAACATATATTAATAAGTTTAATAACCTAAAAAACCACTAGATAGCAACTTACAGGAACTTTTAAAACAAAATTTCAGCATTTAAAAAAGATATTGATAGGTATTAGAGAAGTTGTCCAGGTTTATAGAATATGGAGTTGTTATGGAAACAAATTAATCTGCTCCTAACAGTATCAAGCACAAATAACACCGGAACTGAAAATGGGTATTTGTTATAACATGGGTGGGGGGCAATGAACTTTGAGTACACAGTGTGTGCCATTATGACCCATTTATTGTTATTTCAATTTTAAAATTATATTGCTTCAAATAAATCTCAAAATGTACAAATGTTGGTGCAATTTGGTTCAACTTAGTTTGAATAAATAATCACTTTTTCTGTCAGGTTTTTGTGAGAGCATTTAAAAAACAAACCACTGTTTCCCTTGAAATAAAAGGCCATCCAATCACGCTACTATATCACCATATTTTTCCAGTTATAGTTATTTAATATTGATCAATACTAATGCTCAACTTACCATACTCCATAATGCACATCACGATGATTACAATGGCCGGAGACACCATAACGGTCGAAGGTAATAATCTGAGGAAAAGGGATAAGTAGAAGGATCATTAAGAGAGATAATTTGCACTGGAAGTACTAGTCTGTCAAAAGATGCTTCAGGCACGCAGAACAGTCTTACCATATCAATTGAACAATTGGTTATTTCTTGCTCAATAATCTTTGCCAACAAGCTATGGTTCCAAACTTTACCAAAACCGTCCTAAGTATGAACAAGTCAAACAACAACAATATAAGGAACTAAAAATAAGCTTCAGAAGTAATAGTAAATATTATATCCAAAAACCTATTGGATCAAAACCTGCAGATCAGAATGGTCGACAATCTTCACTTGCTGCATCGGAATCTGGGTACAATTTCCGAGGTCGTACAATATTTAATTTGTAAGTATAGAGAAGTTATGATTTTAAATTTGAAACCACAACTATATTATTTCATTATGTAAATCACCTTGAGGGCTACACAAGCCTGAAAAAGCTCTCGTTTTCTGATATTTCCTTTGCCTTCTGCACCACCTACAGAAAAATAATGAAAATGAAAAACCATTCAATGGACTGAAATATAAACTTTAAAGCTTTCTTAGAGGCTAGACTTGAAGCTTTAATTTTTTGTCGTTGAAATTCTCATATCTAACCATCTAATATAGATAGATTTCTTGTACTAAATCTTTAAAATGCAAAAGTAAATCTTCTATTAATTATAGACTGTTAAGGACAGAGATATGTATACAGTAACAATGGAAAATGCACAATTGCTTGTAAGGGACTAAAGGTAATCCTCAAATTTTCAAGAAAAAGGAACAGGGATGGACAGGAAAATAGAAACAGAATAATAACAGGGTCCCATACACCAGAGAACTCCCCGCAGCCAACCCTCATAATTTCCTTCAAATGTCAATACCAGCCTCCTCATGAAGAACTCCCAGCGAGCTTTCAAATCCCCCACCTTACTAGCTTCGCAATCATTCCCTCTTATTCTCCCATTCAGGGAATCTTCCTTTATCTCCTTTGTCCGATTGAGTGCTTATCACTGGGTAAAATATTATAACTAATAGTCATGGTACAACTCATACTACTTCATAGTGTAGTAACCCAAAGGCCACAATCCAATTGTATCTTGACTTGACCTCATATCACAGGAAAAATTTATACAATCTGCAACATCCTTCCCACCCATCCACAAGCAATCCCTCTACTCTGTTAAGTCCATTCTTTTCCTGCCCATACTTCCTTCTTTCTTTTATATATACCGGATTGTGCGGCTTAAGCTAAAGCAAAATTGATAATGCTACAGGAATTCATTAGTTTGATTATAACTTTTAAGTCTATTATCATCTGAAATGAGAAATAATATTGAACTTCTTTTACATATGATCCGAGAAATAATATTGAAGTGGCAATATGATTCATCAATAAAGTAATACTCTATATACTGAAAATAGCAAAAAAACCAAGTAAACTTTCTCAATTTAGAGAGATGTCACCTTAAGAAAATTCAACTACAGAATGGAGAGAAGGAAAACTATAATTGAAATTAATAAAAATGATTCTAGAGTGGCAGAAAGATCAAAATAAACACACACATATATACCAAAACTGCCATAATTTACAAGACAAAAACAGATTGTGGAAAGCTATTCACCAGTTGATAAGCATAGTATTCGAATGTTATGTCCCTTTGAAGTCAGAAAATTTATAGTTGGAGTAAAGAACCTGCAGAAATGAAACAAAATTTCAAGATGGTGCTAAATCATAATACAGGAAATACATGCTTCAAACTTCCAAAGCCTTAGAAATATATGTTTCAAGAATAGAAGGAACTAGCTTTAGAATTATGAAAATAGGGGTTTGGAACTTAAATGGATTCGTCGTCCGGATGAGCAGTAACCAGCAAGACGTTTCTCTTCCGAAATGATCTGCCTGAAAGAAAAAAAAAAAATGAGAGATTTTGAGGAAGAAAAGAAAAATTGAGGAGAAATGGAAAAAAGATGCATTACCGTTGTGAGTGAAATGTTTGGCGAAAGGGATACGAGGGAGAAGAACTTTGCAAAGAGAAATGATCCATAGAAATAGAAAGAGAGAAGCAGTGGTGATAATGAAGGCCATCTTCAAATCAATAATATCATCCACTTTTATGGTTGAATCAACTCAGTGGAGTGTTTCATAAGATCCTACTAATCAACCATTTTATACCTGTATGACAACTGCACAAAATAATACTATGAAAATTGTTTCAATTATTATTTTTGTATATTGATCCAGGTACATACTCATTTTTTATATTGTATTAATCTAAAAAAAAACAGCTCACACAAAAGTAAACCTTTTTCATGGGGCATTTTCTTTCATTGTCTTTCTCAAAAAATCATGTGCATCTACTTCAGGCAAAACAAGTTATAAATTACTATTCAAATGGCACAGACTATCAAAGACAAAGAACTCAACAATCTTATAATTAAGAAATACTTCATTAAAATTTAAGATTATTCAAAAGAAAACAAAAACTTTAATTGGTGCCAATTACAATTAAGGAAGACACGCGCATTGGGGGAATAAGGAAAGAACAAGAAACGCTATTGAAAAGGGGAAAGAGAAGGGAGAGAGTACCAATTGGTGGGAAAGTTGCCGAAGTGAAGCAGCTCGAAGAGGAAGGAAGAGAAGAGAAGACCTTCTATTGTTCTTTGTTCAACGCCGTTAATCTTCAATTTTTCTATTAATCATTCTACAGACGAATGCGAAAACCTTTTCATTACACTTTAGGATTTGTTTCAACACATGTTAACCTTTCGTTTTGTCCTAATAATAACAACAAACAATAATATATTTTACGCAAATATTATTCATAAAAAACTTTTATCATAATGCTTACTTTTTTAAAATAAAATAATTTTAAAAGAATACACCTGCTATTTTATTTAGGTGTTGCAATTTAAGTACCTAGTTATCACTTAGCTTATGTAAATAAATAATAAAGACAAAAGTAAAAGGTAAAAACTTTATTAACCACCAAATCGATTCGATTATATATAAATTTTGTAAACTTATGAAAGAGAAAAAATTATTTAAGCTAAATATATAAACATGGAAATCATTACGTTCTCATGTTTATTATAAGTTTTCAAAATAAAAAACAACTCTTGGGTATACCACGAGTGTATTTATTTTACAGATTAAAAGACTATTTTTCTTAACGTGAACATGAACCTGTTAATTCTTATGTTTTTTACATGCTTTCAAAAATTATTATGCGCTATATTATCAGGGATAGATCAGGAACAGTTTTACTGCTAATTTCACGCCATGATTTACTGCTAATTTCACGCCATGATTTACTGCTAATTTCATAAACTCAGAACATAAAATCTATCTAGAAGATTAGCAATACTAAAACTTCATTTTTTCTTACCAGAGAGGGATTTAAACAATTTTGCACCTTTTTAAGAAAATGGGAAAAAAAATTCATTACTTAAATGGACAAGTCACTCTATGGTATGACATTTATAATGAAACTGTGTCAAACTTTAAAAAAATACGAGATTGAAACGATTTTGATTAATATTAACCCAGAGGTGAAATTTTATTTGTTTTAAATTTGTATTTTTTTAAATTAAATTTAAGTCACGCGATTACATAGTATGTTATTTTTTAATTTTTGAAGGTTTAATGTATTATTTTTTTAAAAATGAAATTAGTTTGTGTATTAGATGAAAAAAAATAAGTTTTATTATTATAATCATTTTATTAAAAAAAAGATGTTTATTATACATAAATAAATTAAACGCTCTAATGTAAATTTAGTGTGCATAAATAAATTAAATAGTCTAATATAAAAAAAGAAATAAATTAGATAATTTAATATAAATAAATAGACTATAAAGTCTAATATAAAATAAACAGAGTACACAGTCAACATTAAAGAAAAATATTTCTTAAAAGAATAATAAAGATGTTATAGGTTATTTAAGTTTATTAATAATTCTTTAATTATTATAAATAATTATAATAACAATAAATATATACGAATCTTCTCCCGCCACTGTAAGGTAGACTTGTAGATTCAGTAGTAACATCCCTAATTTATTTGGGAACCACCAAGCACAGTCCAATTCGAAGAGAAAAATGTAAAAAAATTCAATCTTTTCACGTTCTTTGAGGTTTGAATTTCCCCGTCTTAATCCCCTTTTCGCCACGCACCTGAAGGATGGCGAATGCCGCGGAAGATTTCTCCCAATTTGGGATTTCAAAGGAGGTGAATGGCTTTTTCCTTTCTTTTCATCACCCACTCTTAAAAATGCACGCTTTTTGGGAATTAGGGCATGCTGTTATATGAATTTTGTTTCAGGAAAAGGATAAGCTTGTTGGGGAAGTGATTAGGTATATGCTTTTCAAAACTCATCATAATTCAGGGTGCCCTATTAAGAGAGAGGAACTCACTCAACTCGTTACCAAGAACTATCATCAGCGTAACCTTCCTACCTTTGTTATCAATGAGGCTAAGGACAAGCTTTCCACCGTATTTGGGTATGAAATGAAGGAGCTTCAAAGGGCTCACCCTTCATCCAAAGCCCAGACTCGGTTTTCTCAACAAAGTGAGCATTTTGCCTTTTTTTGTCTTTTCAGCCTATTGATGGTTCTGTTAGGATATAGCCTCTCCATCACTACTTATGTAAGAAATTGAATACAGTTCCACTTGTAAGGTTAAACTTATGAGTATGCTAAAAGAGAAATGTAATGTATGGATGCTTAAATAAGTTACTTATCTCAAATTTGTAGGGTTTGCATTGTTACATAAATTCAGGAACTTTATACAAAAGTTAATTGTTAAAACTGCTCAAGTGAGTGCTTAACTTAAACCATTTATTCTTTTATAGGTGTTTATTGAAATGTTTATTCAAACAGTACCTATCACTGACATGCTGTGGTAATGATTGAGTTATAGAAATATTTGAGTTCAATTTGTGAATTTTTAATGACAGTTTGAGCACCGGTTTGGTTGTATGCAGAAAATGATAGAAACTGTTATATGGGCTGATTGCTTATTCAGTTATTTTATGATTATGTGTATTTTAATGGGATATTACTGGTGCATTATATGTCATGTGGTTGTCTTAAACTTGGATTTGAATTATGTTTATCCATTGTCAAGTTCAGGACCAGTTATTGCCTTCTTCAATTGAAAACAAATATGAATCTGCTTCTATTCCATGAATTTATTAACAGGATACTACTTAATGCCTTTATAATCATCCTACTCTCTAGTATCTTGAATGAACTGATAATTGATGATTCATCGGCCTTTGCACTTGCTGTGACTATATGATGCAAAGTATCATTTGGACTTTGATGGTTTGTTTCCTGAGAATACTTTTACCTAGTAATCGATAGAGACTACTCAGACTGGAGAATGCTTTGGTTTCATTTGGCATTGTTTTCTTCTATCTTTAAAATGTGTAGATACATTTTGATGAAATGAGTAAATTTAGACTGAATTGATTTATACTTGTTCAAAGCTGGTTGTGTACGCAGGAGTTTTCCAACAATATTTTAGTTGCTGCCATCTTCATTTTCTTCTAATGGTTTTATTATGTTTGTTCTTTCAGGTGGTGCAGATTCAAAATCATATATTCTCACAAGTCAACTTCCTCCTAATGTATATGAAAAATATGTGGTGGATGAAAAAACTGCGCATCTATCTGGATTCACTTTTGTGATAATTAGTATTGTACATCTTGCTGGTGGCAAAATTCCGGAAGGTACAGTATTGTTAATTTAGTGTCACAATGCAAAAATTATACATTGTGCACATTGTAAACTTATGGAAGTCAATGCTACTACTACCTTGATGTCTCTAGACAAATGTTACAAACACAAATGTTCTGCTTTCTTTTTCATTTTGCTTGTTATTGGCCTAAAACTTTAGTGAAAGTTTCATGAGCAATTCTGATGCTGTCTTTTTAACACTACGAAACTCCTGGTGAGGGTACTGCAGAAAATCTATGGAGCCAATTGAGGAGGATGGGTTTGAGTGAAAATGAAGGAAGTCATCCAGTCCTTGGAAATGTTAAGCAAGCATTGGAACTTCTACTTCAGCAAAGGTGAAATTTGTTTAATTGATGGATTTAACTACAAGATCTGTCGCATTTTGTGAAACTTCTGATTTCTAGTGACAAGCAATGTTGTAGTTATTTATTCATCCTTTACTTTGTAGGTATTTACAGAAAGACAAAGTTAATGGTCCTGAAGGCAATACTGTATATTATGAGCTAGCTGAGAGAGCTTTAGATGCACCCATGAGTGAGAGGGTGAAGGAACACATCTCTCAGGTAGTGTTTTCGAAAAGTAAATTATATAAGTTTGTGGTTAGTTCTTTCTTTAAAAAAAAAAAAAAACATAACAGTTAACTCAATTTAGTGTTGGGAAATAATGGCAGATTGAAGATACAGTTTCATGAACGGCTTATTCATTAAGGTCTTATCACACAAGGGTTTATGCCTTAAATTTGACCGAGGAACTTTTTGCAATAATTTAAAATATATATATATATATATATATATTTTGATAAGCTGTACGAGAAACATATTGAAACAAGTTAAGGTTGTATGGTAGTTATAAGCTATTTTTATAAGTTCAATCAAGCTCTTCATAGGTCTTCCAATTTCCAAATGCTACGTGAATGTCTTATGAATTTCTTTGTGGGAGCTTTAGTTGCTGATGCATGTTATAGTATTTATTTGTTGCTGAACGCGGTAGTCAACAGATGAGGCAAATTAAACAATGTGTGGAGCATTGTTCAAATATGTTGCATTGCAAGATCAAGGTGGTTTAAAATTTGTGGCCTTTCTTGTAGCATTGCAAAACAGAGAACAAGTGATAACCCAAATATAGTTTAGTGTATGTTTCAAGTTATGTAAAAGTTGCTGCTTCTGATGAAACCATTGCTCTTGATCGATGTAAATATCATGTACTATTTTTAGTGTTGAATAATCCTATTATTTTACTTGTGGCTATCTGAAACATGGTTTCTCTTGCAGATTGTGCAGGATAATACTTCAGTGGGTGCTGCCTAAGAGTTGCTAGCTCTTTGGTGTCTCAATTCAGATGTAATTGTGCTGATAAAAGAATAGTAGAGAAATTGAGATGAACATGGTTCCAATTGATTACTAACTTTAAGCCTTGAACTCTTCAACAATCTCTATCCAAATCCTGTCTTCAGCAAAATCTTCTGGTGTTAAGAGTTAGGTTCAGATTTGTCAATGATTAAAGTTATGTAAATTTGAAGCTGATTGTGTATATAACAAAAGTTAAGTTTGATCTTATTTTATATATTTAGTGTGTTTGGTTTCCGTTTTTTTTTATATAATTTTAAATAGCTTTTATTTTGCATTTTTAAATTTTATAGTTGAACAAGGTATTTATATGAATATTTGTATTGTTTTGGACCAACTTTTGACCTGTTAGGGCCCAGTGAGTCCATTCTAACCTATGAGTGATACAATGATCTTCTTTTTACCAAAGTGGTTGTGTCCGAGGGATCGAATATACTGAAAATTCTCATACTGGGATATCTTCATCTTCTCATTCTTACAGAGAATTGGAAAATCAGGTTATTGAGCATGTATTTTTCTTATGTAATAATTTGGTGTTGTTCACTTTGGATTGCCATGCTAAGATTGGAAATGTTATTATGTTGAATATTACTGGACACTATTAACAATGTTGATAATTGTTTCAAAGTTATGCTTTCCGTAACTTTTGTTGATAGATCATGTATCTTTTTAATATATTTGTACTTTTTCACCTTTTTTTCATGATAGATTGTGTTCTAAAATATAGATAATTGCATTAAAGTCAAAATTGGATGAACAAAATAAAACAATGATTGAACAAAACAAAACATGACAAAAAATTCGATGCAATTATGAACTTTTCTACTCAAAATTAAGGTCAATTGCTTCTTCGGTTTACTATATTCAATCATTCACCAGTAATTTTCAAAAAGATTAAATAACTTATTTTATTTTTCAGATTTTGCATTTTTAATTATGAAACAATCATATTATAGGTTTCAGATTTTACATTTTTAATTATGATACATATTTATATCATAGGTTTCTAATCAAAGAAGTATGTCAACTAATAGAAGAAATTCTGGACCTGAAGAAGAACATATGTGATAGATGAAGAATATGGTATAATATGGTAATTATTTGTCCCATTTTGTGCTCTGTGAACAATATGTTAGGTCTTTATTTGTAGTAGTAGTATTCTTTCATATTTTGTAGTTTAGTTTGAATTTAAATGTATATACTTGATATATTTTAGTATAAATGTATAATTTGTTAATTGATGAATGTTATATCCATTTATTTGTTTTATTTATTTAGAAAAAAAATTATCAGACATAGATAAATAAATACTATATATATAAATAATTGTGTTGAAAAAGAAAACAAATAAATACCTAAATAATAAACGAGTAAAAAAAACTAATTTTAATAGTTTTGAAATATATAATATTTTACGGAGACTCTGAAACTTATGGTAATTTACAAAAGTTATAAAACCATGGTATTTTACGTAGTTTTTAAGTAAATTTTCCAAACTAGTGTAATTTTATTTTAAATTCCTAAAATGGTGTATTTTTAATTTTATTTCCGGATATAGGTAAATCATGGAAAAGTTACACTATATCATTGTGAATAAAATTGTTTTATTATTGCACGATTTAATTTAAGATTATATGATACAATTTAGTTAAACTAATGAAATTGTGGAATAAAGGTACCATTTTAATTAAGTAATTAATTGATTAATTGAAATAGTTAGGCTACTACAAGAGTTTAGGATGATTAATTCTCCCACCTTTCCTCTCCTATATTTTTCATGTTGTATTGGGTTGTGCACATAAAATTAAATTACAATTAATGCATAGTGATAAAACTATTGGCATATTTAAAGTTAATGCCTTCATTAATAGACCTTTGTAGTCCCTATTATCATTTTTTCACTTCAAGGGCTTGAGAATGTAGAAAGTATCCTGTCATTTTTATTTTAATGTTTATTTTAATTACAATAATATAATTACAGTAATATATATTTATATATATTTGTATGTCTAAATCATAAATATAAATATGTATTTATATTTATTTTATTATAGTAATATATATATATCTATATATTGTTTTTTGTTATCTATATATATTGTGTAGCTTTTATTGTTATAAGTTACTTCTTGCAATGGTTTATAATAGCACACTTCCTTATCAATGTGCATTAATTCTAATTTAATTTTATATACATAACCCAATACAACATTGAAAAATAAGAGAGAAAAGGTAGGAGAATTAATCACCTTAAACATTGAAAAATAAGAGAGAAAAGGTAGGAGAATTAATCACCTTAAACTCTTGTAGTAGCCTAAGGATTTCAATCAATTAATTACTTAACTAAAATCGTATCTTTATCCTACAATTTCATTTGTTTAACTAAATTGTGTTATTTTCTCACAATTTCATATATCTGAAAATAAAATAAAAAATAACTATTTTGAGAATTTCAAAAAAAAAAAAATATACTAGTTTGAAAAATTTGCCTAATTTCTAAAATCCATCGTGGTTAACAGAGTTTTGAAACCTCTATTAGATACCAAAGGAGACAAAATGAGACAAAATCGCAGCCAAACTTAGCTATTCCTGAGCTAAAAAGAAAAACTCCAAAAAAACATGTTCCCAACAAATGATTTGTTTGCGGAAATTATAACCAAGAATAAGTGATTTGGTTAAGGTTTTAATCATTGGTAATGTAAAAATAAACCTTTGTTAAAACCATTTTTTCATGTAGTGATATTTCCATAATATGAAAAATTATTGTCTAATAAACATGTTTCCTGTATCCTTTTATATTTTCTTTTTGTTTAAATCATTTTAACAAAGCACCCTTTGTTAGATATATTCAAGAGAAGCATTCCTAGTTATAAGGTTGTAAAAAACATTTTGAGTTATAATATTTATTTTAAGGAAAGTTATGATATTCTGAAGTATATAATATCTGGAAATGTAAAATGATAACATTGCCGACTGTGATAAATCTATTGGCGATAGAGCAGTGAATGTGGTTCCTTCTGGAGAAGTAGAAGCTCGAATGAAATGGATTAGATTATTGTTTGGAGTGTACAAAACCAAACATAATATTTAGCGGTGAATGACACTACCCCATGCATTCTTTAACCACGTGTCCTTCCTTTCCCACCAAGGACACTTGCACTTGGTGTTTGATAAACATATACATATATACCAGTATCATCTATTGTTTACAATGCTTCCGTTTCTTTCTGTCTCAACAACACCCTTTGTTATTCCTCAACTTCTGAATCTGAACTCAGCCAAGACAGTCATGCACCAAACAAATATGATGAAGGTACGTACATAAGCTGATTTCATGCAAGAGGTGACTTTATATCTATGTAACACCCACCTATATGTTCGTAATTATCATTGTACTGGTAAAGGAGAATGTATGCATGTGTATATAATAACTGCAGATTATATGCTATGTTAAAAAGTAGAAGATTATATGAAAGTCAAAGTATGGAGATTCCGAACATATGAGACTTTATTACGGGACTTAATATTTTTCATAAGCAAGAAAATAGCCTCAAAGCAGCCCAAAACACAAGCTAAGCTTACAACTTGGAGCTTTGCTTCTGGGAAAGAAATGAAAAACCACATTAAAGATTTGAAAGAGAGAGGAAGGAGACTTATATTTGAAACGGAAGAAAATATTTTATTATTATTATTATTATTATTATTATTATAAATAATTGTAAATTATTAAATTTAATTATTTGTTAAAGATAATTTTAAAAAATGGAAACAACGGAAGGGGTTTTAGTTTTCTCCATTCAAAATATTTGAAAGGTATTTGTAAAAGAATCTATTTCCTCCCTTCCATTTATTTCCAACCAAAACTTTATCCATAGAAAATCTAGACTTTTTACGGAATGAATGTAAAAAAAATAAGTAAATATTGTAAAAAGAACAATTTAAAAATATAATTTTGCATTTATATGATAGGAAAAATAATGTCTCTTTATCTATGTATAATTGGAGGCATTGACACCTTATCCATGTGGTCTAACAATGGAGGCACCGACCTCTACACTTATGATGTGATATTGGATGAAATCAAACCTCTTCCATTATGCACATGCAAAACTCCATGTGTTGTAAATGTCTATTTTTTTTTTTTAATGTAACACTTACGTAATTTTTTTCTTAAAAAATAGCTGAAATTTTATTTAGTCTAATTCAAATAAATAGTTTCTTGAGAACAAGTGATGACTTTATGAAGCATCATAACACGTTCTGGCTTGATATGTATTTTGGTTTTATCTTGAGCAGGCCGAATCTAACTTGCATAAAAGAAAGTCAACCTTGATTAGTGACGGGCATCCTTCTGCGTTCAAGGTATATAGCAAGCAACTTTCATGTGTCATTTAGCGTTGTTTGGATAGATGAGTTTGAAGAAAAAAAAAGTATTTAAGGTTTAAATAATTAGTATTTATAGTCATAAAGGTACTTTGAAATATATTTTTTACTTATCAATTATACGCATTATTTTTAATCATTTTTAGTGTCTACATATATCATTTAAACCCTCCTTCTTATAGTTTTTTACTGCAAGTATCAGGATTTAAAATCTCACCTGAATTTAGGACATGTTCTGATATAATTCCTTTTATATTATAAGAGGATATCAAGAGGAGGAAGTTACGTGGAGTCTTTTGAAAGAAAGGTTATCCTCTTTCATTCTTGTTGTATTCATTTTCATCTAATATACATATATACATACACACATATATAACAAATAATGTCTATTCCATCCTTCAATAACTATTAATATCATAAATATTAATACCTTTTTCATTTATCTTCAACTATGGATTTTCTTCAAACTTAATACATCATATCAACAAATATTCCACCCACGTAATACATCAAATTAATATATAGTCAATTTCAATTCCAAGTATAACTCAAAATAGATTTAATGTGACTGAAATGCATCACATTAACAAATATCAAGTGTTATAGACATACTTGTGCCATCTTAATAAATATTAAATTAGAATCTTATGCTAGTTGTAACATAATGAAAGCATGATGTTCGAGTAGTTATGCGTGAACAGTGGAGGATAGTGCTAATGTTGCATGGTATGTAATTACAACAATGGAGTCTCAGGGGATCGTTCACTTCTTTGTAAGATTCGAGTCAGAACATGACATGTTACTTACAGAATTGTTCAACTTACAGTCAAAGAATTAAATTATGTCTTCTCCCATCATCAGATATTCTTTCAAAAGCTTCTACTGCATTTTCAGAACATCATCCCATATTTTGTCACCAGTATCTATCTCCTAGCTGTCCATTACTTATTTGGTTGGTTTCAACTAAGTTTCTCTTTAAGATAAATTGTTAGGAGTATTCTTGCAACCTAAGTATTGATATTGATTAATTTCGTCGGTGGTGCACCTTCTTCATTATCTCAGCCAGCAAATTTTTATTTTGCATTTAACAGCAGCCAGAGGGTAACATTACTAGAGAAGAAAACTATAATGAAGATGACGAGAACAATGTTATTGGTAAATACATGATCGAAGAAAAAGCAGAAGATGATGCAGTGGATGACTATCAAGACAAAGCAGAGTACTTAACAGGAGATAAAGGTCCAACTGCTATAAAGGTATCCTATCTTTATCCGATGAAATCCTGTCATGATATTTATTCATTCATTCAACTTCGCTTACGTACATTTTTCTGCTAATCTCTCTTAAGAACATCAATGTAAGCAGCAGGTTATATGTCAAGTTCGTATCACGCCAGATTTCTACCATGATTCTTAGCCTATGTTTTGTGCTTACGTAATCGTTTCAAGATATTTATGTTTTCTGCTTATATAATCGTTTCAAGCTCTTCTGAGGATTTTACAATTGCTTTCAAGTACAATCATTAAAATACGTTAGGTATCTACATGATTTTTATCAGTCAACATGAGAAATAGCTTTTTCCATCTTCAGACTTCTGCATTTTAGCTTCTCGTTCTCTAAAAACTTCATTCCCATGCATGCTCTCACCAAAATCAAACGATCATTAGTAAAAGACATGAACTTTTTCATCACAATCTAACAAAGGAAAGCTTGAAGCTAACAAAATAATTTTGCTAAACACAGGAGCAACCTCACAAAGGTCTGGCCACAAAATACGCAAATGAAAAGAATAACCCTCCAACTCGACATTTCATCCATGGATATCACTTAATACAAGGACAGATGAACCATGGAATGGAAGACTATATTTTTGCTCAACATAGGAATCTCGATGGCTATGACTTAGGGTTGTATGCAATATTTGATGGTCACTCCGGTCATGAAGTTGCAAAATACTTGCGAAGCCATCTATTCGAAAATATACTGAGTGAGGTATATCCTTTAGTCACTATTATATTTTAGTCCACACCATTATTATTCTCACTAATATTTGTTTTCTTAATCATGCATCAATAGCCTGGTTTCTGGGAAAATCCAGTGCAAGCTATTAAGAAAGCATGCAAAGCAACAGATGATGAGATTTTAGAAAACGTAGCTGATTCACGTGGAGGATCAACAGCAGTTGCAGCAATACTAGTCAATGGAGTAAAGCTACTGGTAGCCAACGTTGGTGATTCTCGAGCAATATCATGCAAAAATGGTCTAGCAAAGGCACTTACCGTGGATCATGATCCAGAGAAGGAAAAAGATCTTGTTGAGAGCAGAGGGGGTTTTGTGTCTAAGAAACCCGGTAATGATGCAATAAAATCATCAATATTTAGAGTTAAAACTTCAACTTTCTTGCACATCCAAGAAAAAAAGTTAGTTCTCTAATAGCCAAAAAACTACTACAGAGATAAAATTAAAATTTTAGAAGTTTAATTTTGGAAACTTTCTTGTTCGGAACTTGATAACTAATATTTAAATCTTACAATTCAATTTTTGACATATAAATCATTTTTTATGATAGTGCCAACATAACATTTTTTCTATCATGTACATGAAAACAGTATTACTTGTATAATGATGATACCTGCCTTTAAAGGGTAAAATCTATCTCTACCAGAAGCTTGTGTATAAGGTTGATTCTTGACCTCTGTGAAATTGAGGCTTCTAAGTTTGTCTGGCACTGTCAGTACATAGATGTAAGTATCCTTTACATCTATCAACATGATAAAGTTTGTATGTCACTGTTAATACATACATGAAATTATCCTTTACTACTAATACTTGATAACCTGCAATTGTATGCCTGATATGCTTGCCGTATTTCTAGTCATGAGCTGTATATATTCGTCAAATCTTTGCTAATATGCATTTTCAATATACCAAGCCTCCGTATGCACAGCAGTACCTACTACCAAACTACAGCTCATTAATTATCGTACAAGATTACTCTACTGCACAATTTTCCAATATCCAATCGTGTAATGTCATTACTATAACGAGTAGGATCATGTACACTAAACATGTATGTGTGACATCTTATGTCAACTGCACAGCTTGTTCTAATTCAGGAATCTGAATTGCCAAAAATATGACTTAATCAGGGAATGTTCCAAGAGTGGATGGCCAATTAGCAATGACACGGGCATTTGGAGATGGAAAACTAAAGGAGCACATTACCGCAGAACCAGATGTGAGCATTCGGAAGATTGATGAAGACACTGAATTCATTATTTTGGCAAGTGATGGCCTGTGGAAGGTACAAGCATATTGCATGCATCTTATAATTACAGATGAATAATTTCATATTTCTAATCAATTGCCAACTTATTGTAGAATAACCGAGTGAGATTACTAAGCAAATGGCCAAAAAAATAGTTTCGGGACAAGGAGAAACTTGGAAGTGGTGAAATGAAATGCATACCATGTCATGCTAAGTTCATTTGCGTATTTTTATGGTCAAAAGTTAACTATACCGAAACATACAATTTTGTATGTGCTCATTTGTGCCAAACCAAATTCTAGAATTTGCATATTTTTGGACTGTGTTGTTAGCTCCAGAAGCATTGTCTGAACAGTTCGAAACTAAAACTACCCTTTATTCTTTGGTTAAATAGTTCGTTTTTCTTCACTTAATCACACACGAGAACCAGGTCATCGGAACTTTTAGATTTTCTTATATGTGGAGAAATTTATTTTCTTTATTTATCCATGAATTTTGTTTTCTTTCAATCTAGACCAAGTAAAAATACAAATACATTAAATCATGTAATTACATGCAATAATGAAACGAAATGTAAGAACCTTGATCTTAAGAAACAGCACTGGCCCCTGTATCGCAGGTGATGACAAATCAAGAGGCTTGTGACTGTATCAAGAATGTGGATGGTGCGCAGAAAGCATCTAAGAAGTTAGTTAAAGAAGCTAAATCACTAGGAAGCTATGATGATATTTCATGCATAGTTATAATGTTCTAGCTTACGTGCTCCATGATGCTCCCGTGCGTGTTTCATGAACTTTTGCCTGTCTCCTGTAAATTATTTTAAATTTCTATAACTCAAGCAAAATGTCTTTAAAAGTTGTAAGGAACCATGAACGGCTGTTTAACTAGCTACTACATATTGGATGTTTCTTTATTTAGTCAATCTTTTCCTTCACATTATGCTAACCTGCTACAATTTACCAAAACTTTCACCCATCATCCTTCACAAAAAACCATGGTCCAACGATTTTTCACTTCTGTTTCTCTGAATTCTAGCTTTCAAATCATTCTAGCTTTCAAATATGGTATCAAAGCTCTTGTGCACAGGTCACTTTCTCCCATACGATCCTTCCAGAAACTCAACGATGACAACGTCGATTCTATCAAAAACCAATTTTCACCAAAATTTAAATTTCAATACGCATTATGGTTACATGACTTAAAAATGGTAATTGCTTCGGTACTAATTTTATGTACGACAAATAATAAAGCAAATGATAGTAGGCTTACCGTAAATTATCATGTCACGTTGAAACCTGCCTGCCTTCTATGTCCTCAAGTCTTAGGGTAACTGCCAGCTTGTGGGCATCGAGACCTTCAACTTCTGCCATGGTTGCTACATATGGCCCAAGTTTTCTGAGGCCTTCTTCTGTGAGAGATTGCACTGTTATGTATTTCAAGAAAGAATCCAATGAAACACCACCATACATCCTTGCATAACCATAAGTGGGAAGAACATGATTTGTCCCACTTGCATAATCACCAACGCTCTCGGGTGTCCACGGCCCTAAAAATACAGACCCTGCAGATGCAACAAACGGGCATGTAAATCTAGATGTGGAATCTAAAGGTCAAGGAAAAAACATCAGAGTGCCTAATACATGTTCAAAGTTACATATACGTTGGCTCGACAGTTTTTATAACAAAAAGGAAGGTGTTTGCAATTGGCACCAAGTTCAATTCTGAGCAATGTATATGTACGACTAGCAACAAACCTTCATCTCCGAAAACCCCATCATAAGAGCAACTAACGCTATGACAAAGCCATACCTGCATTCTGAATAAAACCCTCCCACTTCTCTGCATCCTTCACGTTGACAATTAGATGCTCAGGTGCATATAAGTTTGAGAAATAGATTGACTGCAACATGAAAAAGAAACATCAGCAGAGACGCAATAAGGATGTTGAAGAGACGTAATAAAGATGTTGATACATTGAAACCAAGAGGAATTAGCATATAAGTGAAAATTGTAAATTCATGGATAATGTAGTTATGAATTATGACATATCAAGAGATAATGCTACAGCATTATATATAGCACTGTTGTTAAACATGATTAAGCATACAAGTTTTATCAACTACTACAGCACATATATAAAATACACGCATAGATATGCCGAACATCGGTGTTAATGCTCCCTCTGAGCAAATTGTTTTCTCTCTTCAACTTTGCTCTTCACTTTGTTTTTAGTGGGACTGAGAATACATGGATGAACTTGGGCAACACTACTGACCTCAAGCATATCATGTGCATGAACAATAAAACTGTGGGAGAGGGCAAAAGCAGCGAAATCTCCTCTTGGTAGACTCTGGCACTGCTTGCTGAGTTCCTCCTCTATAGCATTCAAATCCACGCCTTCACCAGCAATCACAAGCACAACCTGACTATCAGGGCCATGCTCAGCCTGAAAATCGTATAATAGTTGCAGACGCATCAGCATTATATAAAAGGGCCAAAAAGTTCTCAGGCCAGTGAATAATTACAAAAATATATCTTGTTTAAGAGTAAATGCATGCTACTATGATAATTATATATTGTGCTTGTCCCTGTACCTAACCAAAAATCATGTTTGTCTTTCCATATTTTTCAAATTATAAGCCATACGGTAATTAAGGAAGAAGAAATGAAAATAAACAAAAATTCAGTTCTTTTTTAATTAAATAAACCCAAGTTCTTACAAAATATACAAACCCAAAAGATGTAAGGCGATTTGGACCCCAATGTCTAAATGATGGTGGAAAAAGCTAAATTACACTAGTGGTACACTAGTGATGAAGAGGTACACTAGCGGTACGTATTTTTAACTAAATGTCTATTTTTTCTTTTGGCAATATCACTTGGGGACAAGTAGATTGATACAAAACACCATATGAGATTAAGAGGGAAGAAAGAGCATAAGAAAATTATTCTTTGGCATTGTCACAATATGAATTTTGATCGTTTTGTCAAATTGAGATTTGATTTCATTACGAAATTACATGAAAATAAACAAAAGTTCATATCGATCTTTATTAAATAAACCCAAGTTTATATGGATTATTTATCAACGAATGTAACAAAATATATAAACCAAAAGATGTAAGGCGATTTGGACCCAAACGTTTAAATGAATGGAGGGAAAGCTAAATTAGATCTTATTTCGTATTTCTTATGAAAAGATCCAACATATTTCCCACAAGACTTGATGTTTGTGAAGTCCAAACTCGATTTTCTTCGATTTTGATAGGGGCTGGAACAGGAGGAAGTCTTGTTATCAAGCTCTGCATGGATGAATATGATCAAAGTCTGGATTCAAAGCATGAAGAATCATCATCATGTACATTTTGTCAAACTTCTTAATCTCCTCTAATGAATCAATTTCAAGGAACATTTTCAATTCCTCAACCGCAGCCTAAGCTTCCGCTATAAAAGAGGTCATATCATGGTCTGTTTAAGAGATGCTTTTATTGGCAAAATCAGAGGTGCTGAATATCATTTGCACAGATACTATTAGTCTTCTTCCAAAAGGAGTTACATGTTTTAGAGGTTCAAAGGGTCCACAATAGTGGAAGACTTGAGGTCTGGAAGAAAGCTACAAGACAGCAGGAGATGTGGTTTTGTTGAGGTCACAGGAGGACAGCGTGTGAACTACACACCCAAGACTAGGCCATGTGAAGAAGCTGTGCATAACAGCGGGTGTTTGCCTTCACGACCACCACAATTGTGTGCACTTGAGGCGGCGATCCAGATCTGGTAGTCGCTGGAGAAATTGACATTTGCCTCCAGCTGCTGAAGACAGGCTTTAATGACAACTTGAGTGGAAGTGTCTTAAAGAAAAACCCTCGAGGGTGAGCTCTCAGGAGATCTATCTAATATATGTTAAGTCTTGAAGACAAATACAAAATGGCTGACAGAAAACACCTAGGACCCTATATGATTGACAACCACAGCCAAAACAGCTTTTACAGAATAATCTAGAAGACAATAGAAAGTCTTTTTTCTAACAGACACCATGATCATACTGAACTGTTTTTTGGAATAATTAACACCATAATGCAGAGAAAAAAGCTTCTAAAAATTAGAATTACTTATAACTGAATAATAAAGCATGAGATACCTTGCTAACAGAGTGAAAAAGAAAGATAATCAATTCTCACTGAGTGTAGATAGCCTTTCATATACTATATAGAAACATTTAGAACTCAGTAAACCTGGGAAAGCAAATCAGCAGCTACATGACGAGGAATCGCATACTTGTCAGCAATAACTAAAACTTCTGATGGACCAGCTGGCATGTCAATCGAAACCATCGCTTCACTGTTCTGCATAAGATTTTGAACAGTAATGCAAAGCAGGAAGAACTATAAGATCTGAAGAATAATGCACAATATATAATAGAGAAAAACAGCGCTTCACAGCTCACTTGCAGAATCATTTTTGCAGCGGTGACATATTGGTTTCCTGGGCCAAAAATCTTCTCTACCTGCAAAAGCATGATCACAAAACTCAAAATCAGAAATTATGAAAAATAATTAGAACTACGAAGTATTTAAATTTTCAGGTAACAAAATAAACGGAGAAATTTCAAATAATGTTCTGGAATCTTTACAAATCACATATTACATTTAATAGATCCTTTAAATCTTGAATATGAGCAAATTCTAACATAATATCACAGTTGGTTATAGTGTCTTACTTAAGACTAAAAATATGATAAAAAGAGCTTAAGAGATTGATTATCTCTCAGCTGATCATTTATGGAGGAAAATTACATCAAGAACTCCAAAAGGTACAAGAAATTAATGCTTAGTAAACAGCTCATATACTAGTTCTCCATTACAACTACTTACTAACTATATTTAATACCTATTCAAATAGTTTTCAAACAAACCAACTTTCTTTTTTCTCTTTGAAGCTACTTCAAAATACTACCATGGTTCCGTCGTTTTTCTTATATCATTTTGTTATTCAACAATCCAAAAGTTTTTTCTTTTTTTCATGTTATGTTTTCTTCTGTTTAATATAAAAACTGCAAAAAGCTTTCTAGTATGACAAAAAAAAAAAAAAAAG
>Ga0209700_103644_pt1 | contig 29134 bp, 18 predicted proteins | sample SiratroredBW_FD_187528 | JGI IMG/M metagenome (GOLD analysis project Ga0209700, IMG submission 187528) | Root nodule microbial communities of legume samples collected from California, USA - Siratro red BW (SPAdes) (version 2) | ecosystem: Host-associated > Plants > Roots > Nodule | place: USA...
ATATACACGGAGGAAGAGTTGAATTAAGGTTGTATACGAACATCTTACCACTAAAAATATGACAGTAGAAGAAGACGAAAAAAAGACATCTATTATGGTTTTCACAAGGAATTTGTTAACCGTTGAATGAAAAAAAACTTTTTAATAGAATATCCAGAATGGGTGGTTCTTCATTTTCAATGATTTAATTATCGACTGGAGATTTAAAGAGAGATAAAGGCTATTTGCATGAGTGCTTATATTAGGAGAGTTTTCGTTTTTTTTTTCTTATCTGTGAGTATTATTATTTACTTTGATTTGATTAATTGCATGTATGATTTATTTACTTGTGAAGATTTATTACTGCATACACTAATTTTTACCACATTATATTAAAAAAACTCTTTTAATTTTTTCCAATTGGTATTTTTTTAATATTTTTTAAAGTAATTAGATATAGGTTATTATCATTTAATTATATTACTATTTTTTATTATTTTTTCTAACAAATTAAATAGAAATCACAAGTGAAGTTACATTTTAACTTTAGAATATGTATAGAATGTTAAATATTACATTTTAACTTTAGAAGATAACCTGTGTTATATCTGACTCATTTTCAATATCATGTGTTTAATGTTATTGATAAATAAATATATTTTTTACTTTTGTGTGTATGCACCTAACGTATAATACTTGTGTTAGACATTGTTTTTGTTAATATGACACTTTTAACATACTTTTTCATTTCTATTTAAGACGATGAGACATTTTTAACTGGTTCAAGTTTGAGAAAATATTTTAAAGACTTTTGGGATTATTAAGACTTTCTTAAAGACTTTAATTTTCTTCTTTGGTTCTCCATCTTCCTCCATAGTTTTTTTTTTTTAGTGTTCTAAATGATAATAAAGGATTGTAATTATTTAGTAGGAATATAGTAAACTAACTAAATTTTCATATAATTTATATTATTTGTATATTATGTGTGTCTTTTTATTTATTGCTAGTATTTTGTTTTTATCCTTAATACTTGTTGTGGATTGATCAATCATATTGATATCTGATTCATTGAATATTATAAAATATCTTTTATGATATAGTATTGAAGCAAAATACTAATGATGCTTGTATTAAGGAATAAAGCTTGACGTATTAATTGTCTTAAATCTCTTTTGAGAATTTAGATTTGTTTATTAAACCATAAGAAATTGACTCATAATGAGGGAACTCAGGCTCACTTTACTAAAGGATTAGGATTTTTGAGTAAAATTGTGGAAAATACGAGAACAATTTGATTGATTATATACATAAAAATGAAGTTTAACTTAAACTTTCATTTTTATTACTTTTTAAGTGTTTGATAACATCTCAAAAAGAATTTATTTGTATTTTTTACAATTTCAATTTTTTAATATAAACAAAATTTATGAAAATATTATTTTGTCTGAATTAATTGTCAATTATAATTATTAGTGTGTACTACACACATCATTTAAAAGAATGATAATTACTTTTTACTTACTAATTGTGTCACTAACACACTCTTTATTAAACAAATCATCCTAACACTTATTCGTCATAATGACTTAATTCTTGAATTTAGGTCATTCATGTGTTCTTATTTTTGCATTAAGGGTTTTCCATGTTACAAATTGATGTATTTCTTATTCTCTGCTTTTTTGATACAATTTAATTTCATTGCTTATTTTTTTATTTTATTTATTTTGACATATCTCTATCAAAGTGGTACAATAACTCCTTAGTTAATAATTATTTTTTGTGACGTGCTTGGATAATGAAAGTATATATAAAAAAAAAACTTGTTTAAATGGAACAAATTATTATTTGTGAAAGGGAAAAAAAATGAAGAATTTGTTTATTTGTGAGAAATGTGTATCTTCATGTATTTAGTCCACACAAGTTGGGTTCGTATCTAATGGATAATGAGATATTGAGCATAAATGAATATGCGATTTTATTAAACATTTTGTGTATGACATTATAAACCGTTTTATACTTATTTAAATTTTTTATGGGAAAGAACGTTCATTCCTATATGTTTATAAAATAGGAGAGAACAAATTACACATATTATATATTTTTTTTATAAAATTAAAAAACAAGGAAGAAATTTTTGTTCTTCAATAAAATATGATTAGATCAACGAAAAATAAGATAAAGTGGTTACATGATAATTACACATTTTATTTTGTGAAATTGCTTAAAGATAAAAGTGTCTTGGATAATAAATAGATATATTGGGTGAAATATAAATAACTCTTTATTTCATGGGTACAAAGTTACGAAAATAAAGAAATTAGTTTTAGAAGGAGATGACTAGAGCAAGTACTTTGCAAACTTTTTGTAAGATTATAATAATTAAACTGTTATGAGTGATTGTTTTATAGTAAAAAAGAGTTTTAACACAAACAACCTATAAAAGTCAACCAAAAGTTAGGATAAGTCAATGGACAATATAAAAAAACACTTTAATATTTATATTGATTTACTCCAACGTTGACCAACTCTAATCTCCTTTGCAAATCATAAAAAATTTCATTAATCAATACACAATTACAAATATTTTATATATTACTTATATCTTGCATCTAGTACATAAAATCATTGTAGGTTATCCTCCTCATCTCTTTGCATGAGATGAATAAAACAAATTTTCATTATCATTGATAACTTGTAACAAAAGAATTATTATAAGATTTCAAAAATTTTCTCAAAGATATATCTCTTAAATATGATTGTTTTGTAAATATAACATACTTCTTTATCACACTTTACTTGTTGTGATTCACAATACTATAGCCATGTTTTCCTTATACTAACATGACTGTTTTAACTTTATCAAAACTTTTAAAAAATGCATGAGTGAATATTCTATTCATTTTACAAAGCAGTTTAATAGATCTCAATATTATCTTCGTCTTGTTATAATTTTTATCTTATGTCTTGTATATTGTTTTTAGGATCTGTAGGAGATCATCGATAAATTGTAAAAATAAGACAGTTCAATGATATAATATTATATAATTTTTTTTAAAAGAGACAATTTTGTAAATTTTCATAATATTTAATATAATATTTTTTTAAAAACAAGATCCATTTAAGATCGTTAAAAACAAAGAATTACAATAAAATAATCATCCCAAAAATATGACAAAAAGATTATTAAAAAATATTTAATTTTTCATAATATTTTTTTTAAAGTACAGATTTTTTTTATTTGATTTTATATTTATTTTGTTAAATGGTGCTGCGGTACTGTTAAGCCAACTGTTCATTTGATTACAGAATGTTACAGAGATAAAAAAATATACTTAATCAATATTTTTTTTTTGTTAGGCATGAAAGCACCCAACGGTGATGACTAATTGTATAAATAAATCAAGTTACCGGTTAAAAGTTACGACTTAGTCCATATTTCATGATTATATATTTTTTTAAAGGATCAAAGTCATCAACCTAGATATAAATGATGTATAACTTTTAATATGTTTTAAAATATTTTGTTAACTTTTTTTAAAAATAATTATAAAACTAAGTTTCGAGATCAAATGATACAAGTTTAATCACTTATCTGATCTCATATTTGTCGTTTTAGGCGTCTACAAATACAAATTATTTGTTTTGGTTTCGGTACAGATATTTTTTTGATTTTTTTATAATTATTGCATATATATTCATTTTTTAATTTTAAAAATTCAAATATCATAAATTATGAAGGATTCAAGTATATGTAAAGCCTAAAAACACAGATAATTTTGAAGTAAAAAAACTAATCAAACCCCATTTGCATCACAACCTGTGGCTGAAGCTAGATTAATGACAAAAAAAAGTACAACATGATTAACATAGTTGGTGATTCTTAATTTTGATTGATGAAGTTTTGAGTTAACCTGTTTTATTCTTTTATTAAGGAGGGTATTTATTATAGAGAATACAAATAATATTGACACAGTATCTACATATATAAGGTGTGAAAGATGAGAAGTAGCAATCAAAGTCCTTTCACTTTCCCTGTCTTTCATAGTTTTGACTGTTTGGAATCCCTGGGCTTGCTGAGGTGCTTCGTCAATGCTTCTTATCGTTTTTTCTTCTTCAATTCCTCTTCATGCTTCTTTCTGATCTCTGATTTTTCAAAAAAAATATTACATGCTTCATTGCTTGCTGCCTTAATTTCGTGTTCTTCTAATGCATTTTTAGTTTTTCTACGCAAATAAGTGTTTTGGAGCTCATCTTTTGGCTGATTTGATTGTTTTCCGTTAGAAATTCAGGGAGGCACCGTTAAAGTGGATTGACCCAGCACTGCTCTGATTTGCTGCTGACAGAAAGGTCTGGTTTTTTTATCCGTATATGTTGGATATGCGTTCTTGGTATGCTTGTTTTTTGATAATTTCCTTATTGGGTAGTTTCTGTCCTTTTTTCATTGTTAACTCTTATTGGGTTCTCCCTACCGAGCTCAGCATGGTCCCCGGGGACATTCAATTGTGAATTTGTGATGAGCTCCGTACAGAAACTGCTTGTTGTGGTGGGTTTTGTTTTCTTAATTTAAAAGGGTTTTTTGAGTGTTGAAAACAAAATCCAATTTTGGTAAGTGAAGGCCGACCAAACTTGTTCTAGCGTAATTTTGTGAATCATATGGTATGTAGTTGAAGATGGTGTTAGGTTGAGAGGTTATTACGGTTTTAAGCTAAAAGGGACTTTTGGGTAAATTGGAAAGTGTCTTGACTAACTGGAATTTTCCATTGAGTTACAGGGTTGGGATGGGTTGTGACTTTTCTAAGTACTCAGCATGCTGCATGGGTACAGAGGAAGATGGTCATCCGGCTCCTCAGGATCAGGTTGATGGTGGTAAGTGTCTCAATGCCTAGTTCCCGTTCTTAATCCTCTGAGAGTAATTGCTGTTTATGTGTTTATATTTCTTGTTCAGGAAACGAAGAGCATGTTGTTGAGGGCATTGACTTGCCACGGTTTCATGAATTCACCATCGATCAGCTTAGGAGGGCTACATCCGGATTTGCTGTTGAAAATATAGTTTCTGAGCACGGAGAAAAAGCTCCAAATGTGGTCTATAAAGGGAGACTTGATAATCAGATGCGAATTGCTGTTAAACGGTTCAACAGAAATGCCTGGCCTGAAGCGCAGCCATTTTTGGTAAGCACTCATCAATTTACATGTTACTTTCAATGTTTATTATAAGTAACAACTTTCTTGTATGTTTATTCTTTTTATAGTGATCTTTGGTTGGTTTTACCAAACTTTTGTTACTTTTTACAACTGTGTATGTTAATTTCATTTTGTCGATTTTGTCTTTCTCTTTTCCTCCTGCAAACAGAGTTCCTATGTGCTATGGGGATTGGGGGGATGACTGATTCATATACTAGTTTGTCTTATGAAAGTGAACTTTTAGTCTAACTTAACTTCACAAGTTTGGTAAGGTGAAATTCGTATCTAGTAGTCTGGGATCTTAAACACACTTCCCCGTGTGAAGGATATTGAGCGTGAGAATAGAGAGGACCCGATAGCGGATGACATGATAAGTTCAACAAAATTGACTAGAATAGACTTTGAATGAATCAGATACCATCTTTTCCTACTGAAGACAGAGTTCCTACGGGTTATGGGGGTTGGGGCAAAGGCTGATTCATGAAAAAGTTTGTTTTATACACGTGTCTCTTGTTTTTGTGCATTAGCATTTCGTTATCTAGGATGAATAAATATAATATTGTCCAATTTAAGTGTGTTTTTAAGTTGTTTAATTGCTGTACTGTCAAATGGTTTCAATTGGTCGACCTGGGCAGCTGTCCTGCAATTTTTGATGAACATGCACGTGTTAAATGTTCGTTTTAAGTACAAGTTGAAGGTTTTTTTTGTGTGTTTTTACATTTTATTAATGCTGCAATGTGGTTGGTTTATCCTGCTTTCTTTTTTCCACTTTTAACTGCTGAATGAATTATTACTCTGGATCGTGCAAATTTGTCTTTTATTTATTTATTTATTTACGTTGGTTTTACCTCATTCTTGTCCCATTGAGGACACAGTTCCTATCGCGGTTTGGGGTTCAGTGGAATCATATCGTGAATTAGCTTTTTTATAAATGCTACTGTTTTATTTTGCTCATTTTCATTTCTTTGCCTAGGATAAATATATGTAAGATAGTCCATCATAAGTGTGCTTTATTGGTTTAATTTCTATGAAATGGTTCAACAGATCGGCCTGGCCAGATGTCCGGCAGTTTTTGGCAAGCTTGCATGTGCCAATGCTGTAGAATTTTAATTTTAATATTCTCCATTTCAATTATGTCCTGCTGAGGCACACAGAAATCTTACGGGGATTGTTGAAACAACTGGATCAATTATTAGCATCGATGTTCTTTTCAGACATGTGTGTTCCATTATCCAAGATGGTCCAACATAAGCCTGTTATACACGGTTTAACGCTGCCTAAGTCATGCATAGTGACATCTGATTCTTGTTTCTATTGAATATTTTCTCTTGCTGTGCAACATTTTCATATTTCATCTTTTTTACATGTAATGCCAGTTGAAAGTTATCCACTTTTTTCACAAATTCTTTTGCATGTGATTAGTGATGTGGTTTTCTTTGTTCACTTAGCATGCTATTCAACATTCAGTATTAGCTCATTAAAGAACCTTCTTTTCCCACTTCAGGAGGAGGCCAGGGCTGTTGGTCAGCTGAGGAACCAACGATTGATAAATCTGCTTGGATGTTGCTGCGAAGGTGACGAGAGGTTACTTGTTGCAGAATATATGCCCAATGATACGTTGGCAAAACATTTATTCCATTGTAAGTGCATAATTGACAACTAATTCAATTTCCTGCATTTGGTTTTGGCATTTACGTGTTTGCGTTCTAAATAAATCTCTTATCAAGCTATTGACTGAAAGCAACCTCGTGTTATTAGGAATGTCCCCTTGTCATGCGATTCTTTTAAATCTGTTTTCGAGTAAGGCAATTCATTGCCATCACTCTTTTATTTGTGCAATTCTTCTTGGTGAACTGTAGCTGCGATTTTTTGTTGCCACTATTTCATGTTCTTGTTCTCTTTATGGTTTGGTGATAGTTTCTTAGCAATTTTTTACACAATTTTTTAGGGGAAAATCAGCCCATGAGATGGGCAATGCGAATGAGAGTTGCGTTATGCCTAGCCCAAGCTCTGGAGTACTGTACCAGCAGAGGACGTGCGCTATATCATGATCTAAATGCCTACAGAGTTCTTTATGATGATGTAAGTTTATTTCCTTTATCTGTCTCATGACCTTTATTACTAGGGTTTAAGGTATTGTTGGATGGTGCTCGGAGCATGCAGTGTGTTAATTGTCTTCATCCCCAGGAAGTGCTATCCAGCACACATTCTGCATGGTGTAATCCTGGAAAGCTTAATCACTGTTGATAAAATGATATTCTATACAGTAGAGTTGCTTAAAAATTAATCAATATCATTTAATACTGACAACATTCCCCTTAACAAGTCACAAAGTTAATACTTATTTTGTTCTTGTCTTCAAATTTCATATTTCATACTCCGAATATTATTTCATGATAATTGGAAAAAGAAACATTGAACATGGTAAATTATATAAATATACTGTTTCTGTAGAATTTGAAATTATATCAAAAGTTTATCAGAACCAAGATATATAGTTGATCATTGTTCAATACTTCATTGTCTTAGAGTGGGTAAAGACCAGGAGTAGCTATTTACTTGATTAAAGAGGCAATGATAACGGGTGGAACAGTGGAAGCTACCCTATAAATTTGTGTTCTTAGCCTGAATAGTAAATGTTGACTGTCTTTTTCTTTCCTCCACTTGTTATTCAGGACTACAATCCTAGACTTTCATGCTTCGGTTTGATGAAAAATAGTCGAGATGGAAAAAGTTATAGTACGAATTTGGCGTTTACTCCACCTGAATATCTGAGGACAGGTACCCCATCAAACAAGATGATATTTTTCATCACAAAAATTGTTACTTTATCTTCTCTGTCTGTGCTTGGAGATAAAACATTAGTACCATGCTTTATTAAGACTTTTTAGTTACGATAATTGACATTTCTTCTTTCATAACAGCTGATTCAGATATGATAATTTAGTTTCGGTTGTCATTGCTTTTCACCTTTATTTGGCTGTTCTACTCGAACCAAAACCTACTTGTCTGTTCAATTTTTATCTGAAGTGTTGATATGGTGTGTAAAAGTAGTTTGTCTATATGAGCTTAAGTAATTAGTACCTATTGTGATGATATCCCTTGGAGCTGAAATGTCCTTAGATGATACCTCTAGCAGTTTTACTCCTGGACCTGAACTACTGTCATTATCATTAATGTTTTCTTATTCTCCGTCAAGAAGAATTCACCGGTTAAGAATATGTGAAACTATTTAGTCATACCAGGTCTTCTGCAAATTTTGTTTTTATATCAATTTAATGCTTTCATGCCTCTCTTTATAAATTTTTAATCCAATTGCTGACTTATTTCTGTGGACATTCATCTTCACATTGTCGTCGGTGATATTTGAGCAAATTTGGGGGAATATTAGTGTCATGGCTAATTAACATGTTGATATATTTTTTTTATTCTAGTGACATATTTCAAACTGAATGTGCCTTGAGTGGATTATATAATTCTCATCTTCCCCAAATATAAAAACAAAATCAGTTTATACAATGTGATGGTTTAGTTATTATACTCATTTTATATCACATACTCATGTAATAAATACAAGTATTTGATGGCATTGTGTTTGCTCTCCTATTCCCTGGTCATGCAGGCAGAGTTACTCCAGAGAGTGTAACTTATAGCTTTGGCACACTTTTGCTTGACCTTCTCAGTGGAAAACATATTCCTCCAAGCCATGTAAGTTTCTTTACTTGATAAAAAGTTATGCAAACCATACATACTGTGGCCTGTCCTATAGTGTTGTATATCTTCTTAATTGAGCTTTCTTTTGATCAATTTCTTCTTCCGCTTGTTCTAGCTAAAATTAAGTACCCCGTTGAGAATTTTAAATTGCACATTTTTTTTGGACTAACTTGAGGCTCTTGTGATTTGAATATGGTGGTTTTTCTTTGAACAAGGACTAATGGTTTTGTATTGATTTAATCTAGATTTTGTTGTGCATCTAACGTTTAAATTGTTCAATTACCAATTATTGTAAACTTTTTGAGAATTTCTGAAAGAAAAAATCTCAAAATAATCACTTCCAAAACATACACTTCCTTTCATAATTTTTGCCGCTCATTGACCTGATTAGAATCAGGGACCCTGAGATGCTATAAGGACAATTGTCAAATGATCTGGGGACTGGACAGTTTTTAAATGATCAGGGACTGATCAATTTTCAAATGAAAAGGGGACTGAACAATTTTCAAATGATTGGGGACTGTAGAATTTTTCAATGACCATGGGACCAAACAGTTTTCAAATGACCAGGGGACAAACATTTTTCAAATGTAGGGGACTAAACAATTTTCAAAATATCACGAAACTGAATTTGTGCTTCCAAGTATGCCCTGTTCCTTAATGTGGTCTATCTTTTTTTCTCTTCATGAACCTTTTTGATTTAATTGATTTATTCTACCCTAGCTAAAATCAAGTAAGAAGTGCCGTGTTTGAGAATTTTAAATTATCTATTTGTTAAGACAAACTTAAGGTTCTTGTGACTGTGAATGGTGGTTTTTATTGTCTTAAGTACCAGGCGTTCTGTATTGATTTTGATTTAAATTGTTGTGCATCTGACATTTATTTTTGTTTTTAGTTTGACTTATTTTAAAGAAAAAGTTACTAATTTTTGTCAACTTTTTGGACAAAAAATTCCTCAAAATAATCACCTTCAAAACAGACACACGCTTAAGTTCATAATTTTTGCAGGCCCTTGACCTAATTAGAGACAAGAACCTTCAGATGTTATCAGACTCTTGCTTAGAAGGGGAGCTTACAAATGATGATGGGACTGAATTAGTGCGTCTAGCCTCACTATGTTTACAATCTGAACCACGAGAGCGTCCTAATCCAAGGTCACTGGTTGCTGCTCTAATTCCTCTACAGAAGGATTCTGAGGTTAGCTGGCTTGAAAGTGGTTTAGAATAATTTATTGTCTGAGCACAAGGATAGCTTGACTTAATTTTAAATGAAGGTAAACTATAGCAGAATGCTTGAAGACTGGTTTTTCTAGGATCTTAATTTAGCTTTGACTGATGTTTCTTACTTTCTCCGCTAAATGTTATTATATAAAAGTTTATATACAAGGGTAACATGTGGTTTATATATACGAGATAGCATAAGCTTTGAGACTAATTTATATTCGCAAGGCATATCTGTCTTAGTAATGATATCCCGGTTCAAGTTCTGGACACAAACCTAATTGTTGACTCATGAATTGTAAATCTTACTGAATATTCAGTAATTAAATGAAAAATAGTTTGAAATATTTGTCATAAAAGATGTATACGGGTCAATATAATAATTTTAAATGAGAAAATGAAAAACGTCTTAACTATAAATCTCACAAAAAAGATAATTTCCTAGTCCTTAATTTAGAAGTATGAAAAAGGGCAATGGAACAATGCGAAAAAACCAGAACAGAAAATAGATAATGAAAAAGTTTATTTTATTTCTTGATTGGAAATAGCAGAACAACGACTGAGGTTTCTTTTCCAAGAATCTGCCTTTCACAGAGTTTCCCCTTTCTATAATGGAACTAATGCCTGAATCTGAATTGATACAATTCAAATGCCCTTCCATCCTTATTCTCCCCTACTTATGTAGTTAATCCCCGTATCTAACTAATCCCACATGGCTAAGTGTTCCTAATTTATTTTCCCTTCTGAACTAACAGTACAACCCACCCTAAAATTCAAGCTTGTCCTATACAAAATCTGAAAACTGCAAAATATAGGAAGTGCTTCTATAAGCAATATTGTGCCTGCTGGGCAACAAACAACTTTAATGATAGCAATCGAGTAGTCATTTATGTTATTCTGTGACCATTTAGACCTATGCTTCCGTACGAAGCATACGAGAGAGAATGACTGAGTCCTTGTCGTATGCCCTAGGTGAATGGCCTATAACTTCCAGGCCATCCTGGACGTAATTCTGAATAGTGTACAAAATGAGTGTGGGTGTAAAACTCCAGTTCAGAAAAATGAAAATGTGGTAGTGGAATAACCAAATTGTATGCAATTAATAGTACTCCGTTAATATCTTTTTATTTAAGAGCTAGGTTTAAAAGATGCATGTTGTATAGGTGCCTTGAGCTTGTAACTCTAATTGTTACACTCAATAAAAAGAGCAGTTTGAAATACCTTAGAATGTGAAAATATGAGTTTTTCAACTTTGAGTAACCTTATTTTATAAGATGGATGTGGAACAATGCAAATTGCTGATGTGAGAATTAAGTAGATATGGATGTCTCGACAAAGGAATAGAGAATGATAAAAAATCAATGACGTGACAATCAAACAGAGAGCAGAATCACTGATGTAATTGTGACATCTAGGGCTTCAAATTTTATACGTTGTAAATAGATAAATAAATTTTACGGTATTTAACTTTCTAATTTCTTTGTTGGGAATTGGTGAAGGAATGTGAAAAAGAAAATAATGATGAATTGCTTAGTCATGAGTTTTGTATTGGTGATACAAAATTGTACCATTCATCCATTTATTGTGATTCATCATGTCATATTGATTGCTTGTTGAAATGTATCGAACTGTGAGATTTGAATAGAATCATAAGACACTTGGACCATATTTTTTATTGTTGGAATTGATAATCGATGTTTTTTCTTTTCTAGGTTCCTTCTCGTGTACTGATGGGTATACCAGATGGTACGGCTACTTTCACCCTTACACCTCTAGGAGAAGCTTGTCTACGAATGGATTTGACTGCTCTGCATGAGGTGATGGAGAAAATGGGGTATAAAGACGATGAGGGTGCAGCAACTGAGGTTTGTTTGATATCCAAATTGTAGAACCAGTGATAAATCATTTAAAGCCATTGGTTTGTTATTCATTTTCATTCGACTTTTGATTATGGAATATCAAGGATTAGTCGTGATCACAAAGTAACTGCCAAGCTCAAAAGAAAGTTATATGAAATTGCCATATATACAGTTATGCTTAATGGTGTTGAATGTTTGGCTTTAATGAAACGAGAAAAAATATGAATGTAGCAAAAATGAGAAGGTTAAAATTAATGTGTGGCTAAACAGGAATAATAGGATACCAAATTATTGTATACGAGGAGATATTAATGTGACATAGATTGGAGAAAGTATGACATACTTGGTTGTGCGAAGAAGACTAGTGGAAGAAGCTATATGAAAAATATAACACATGGTTTTTAACGGTGTAAAAAGGGTAAGGAGCCTAAGAAGGACATTAGCAGAAATTGTTATGGTGAATAATGGGTTAGTTTGTTTAAATTTAAATTAAATGTTTTTTAAATAAGTTATTTTTTTTTAATCACTTCTTTAGGAAACATATAAGATTTGCTTATTAAAATTAGCTACAGAATGCTTATTTTTAAACTAAACATGTTAAACAAAACATAAAAAGAAACATAAATCTGCTTATTTTATTAAAAGAGCATATTTTTTTTTTTTTTAAATAGACAAACAAATCAACCCAATCTCTTTGAGAATTTGTTCTTTAATTGAATCCGATGGTGTCTTGCAATCCATATAGCCAACCTCACAGTGAGACAAGGCTTTTGTTGTTGTTTGTTTTGATAGTGGTGTAAGTAACATGATCGACCCTGAAATAAGTCGTTGTTGGTCTTAGGACTTTGTTAGATCCTTTATTTGACACTTTAGTAGTTTAATCTTCAGTGGGAAAGGGAAGCGAATATTGTATGCTATACTTGGTCTGCCATATCAGACGATACAATAAGAGTTAGTGTACATTAAGTTTTTCACTTATAAACTTCAATATTTTGTTTGCACGTTTAGTTAAATCATTGAATCTTGAATCTTTGACGTCTTTTCTTTTCACATTTCTATTATATTGGCTTGTTTTTCCATGTTGCTTGGCTGATTTTGTTGTCCACTGATTTTCTTTTGTGATACTTTCCTATCAAACAGCTTTCATTCCAAATGTGGACGAACCAGATGCAGGAAACGTTGAACTCAAAGAAGAAAGGGGATGCCGCTTTTCGACAAAAGGATTTTAAAACGGCAATTGATAGCTATACGCAGGTTAGTTTCACTTTTGGTCCTCCTGTTTTCTCAATTTCATGAATTTCCCTACTCTAATATTTTTGTGAATTTGATCCCTTATATTTTAATTGTGTTCTTTTTAGGGATGGATAACTTAGGTCAAAACAAATGTTTTTTTAGATTCACTCTAGTCCGTAAAAGCCTGTGGACAAAGAGATCAGTCTTGGGTTGAAATAATTATCCAAAAAATTGAAAAATCTATTATTTGTCCTTTTTTTCTTGTTGAGATAAAATTTACCAAATTAAAATTTATAAAATAAAATCTACCAAATTAAATGAAATTCCTTTTTTTCAATTGTTGGTTACTTCTTCAACTTTGCTCTCTAAAATGTTGCAGTTTCAAGTCCGCAGGAATCAGTGAGTTTAACGGATCATGTCAATAAATTGACTGTAATTATGAGGATTTTAATAAAAGTTCCATTATCAGTGAGGTCCCTAGTTATTTTGGTTGATCCATCTTAACACCTAATATTTAACAAAAATAATAATGTAGCAGGTATAGTGCAAAGTCACGTCAACATGATTATTGTGCTAATATGTCATGGCATTAGAGTGTCACATCATCATTTTTGTTAAATATTGAGTGTTAAGCTAACATATGAACCAAAATTGTATAATAGATAGTGGAGGGATAGATTAAGACAAAAGAATGGGTGTTGAACTTTGCTAGATTGAGAAAGTAGAGGAATTAAGCTTTGTATGAAATCATTTGGTGTCCCTTCCTGATTTGACAGCGTGATAACAGGTCGGGATCAGTTTGGGATGTTAAATTCATTATATAAAACAATAATTTTCCTTTCTGAACTAGGAAAGAAAGTGATACAATTTCAATATTGGAATGTTAAGAAGTATATTATACAATCTTGCAAGATTTAATTGATACACAAAATGAAGATATAATGTGAATGATTTTGAAATATATTTTCACTATATGATTAGTTCTGTCTATTAATAGCATATATTCATAATATGTATTGGACCAGTTATGATGTGCCACTGATGGTTTTGTTGTGTAACACAGTTCATTGATGTCGGAACCATGGTTTCTCCAACGGTTTATGCACGTCGAAGTTTATGTTATCTTATGAGCAACATGGCTGATGAAGCACTTACTGATGCAATGCAAGCACAAGTAATATCCCCCGTTTGGTACATTGCGTTTTATTTACAAGCAGTTGCACTTTTAGCAATGGGCAAGGAGAATGATGCCCAAATGGCACTTAAAGAGGGTTCCACGCTTGAAATTAAAAAGAGCACAAATTAGTTGAGTTCTTTGGCCAAACCTTGCCTTGTTGTTGGTGAAGATAACTTACATAGAACAAGTGCTGGTTTCTCAATGTCACAGGGGGCCCCAGTTCCTTATCGGACAAATTGTATTGCATGGAATAGAGTGGTTTATTATACTTGTGCATGACTGGTTCATTGGTTGCCTAGAAGCATTCTTTTGCACAGACTAGAGTCACCAAAGATATACAATATCTATTTGCATTAGGGTTCTCTTTTTGTTGTTCAGTCAGCTATGTTAGTATAAAGATGATGGGAAGGATTTGAGAAACTTTTGGGAGAGAGTTGTGTTGTAAAGTTAAGGATCACTTGTCAGTGTATGTCAGCATTTGTTCTGTAAACAGCAGATGCTGTTGTTGTGCTTGTAATTTAATGTACAGAACAATTGGTTATGGCTACGTTGTCAACATGAGATATGTTGTTTTTGTATGTTATGTTGATATTGATTTTGCATCTAATAAATTCTTTTAATATTTCATTGTCTATTATTTCTCCATGTCAAAAACACGTTTTTCTTCTCTATTCATCTCCTTGCCTCTTAGCAGTAGTTTTTTACCAACTAAACCTCATCAAATTTTTCTTCTCTTGGAATATGTTTGACAACGAATAAGTTTTAATAATTTTCCAGACGTGTTTGGATATTAACAAAGGGATGAAAATGAGCAAAAGAAAAACAAAAATTTAAAAAGTAGGGCCCAACCGGGTTCGAACCGGTGACCTCTTGATCTGCAGTCAAATGCTCTACCACTGAGCTATGGACCCAATTTGATGTTTAAAGTCACATTTTTATATAATTGAATATGAATATCAACTTAGGGTGAATTTGAAAAACCTTAATCATCCACTTTAAAGACTTTTTTCCACCAATAATAAAGAGGTGAGGAAGACAAAAAAATAGAAAACAAAAACTATGAACGAGCATTAACATTGACAAAATTAACAACAAAAAACAAAACAAAAGCATTGGGAAATAAAAACAGCAAAGCAAAATCCTTACAAATATTCCTCACCCCAAATCACTATGTACCTACCTTCAAATTGCAGACAATGAACCCATAACTATACACATATGTAACACACCCTTCCCTTCCACATACAAAGAGTCTTCACACTTACATGAAATTATTAGATGGTTGGTATCATATGTTTTCGACTAGTCCGATGTGAAACACAGTTACATGTGTTTCATTCTCAAGCAGGCAGTTCATCCTCTTCATCCTCATCAACCTCTCCCTCTTCCATGGCAGCGGCATCTTGATACTGCTGGTACTCAGCCACCAAGTCGTTCATGTTGCTCTCAGCCTCAGTGAACTCCATCTCATCCATCCCCTCCGCGGTGTACCAATGCAGGAAGGCCTTTCTCTTGAACATCACCGTGAACTGATCGGAGACGCGCCGGAACATCTCCTGAATGGAGGTGGAGTTCCCCATGAAGGTGGAGGACATGGAGAGCCCGGTGGGGGGAATGTCGCACACGCTCGACTTCACGTTGTTCGGAATCCACTCAACGAAGTACGACGAGTTCTTGTTCTGCACGTTTATCATCTGCTGGTCCACCTCCTTCGTGCTCATCTTCCCTCGGAACATCGCCGACGCCGTCAGGTACCGCCCGTGCCGGGGGTCGGCGGCGCACATCATGTTGCGCGCGTCCCACATCTGCTGGGTCAGCTCCGGGATGGTCAGGGACCGGTACTGCTGGGAGCCCCGCGAGGTTAGCGGCGCGAAACCCACCATGAAGAAGTGCAGCCGCGGGAAGGGGATGAGGTTCACGGCCAGCTTCCGGAGATCGGAGTTGAGCTGGCCGGGGAAGCGGAGGCAGCAAGTTACTCCGCTCATTGTTGTTGAAATCAAATGGTTCAGATCACCAACTGCATTCATTCATTCATTCATATCAGTTTTATTACACTCTCATATGAAGTGTGAACAAAACATCACTGATAATGAAAAAAATGGTTTTTTTTAAACTAATCCAAATTACTCTCATGATGAGATTGCTAATTTTGAAATTTTCTCCTCGAACATGACCTTTTCTTAAACAATGTTTGATCTTTTAACAGAGATAACAAATGGTAACAAATGGGGTGACAACACTTACAACTTGGATTTGTGAGCTTGAGTGTTCGGAAACAGATATCATAGAGAGCCTCATTGTCAAGGACCATGCATTCATCTGCATTCTCCACCAGTTGGTGAACAGAGAGAGTGGCATTGTAGGGTTCAACTACTGTGTCAGAGACCTTCGGAGATGGGAACACTGAGAATGTCAGCATCATCCTATCTGGATACTCTTCTCTTATCTTTGAGATCAGCAAGGTACCCATTCCGGACCCAGTTCCACCTCCCAGTGAGTGACAAATTTGAAACCCTGCCATCATCATCATCATCAAACAAACAGTTCTCATATACATAAAACCATAAACAAATCCACAGCTCCAAAGGTACAAAACTTATATGAAATTCTCTTATTTACCTTTCTATTCTATCAGAATTAGAGTTTCATAAATGTGAACGCTACATTTAAGAAAACGTTGTCAACTAAAAGTCTAATTTTGATTGAGGATCAGATCAAACACGCTTAAAGAATAAAAGTACACAATTTGCATACAGCTTTTAAGAGATTTTAGTGCTATCCTTAAATCACAATTAAAAATTTACTTTTGTAATCCCAGTAATAAAACATTTTACTAAGGTGAAATTATCATTCTAATATGATAAACATGAAAATTTTGCAAGGATCGGAATCTAGAGTGTGTCAGCGATAAAGGGCATGCCTGAATGAATGAACATATATATAATTTATCAATTTACTAAGAGCTTGAATTAACTAAGGAAGCAGTACCCTGCAAGCAGTCACAGTTCTCAGCTTCTTTACGAACAACATCAAGAACAGAATCAATGAGCTCTGCTCCCTCAGTGTAATGCCCCTTGGCCCAGTTGTTTCCAGCTCCATTTTGACCAAACACAAAGTTATCAGGCCTGAAAATTTTGCCATAAGGACCAGATCGCAAGCTGTCCATGGTCCCCGGTTCAAGGTCCATGAGCACAGCTCGAGGAACATAGCGTCCTCCACTTGCTTCATTGTAGTACACGTTAACCCTCTCAAGCTGAAGATGAGAGTCCCCTATGTAATTTCCAGAGGCATCTATGCCATGCTCATCACACATCACCTCCCAAAACTTGCCTCCAATTTGGTTGCCACATTGACCTGCTTGAACATGGAGGATTTCTCTCATATTGAAGAGGGTTCAGCTAGTGAACTGTTATTGGTGTGGTAGAAGTTGAGAGGGGAAGAGAAAAGATTGGTCCTTTTGTAGAGGCAAGGCTAAAGGGGTGATAAGATTTATAAAAATGGTACTTGCTTTTGTGAGTGTCAACATGAAAATAAAAATGAATGGAAGTTGAATTAAGAGGTTCATGTGGGTTTGTTGGGAAGGGGCTGTGTCTTACTCCAAGTAGTGTAATGAGCTGGACGTGGAAAGGGACAAGAACTTGCATTGCATGATTGTTGTTTATGCTAGCTAAGCAAAATATCTGAATTATCACTACTTTCCACCACTTGATATCCCATCTGTCAATTACTATTTCCAATAATTGTCCATTCCTTCTTTGCTCACCATGATTTTCCTCTCTCATTTCACAACTAATTTTCACCTCATTTACTGCATAAACATTCTGAATTCGTAGATTTGTTCTAGTCTTGTCACAGAGTACAGAATACGTACACCAGACACAGTTAAGTTAAACTACGTATATTGGTCTCTTCAAGTATATTGTAGCCTCCATTCACTTTTAGTCTTATGTGACATGTAATTGATTTCTTAATTTACTGTCAAAAGTTAATGATATGTAATATTCAATTACATGTCACGTAGAGACTTCCAGAGACAGGAATGATTTATTTTTGTAGTTGAAGGAGCCTTGGCCTTAACATTTTATTAGCTTTAAATGTTTTAGTATGCATAAATTAATGATTACTCTTTTTACAAGATTTAGTTTTGATTAAAAATTTTTTATATCTCTTTTATAATCTTTGTTGGGAAGAGAATAACTTTTTATAAGACAAGTGCTCTGTATCCTTTTTATAATGTTTAATTGTGAAAACAATTGTACCTTTTCCTCTTTGTAGAAAAACTAGTTGAGTATCATTTATTTCTTTTTAATATTTTTTTAGACATTTTAATAAATGTTACTGGACACATGTTAAGAAATGCCATCTCTTTCTATCGTTATTCTCCCCATATTATTAGAACATAATTAAGAGAAATTTGAGTAATATTTTGTTGAAATCATGATTTCAGATCATGCAATAATTTGGAAGTTTCACTTCTTGTTTACAAGCTTTTTTATTAGGGTTTAAGCTTTATTGTCGGTTATCCACTAAAAGAATTAAAATATGTGTGCCATATGAATCCCTAAGCATCTTGACAGAGAATAGTTAGGTATTGGTGTGGGAATCCCAATCCCTCAACTTCATTAAAAATAATAATATAAACACCATATATTTTCCATTCACTGTCATTCATTCATGGAATATCACCAGCTGGTGGAGAGATTGTTTACCCTTCTTTTCGAATGAGAAACTGTAAATGAGAATTGTAAGCGATTACATTAACTTGAACATTTTAATATTTTATTATAGGGTCTTAATGCGCAAGGTCAATAATAAAAATGATAAGATAAAATTATACGAATTTTATATATTAAAAATCTATGTATTCTTCATACGTGCTATTTGTATTAAAGTTTATATTAAATACTAAGTGGAGAAATTTTGATCCGTAATTTATGAAATAAGAGCGAAGGAAATGTGAAAGGAAAAGTTGTGAATGTATCAGATTATCTCATACAGCTACCACACACAAGAGATTTAAAGTGGTTGCTATTTCAGCCAATATCTGGTGGTTGCATTATCTGGTGATTGCGACATACAATGTGAGTTTCGAGACTGAATTATTTCTGAAGAGTATTTTAATAATCAATTGTAGACTTAATCAATTTCTTCTATAATCAAATATGTAAAACAATATCATTGTAATCATTGTTTTCGTATTTAAATTGATGATAAATAAAAAGAAGCTAAGATAAAAAATAATTTGTTACCTTCTAATCAATCTTAAAAATCTTGCTTTTATAAAAAAATCTTTGAAATAGGAATAATCTATTTTTCAATGATATACTAAACGAAAGAACATGAATATAACATTTTTCATCAGTATGTTTTAATCTGCAAAAATAAATCAAATACAAAAACAGTAGCATGAGAGGAGAAGTTTAAAGAGATAGAGTTATGCTGTTGAACATATGGTTTTCAAGTGAGTGGATGAAGCTAAGAAGGTAGCCCATCAATTCTGATTTAATGAAATCAGGCTTCAAATGACAGATAGAATGTTCTATCCACAGCAATCACCAACCTCTACCTAGTCCCCTCATTCTCCAACTAGTTGCGTTTCAAGATAGATATTCACGTTTACATTCAGAAGGGTATTCTGTATTGTGTCCCATGCTAATGGCTAAACTACTGTTTATGATAGGTATCATGATTTAGAAGTAAGAACTGCTATAAAGCTAAAACATTATATGCTCGATGACTTGCTATCACTTGTTACAAAAAAAAAATGGAGTTAATATTTTGGTTGGTTAAGATATATCTTTCAAATGGAGCATAGATTAGTGAAAGTTTAACACAATGATGGAAAATAATAAACAAAATCATTTTAAAAGCTAGTAACTGAATGAGTCTAGCTTAGAAATAAAGAAAAAATAAAGGTTATGGAAGCAACATTTGTATCTACCACAAACATTTGATCTATTGATGCTCTTGTTAAAATGACTATGCTGATGGATTTTCAAATTTGTGACATAAATTAAATGTCAGCAAGATCAGATCGTGTTTCCAAAAAAGGTATATGAGAAGCCACAAGGCAAAAATTACAAATATATTATTTCCTATATCTAAATGAAGCTCAAATGAGAGATAGCCAGGACTATAACCAAAAGATTACACAATTAATCTTCCACTGACATTTGAAAGATAAGACACCCTTAATAAAGCAATTCCTCAAAGACATGATCTACGGATTGCTCCCACTTTCCATGATACAGTTCCAAAAGCCTCTCAGCCGGAGTGACACCTGCCACCACAAAGATCGTTAGTCAAAAACTAAACGAAACAGAGAAAACCTTTCATGAAAACAACAAAAAACAATGACGAAGGCTGCATGCGTGCGAGCATGGCATAGTAAAGATAATCTATTTCACCATGTATAGGTCTGTATAAAGAAAATCTATTTCAAGGGGTCGGTATATGGAAAAAGCAATCTTAAAATTAGGTTAAACTTGCATAATTATACTATTATATACCTATAAATAATACATTACCTGTTCTAACCACCTCGGCAACCTCATTCAAAAATCCCGATTCCTTGAAGCCTCTTCTCTCCAAGCCATCCTGTGGAGGAACCCCAATGTCCTCAGCAACATTGAAAACAGCAGCAATAACAAATAATGACACCTTTTAGGCTTTTACCTTTGCCAACTGTAGAACATCTTCAGCAACATGCTTTAGCAAACCGTCTCGGAATGGTGTTTTCAGACCAGTTACGGGAACCTGCCATAGACCCAAGTGGTTAGTATAGGCATATAGTACGAAAAATAGTCATTGCTGAAATATAAACTGTCCAATAGGAAGAATCAACCATTGACCCTTGGGTTGACGTATATATCAATCCTCGTGAAGAAATAAGAAAATCTGTAGGCCTTGCAGTATATACACGTTTACGGGTGTGTTAGCGTGCATGTATGTGTGAGAGAGGGGAGGAGACTTAAATCAGAGTCCTCTGAAATTCAAGAACCTAATAGTAGAATTTGTTAAAAGTAAAACTGCTCCCCTTTATCCATCTTGCACCGATCATAAAATAACATGGCAAGGATTCAAGGCCACTTTGATCAAATGATGAAGACAAGATTTCGGTTCTCACTTATCCCCCTTTTCTAATCATATTTCAGCACAAGGGTTAGTCCCCGCTTCCATCCCAGAGATATTTTGCATGACAGAACTTAACAACTTGTGCGTCTGGGTTGAATAATAGCAATACAAATGAAAATAGTGGTATTAAGGATGCTACCTTATTCCGTAACATCTGTCTTTCTTCTGGGGTCCAATCAGCTGTTAAATCCAAAATACTTTGTAGAGAAGCTTCATCGTACAATAACCCTACCTGACACAATCAGGAAAATTAGTTAGCTTGTTACTAAATTGTTATTGAAGCAGTTAAATATGTTAAGTGAAGAGCATGCAAGCAAAGATAAAGAGTTTGAGCAACTAAATATATTAGAAAGCAGGCTTAGGTATAATTAAACCTTACGAAATCAATTGACAATATTTAATAGTTGATGTGGCATTTGGGTTTTCCCAACAAACTTCCCCAAATCCAGCACTATTGGGCTAGATACGTATACAACATGGTGAGTGACCCTTTTAACGCATATAGGATAGACTCTAATACCCATGTGGGAATTTTGGACATACCGGAACAAGTACCAAGTGAAAGCCAATGACATTTTATATACACCCTTCTCCTTTAACTCACCAGGAGACTTTTAAAACAAAATCATGACGAAGCCAAGTCCAAACTTCATACCTCAAATGCGATTAGAATGTTGGCATCTTAGGTAGGGGCCAGGCCACCCCATCCCCTTAACTTTGACAAAAGAACTTGTTCAATGTATACCAAAAGTCCTACATCACTTAGGAGTTCAAGGACATAGGTAGTTTAAATAAAATACGTGACAATAAATTTGTTAGGTTTCATCTTAAAACCAATTGGAATTAAGTTAATTTCCAACCATGACCCCAAGGATTAAGACGAACGACATGAGACATTCCTAACACTCCCCCTCCACCTCCACAAAGGTGTGCCAATCCTACCAAGAATAGCTTATTTGCCAAGATGGATTATAGGCTTTTATTTTAGTTTTCAACTCAAAACCAACTGTCATTGTGTAATGTTGTCCAAATATACAAGCAATACTCCAAGAATGACAAGCAATACTCCAAGAATGTAGACAGGTGATGTGTGACTTCCCCAACAAAAATTTCAAAAATTATTATTAAAGACATTACTCATTTTCCTTTTTAAGACAATAAACATTAAATTGTTGCATACATAGCACCCCCATGAACAAGCTAAATGCTAAGTTACAACCCCCAACTTCGACATGCTAGTGCTTACACTGTAAGGCACCACTTTTTTTATGTGAGTTGTGGACAAATAATACAATGAACTTCCAAATGTCAAAGGCTAAGTGACTACAAACATAAAGGACAACTAGTAAAAAGGCCACTCACCCAAAGTGCTGGCAATGCACATAACCTTCTCCAAGGCCCTCCATCAGCACCTCTCATCTCCAAATACCTCTTCAGCCTGACCTGGAAAGAAAAATGGTTTGTAATAGCACAACTAGGAAAATGCTGCAAATCCATTGTAAAGAAATATTATACCAATTAAATTGTCAACCCAACAAAAACTAACCTCAGGAAATATAGTTGTCAAGTGATTTTCCCAATCATTGAGAGTTGGTAATTCACCAGGAATACAAGGAAGTTTCCCAGCCAAGAAGTCCTGCAATAAAAATAAATATCAATTCTTTACATTGAAAAATCAATATTAAATGCACTGTGCTTAAGGAAAGCAAGGTTTGCAATAAAGAATGGCAGATCTACGATAAATAGCCTTAAATTACAGTAATATTAAGGATAGATGGGAACCCTGAAGGTCTTTCCAGTACAATCGATATATCTATGTTTCCGGTAGACAAAATACATAGGAACATCAAGAGCATAATCAACATACTGCTCAAACCTACAATTAGAAAATTGGAGGAAAACAATTACCAAATCATTGCGCAAAATATAACTGATAAAACTGTAAGAAAAAGTAATTCAGAATGTTAGATGAGATGACGCAATACAATAATTATCATAGTTCAAATAACTATTACTGAAAATAAAAATGATATTTAATAAAGATAAATCCAGCATTGTTGGAAATATTAATAGTTAATGCACTTAAAAAATAGTATCATCATGTATCAAATGATAATATGCATTCAGTATTCATGGGTATTGGTCCCTAGGGAGTGGCACTCAATTAATAATAGCCTCGGAACCAATCTCCATTAAGTCTATCAAGAGTCTATATATGTAGAAGATATGGAAACTATGTACTACATTTTTTGAATAATATAGCATTTCTGATCTCTAAATTCTATCTGAAATATTCTGTTCTATCTTACTCAAAAAAAAAAAAAAAAAAAAAAAACCTTTTTTATCAGCATCTTACTCAGAACATACCCATCTAAATTCAACAAACACGAGTAAAACAACAAATGATGTTCTACACGTACTAAGTTCTTTCTTCATATTATTTAGTCTTGATGTAGTCATCATGGTAGTCCTTTTTCTTATAAGAAAAATAAACAGTAGTGCTTGAATTTTTTTTAAGTAGATCATTCAGTTTATTAACCCCTTGAATGTTGGTCAAACCATGAGTTAAAAAAAGGTCATAGAAGAAAATCATAATAAAGAAATAAAAATTGAACATGGATACTCCAAACATCAAGGAATAAGCTGGATGGTGTGGATATACTGGTACGAGAAGGACTCCAGAGGCACCAGTGTAAAAAATTCAGTGTATCGTACTTAAATAGAACAGTGCCCCACAATTTCATCACACCCAAACCTCCTTTAATATCTGGTCAACAGTAGTTTTGGGGAAATAAATATTTTAACTCTTCATATCTTCATGGCATCAGAATCTTTGATCTCAATAGTTGAAATGCCCTGGCCATTTAATACGGATATTTCCCAATATATGTATTTTGAAGTCAATAAGAAGGATAACAGAATCAGCAAAATGATAAAAAGTTCCATTAATCACAGAATGAATGAAGCCTAGACTCAGAAGGCTTTGAAATAACAGTTTAAGTCTTAATTCTTCATAATTCAGAAAAATCTCTTACCCAAAAGAATCATCAAAGACAAAAGGCAGTATGCCTGTGCGGTCCTTATCAGTATCGGTCCAAATATGGCTGTTCCAATCATATGACAAATGGATAAGGCACCTTTACAATGCAAAGTGTGAAAGGAAATGACTGCATGAGAACTTCTACGCACCTTCTCATACTCACAAAACCATTCGGCTTTCCCTCTGTAAAAGGTGAATTCGCGAAAAGAGCTGTTGCTATCTGTCATAAAGATAACACTGATTACACCACACAGCACTGAACAAACTCCCTAACAAAATCTTTAAAAAATGTTAACATTTCTTACAGGCTGTAAAGCAAGGCCAGCACGAAATTTCCTGATCATGTCTGCTTCTGAACTGAAGTCCAGATTGACCTATAAAATTAAAAGCAAAAATATATTACTGCCCAGTATCAGAGAAGCTTATATTGTGTCAAAAGATACTGTTTCACCGCATTTAAATTAGGATGGCTTTGTTAAAAGCCAGCTTGCAAATCATCGCATAATACCTGTACAGTGCATGTCCTGAACATCATGTCAAGCCCCAGAGAACCAACTTTAGGCATGTAATTCCTCATAATATCATATCTTCCCTGTGGCAACACATAGTCAGAAAGCAGGTAATTGAACAACAAAAGGTCAAGAATGAACTGTCTCGTTTTCAGTTACTACAAAGAGCAGGACCTGCTGACAGAACTCCCCATATAATAAAGAAATTAAAACACAGACAAACAGAGACAATTGATACAACATTGAAAAACAAGGTTTAGCACTTATTAAGAATGGAGCATTGACCTTTGGTATAACAATATTTCTTGTGTAGAAGTACTAATGGTTACAGTAGTAAATCTACTAAGCAACCACAAGTACATCAATAACAATAGTAAAAACAGAAATTTGTAATTTTCAGTCGAAAGCAACTACATTGAAATAAACGGATAAAGACAGCACATGTTAATGCATTCCAACATTGTGACTTAGCATAGAGGAAATATTTACTAGTATAGATTGAAAAATCCAACAAGCCTTTTGACTTACTAAAACCAACCTAAAATCAACCAATCCTTGTGGAGAGTTCTGTGGACCAAGTATAAGCACTATACACTAGTAATATCCAAATTCCATAAGCATTCACAGTTGGACTCGAGTCTGACAAACAAATGGTTGTTGCAATAATCTTTAACCATTATAGTTAATAATGGTAAAAGAAAAAGAAAAACAGAAAAATGAGAAAAAAAATTGTGACAAGAACTGATAAAAAAACAGAGAAGGAAAACAAGAATAAGAGATAAGAAATTTACAAAAAAAAAGAATGATAGATGAGATTTAACTCTGGTGGTTGCATAATTTGGGTAGTCAGAGTTGGAACTGCCAGCAGATGGTACAGGGAGAAGAAGAGCTACAATCGGCTCAGGAGAGAGTAGGAGAAGATAACACGCAGAAGAATGAAGAAAGGTTTTAAAAACCTTGTTTGAAACTATTCACAAAACAATTTGACTAAAAAAAGGTCCAAGTCCATCATGAAAGCCACAAAACATGAAATGGCAGAAAGCGACACAAAGAAGGAGGCAAGTGGCAGTGGGCGTCAAAACTTCCACACATTCCTTTAAAGCCCTATCATAACTGCTATTTAACAACTATGATAGCTAGTGAATAGGTATGACTGAAATTTGACAGCTATTTAGTCCTGAAATCAGGAAACCCAACCGAATTTGTTAAAAGACGACTTAAATGAGATGGCGTCATCCTTTTATTGGATTGGCTAAGTAATAACCGATGTTGTCTATATATTACATCACTTATGTATTAAAAAATTGACAATCAAGACTTATATAAATTGACAATCAAGATTTATGTATTAAAAAATCATTTATGAACAAGGTTAGTCAAATATAACAAAAAATAATCTAATTCTTTTATCTAAAATCCAAAAAGTGAAAAGAAACATATATAATCTAATATTCTTGATTATATGTAGGATTTGTTTCTTATCTCTATAATAAGTTTCCAGAGTTTTTAGAAAATTATTGTATTATTCCTTTTTAAAATTGTGTTAGAACAGTGTTAGAATTGTTAGATACTTAAAAAATGTCTTTTGAATTAGACACTTCACCGATAGTACGCGTGTCAGTGCGTCTGTTAGTGTAATACACGTATCTGGACATTTCAAGAACATTAAAGAGAGAGAGAAACAGAAAGAAAAAAAAAAAAAAAAAAAAAAAAAAAAAAAAAAAAAAAAAAAAAAAAAAAAAAAAAAAAAAAAACACTACCTTTGGCATTACAGGGATGTCTTTGATTCCCCACTTTGGTTGGAAACCAATTCCCAAAAATCCAATTCCCATTTCCTCAGCTACAGCTTTAACCTATAAACATAAGTATATGGAAATAATTACAGATCTGAAGGAGATATGATCACTCATCATATAACAGAAACATCAAACACAACAAACTAGTATTAAATTCAGCTATGTATTACGTCACAACTTAACAAAGATAAGTTAAATGACCATACCCACAATGTCGATACATATTTATCCAAAGAAAATATGATTCCGTGGAAAATTACAAATTTCTTTTTCTAACAGCAAAACAACAGATCTCCCTAACAAGTACATGTGCCTTACCTGATAAAGGTGTGAATTAACTTCAGCACAAGTCTGGTGCAAGGTTTCAAGAGGGGCTCCACTAAGTTCAAACTGACCACCAGGCTCCAATGATATGCTCTGCTTTCCCTGGTTCACATAAAGTGCAAAAAAACTTCAAATCTTCATCGGTAACAATGCATGCAATTTAAACAATAATTTCATTTGTAATCGTCAAAGAAATGCTTGACATCCTTGTTCATTCAAATTTTAACTTACCTGTTTGAGTCCAATAATTTTATCACCTTCCATTATTTTATCCCAGTCAAATCTCTCGGCAATTCCATTCAGCAATTCGGCTATTTGTTCATACTTCATAGGACGCAAGCTTTCAAACTCAAAACCAAACTTCTCGTGTTCAGTACCTATTCTGCAAGACCACATGAATAAATTAACCACCTATAGACATACAAAGTAGTTATCAACATCAGAGACAGCTCAAATTTTAAACCTTCAAGAAAACTAGTGAGGCGCTATATAAACTTAACTAAAAACACAAACTAAGGAAAGAAAAGATAAAGTAAAGGTCTCCTCGTGAAAAACAAACACGAGACCAAAGGAAAATATTTTTCCTCTGTCCACTTTTACCTACCTCTTTAGAACTATATTTTCCTGCTACTTTATATGTTTCTTCAAAAAAAAAAAAGAAAAAAGTGTGGCTGAATGTTTGAGCATATGCCCACAATGAGCATTACTACAGTGTGGCTGACTATTTGAGCATTGCTACAGTGCAGATGACTGCTTCAGCAGTTAAACCATTTTGATCTTTTCTTTCATTTAAAATTGTCGAAACCAAGGGTTTTAAATGATAGTTGTGACTGTGATTGTGGTTGCAGTTTTATCGTAATCCTTGATATTGCCGAAAATTACAGAACAAATGTGGCTGTTAGTGGCAATGGCAGTCGCTGGACCGCAAAAGCCTGGGAGTTAAAGCTGCAATTACAGTCACAGATAGTTCTTATCGAAACGAAACATATACTCTTCTACACCAAAACTTGGGGGACCAGCAATAGACACATTATTGCAAACGGAAATGGAAAACGAATGCAGGACCAAAAAACAAGACTTATTACATTCGAACCATGAACCAATTCAGCGCAATTGTATCATTCTACAAAGGAGACTAATAAATAACCATCTCAATTCTTCTACAACAGCTTCAAACTGACAAAAAAAAAATCTCCTGGCCCAGAGGTTGTAAGATATGTCCTTGGACAAAGGGTATCGATTACTGCAGTGTTGGATTTTTGCATGTTAGAACAATGCTGAGCCAGTGAAAGCACGACACCAATTAGTTCTTGGTTGGGTTTAATGCGTAGGGGACCATGTCGAAAGTAGAAAAAGTGATAAAATAAAAAAACAGAGAGAAGGAGCATGATTACCGATAATAATCCCAAAGCAAAGATGAAAAAAGAAAGAAGCACATAAGAATTAGCAAAACACGTGTTAAAGAAAATCGAAAGGCGAAACGTGAAAAGGACACCTCCACTTTTCCCTGGGCTTGCAACCCGAGGCGAGATAATCCACAAGATCCTGCTTCGTGAGCGGGTCAGTGGCAACTACAGCGTCTTCAGTGGGAGGGCTCGCAGCAACAATCACCCTACCGCCACGTGTGACAATCCTCTGAGAAGCCTTCTTAGCAGAATCCCAGGTAGAGCACGTCAAAGTGTTGGGAGGAGCAGAGGCTTTGGTTTTGCTATCGAAGTGGCGTCGCGGCAAGTGTCGGTGCGTGTAGGCGGCGGTAGTTCGGGTAACGACTGCCATGGCTGTGGCCTGACGGAGCGCAGGGCGGAGGAATGTTAGAAATCGGAGGAGAAAAGAGAGAGAGAAAAAAAAAAAAAGGTTATTAGGGTTGAGGAATTGGCGGTGAGTGGGAGAAGGAAGAAAAAAGAAGGAGAAGAAGAGAAGGGAGTTTCTCTGGTTCACTCGGTGTGGGACACAGCTTAGAGAAGCTAA
>Ga0209700_103646_pt1 | contig 29124 bp, 9 predicted proteins | sample SiratroredBW_FD_187528 | JGI IMG/M metagenome (GOLD analysis project Ga0209700, IMG submission 187528) | Root nodule microbial communities of legume samples collected from California, USA - Siratro red BW (SPAdes) (version 2) | ecosystem: Host-associated > Plants > Roots > Nodule | place: USA...
AAACAATCTAGTTTTATTTGTTGCAAAAAAAAAAAAAATAAGGTTTCGTTCAACTCTCCCTTCTAGAGCCAACTACACCTACAATTTATGTACCCAAATTGTAATATTTTGATTATGAGTGAAACCTCTTAAGCAATCTATTTAAGAGAGAACCAATAACCCGTGTGTTTAGGTGAACCAGCTTAGAAATATATTGTGTTGTTTGTTTTGTTTGTTTTTAGACAGTTTAGTTTAATCCATTATAAAAAGAGTATAACACTCTATTCAACCCTCTCATAGAGTGACTTGTTCCAATATAGTCGATTCTATATTAAATTTTATTGATCCAAACATTTCTAAATTTATATTTATGATATTTTTATCAATTGTAAAATTAATTATAAGAAAAATACTTGAAAAAAAATTCCTAAAAAATTGTTATTTAATATAATATGATATGGTGATTATATATTGTATTAATTTTTGTGCTCTATTAATCAAAACAATGCATTATTTATTATATTTATCCTTTATTATATTATTCTTATATTTTCATTTTGTCTATTTATCTTTTAATTTAAACATTCACAAATAAAATAGTTATCATAGCAAATGGAGTAAAAATGAGTATGAAAATGAACTATGAAAATACAAAATGTTTTGTATTAAAGATTTGTATAAAACTGAACTTAATAGTTTTACAAAATAAACTAAAAAGAAATAGTTCAAACAAAATCAACCAAGTTATTATGTTTTAGTTCAATGAACCACAATATATATGTTTTAGTTGAATTCTAAGTTTTTTCAGAAGTTAAATTGATTTTATAATCAAAATAATATTCTCATCATACTGAATAAGAAAACAAAAAAATTATAATTCTATTTATTTTAATTTAAATTGATACATTAATTTATTAATGTTTCTAATAAAATAATATGAATATTGAAATCTTATAACAGAAATAAATAGATCATCATTAAAAAGTAAACCTTTTACATGGTAACAAACAATATGCTGCCATTTTTTATGTAGGTGCAATTTATTGGGATTCCATTTTTAATATTAAAAATTAAAATCATATTGTATAACTCATTTAATTTACGAATAAAAAATCCCAATTGAAAACTCATGTAAAGAAACCAATGGTTTTAAAAATAAACAGTAGATGATTATGTTAGTAATTTTTTCATGTCAAGTCAGATGCGTCGTGCACTAGCGTTTCTTTTCTATTGAACTAAACCAGTTCACTTTTTAAAGTTCAATTTTTTTTATAGTTAATTTAGTTTAACTGTGTCACCAATTTAATTTAATTTAATTTTTTTAACATCCCTACCTATATAGGGTGAGTTGAGAATTTCATTTGATTTTTTGTTTTGACAGACAGTCGTTCTTTTGTCTTCTATTGATAGTCTAAGACTTCTTCCAATACTCGATTCGATTCGGATTATCACACCAGTATTAGAAGCCTTGTTCTCTATGAGACGGTACAGAATATTATTTTGCAAAGTATCTGAACTGCTGTGATAACGGAGTATATGGGGAGTTTCTGCAAATTAGATAGACGGTAGAGCGGATGGAATTTGTTAATAAAGGATGATTTAAGGTAATTTATTTCAAATACTAGTACAAATTCACCAAATACAGAAAAATCCACAAGTGCTCGACAACCTTTTTCTATATCAGTAGTACTTTGGCGATCAAAGGAAATTTTCACCGTGAAATCAATAATATTTTCTTAGGCTGAATAGAAATTCTTCGTTTTCCCTTTCGTTTAAACCATTGATAATGTAATTCATTTTTTCATCCAATACTCCGCAATCCATTGAGGAGTGATACATTTAACTCTCTAACTGTTATTATTTCCAAGTAATACTCCTGAAGTTCTTTGTCATCTTCATTTACCATACTTCATTGTCTCCACCTCAAAACCAATGGTGGGAAACTGCTTAGCATAATCCTCTACTTCATGACGGAGATTAGCAATCTTAGATTGAATTTGTTCATCTGAATGCATGGCTGCAACAAAATCCTTCAACTTTGTACCTGAAATTGATGCAACCGACGAGAGTGGTTTACAAGACATAAAATACTTGCTATCTTCTTTAAACTGCAAATATAACAAATAACTCAGAAGACAGAAGGTAAGGCAGGCTCAACCATTGGTATTTTCCTTAATCTGTAAGGCTAACTTCACAGCTGCATCAAAGTATTCAGCTACTTTTTTAAAATCTTCCTCAACAAATCCCCTAGATGTGAGAGCAGGGGTTCCTGAATCACAAGATAATATTCATTAACATGTAAAACAGATACACCGATGTCCATAAAAAAGAATGAGCAACAGACTGTACCCATCCGAATGCCTCCAGGAACCATAGCAGATACATCCCCTGGAACGGTATTTTTATTGGCAGCTATATGAATTGCTTCTAGTACCTTCTCAACCCTGGAACCATCAATGCCCTGTCAAATAGCACACATTGAAAACTGTTCACCCCTTGGTGTTATAAAATGTCAATTTTTCGGTTTACCAAATAAATATCTTACAACCGAATCTCGACACTGAAAAAATTTCATAAAATAACTCGGTCACTTCACAAACATTGGAGTAGATGTTGATTTGTTTACCTGGAACAACTCTAATAAAATGCGCTTAAAAGGTTCCATTTTTATAGTAGTTTGCGTTGGTGGAATAACTATACTGAGACATGTTAGATGTCAATTTCTAACCACTTAGGGATACGATAGCATTACAATCATATTAAGTCTATCAATGTCTATTGGGTTTGTATAGTCTCCTAAGGAGAAAAATATCTTCCAGTGCAATTTCAATAAAATTTTCTTTACTTAAAAAAATCTCAGTCAAGTATCGATATGTCAAAGCATTCCATGTTCCATATATGAATAAGAAACAAAGGAGGCATAACACATTAACTATCCTCTGACGCTAATTTGTCCATAGTAATAGCCGATTTTCATTCTCTCCAAGTGTCCAACATATGATTTAAAGCACACATAGAAAGGTTGATCTTAACAGGTCTATTTGACATGTAAAAACAATGTGGCACTATCTGGGTTTCATTTTGAGACAAACATAACCGATAATTTTTCAGAGGAACGGATCACACTGTTTACCTTGTTTCTTAAGTTCACTAAGACTAAATGGTTCTCAGTTCCACCAGATACAAGGTCATAGCCTTTCTCTAACAAACTCTGTAAGTTCAAACAGAAAAGCAGGGTCAGTTACAATGGTCAGGCTAACTGTTTAGTAGAAGATATAACTAATAACAAGTTTGTAATGGCCTTACACAACATTGTGCATCATACAAATGGCATTCATTTTACCTGTGCAAATGCTGCGCTGTTGCTAAGTACTTGCTCTTGGTAATTCTTGAATTCTGGTGTCATAGCCTACATTTACAAAAATGAAGAAAGAACTGAACTTACATCATTGTGGCAATAAAAGATGTACTAAGAATGATCATTATGCTTTTATAGACAGATACATTTTGCCGGGAAAACTATAATAATCACTACAGTTTCTAGGACTAGTCAACTAAAGAACCTGTTTCAGTGCAACAGCTAAGCCTGCAATTGTGTGATTGTGTGGACCACCTTGAAGTCCAGGAAAAACAGCCTGATTTATTTTGTCTTCATAGTCATACAACACCTGTAGGAAGAATTCAGCAAATACAGAAATCTTTCAAGTTACCCAGGGGAACTAATTTTAGGATAAAAGGTATTTTTCAAATGTGGTTGATTGTAAGTAAAAATGTTAAACTTTTTAAATTGAAGGATCACAAGGCACAAGCACAATCATGTGACCTTACCATACAAAAACAAAAATTTAATTTTCTTACTTAAAGCCCCTGAAGTTGGTTTATTTGTCACTTAAACCCCCACCCCATAGAGCATGTTCAACTCCCTGATTTTGGCTTTAAGTGTAGTAAGGTTAACTTCGCTTCATTCATCTGAAAAATAATGTTTTCAACTTGAAACTAAACCACAAGAGGAGGTTTAAGGGATAACGAAAAAACTTTCAGAGGAGTAAGTTTATTTTACTCTACTTTTCAATTATTTTTCTTTGGTAAAGCATCAAATTTATAGTTTAAAACTCACTTCCTTCCCTTGCTTGTTTATCTCTTTCAGACCCTTCCTGAAAAAAATCATAGCCCCACGTGGTCCACGAAGTGACTTATGTGTTGTGGTTGTTACGATATCTGCATAATCGAAAGGAGAAGGAATAACACCTGCAGCAACCAATCCACTGATATGTGCCATATCAGCCAACATAACTGCCTTCTGCTTATCGCAGACCTAAAAAAATTCAAGCACAAAAGATTCAATACCATCATCACTAAATTGTTACAAATATTAAATATTAAAATTTCTGTATCAGATATAATATACCTTACGAACACGTGCATAATCATAAAGGCGAGCATAAGCACTAGCACCAGCAACTATTAATTTTGGCCTAAAAAGTGCTGCACTTTTCTCCAACTGCAAATATTAAATAAGAAATTATATACAAGTTTCGACCAACCAAGGTAGTCAAAATCATCGGAAGGACTCATAAAAAGAAAAAAAAGTCACAATTGCAAGAGAAGAAGAAAAACATAAAACCATGAGTGAAGGAGAAAAAGTGAAACCATAAGTGAAGGAGGAAGAGTGAAGGTGAAAGAGTGAAACCATGCAACAATCCCACTTTGACATGATCTTGCATGGGCTCAAACATGGTGAGTGGAATCGTGCAATTAAAGTTTTAAATCTCGATTTTGAGTATGAGTGAAGGAGAAAGGGTGAAACAACGATCCCACTCTCACATGATCTTGCATGGGTTCTAAATCAAACATGGTGAGTGGAATCGTGCGATTAACGTTTTAAATCTCGATCTTGACTACAGTGCAACCAACAACAATTTTTACTACACGACAACCAATAGTATGCATGAAACAAGGCCTTTGCAAATAAGTGTGAATCTAACACTTCACCAAATCCAGACAAATGTTTTTTCCTCGCTTGCAAGAAATACTCTTACGAAAGTAAAATTTAAGCTTAACTTTAATTTTGTAAATCTAGCTCATAAAGTGAGGTTTGGACCCACTTATACATTATAATCTGGTCTTATCTCTAATAGATGTGGACTCTTTAACACACCCCTAACGTCGAGGATTGGACATTTCAAGAGTGAGATTGGTGGGAACCTGATAGTAGGTGAGACGATATGTCCAACAAACTTGAATAAGAAAGGCTTTGTATGGCTTTGATACCATCTTAAAAAAGTCAACCCCGTAAAACCAACTTGTAAAGTGAGGTTTACGCCTACTTATATATTATAATTTGACCTTATTCTTAGTTGATGTAGACTCTTTAACAAATCCTTTATGCAATAAACAAGAATAGGCAGTAGAACAATTAATACCACAACAATCTGCTACTAAGAGGAACACAATATTTCAATCTTGACCATGAAATGATTAACTCACAAAAGATTAGGACAAACATCTTTTCTCCCCTACGTTCCAAGTCCTTTCCCATAACATAACCCAATTCTGCCATCTGTCCCCACCCAATCCTCTCCTACTACTTCATACACCTTAAACTTTTTTTATTGGCAGCAAGGATCACTTAATATATCTCTAAAATTCAGGCACTGCAGTATTTCATAGGATAATGATTTTAACAAGAAAATATTTACCAGCACATTCTGTAATTAAGCATCAAGTGAAAAAAAATATATATACTCAACTCATTGGAAGATGATAACAGTGAAAATCAACTGAAATAGAAGCAGTCAGAAACTTAAAAGTTTCTCTAATAAAAAATCCACTATACACAGAATACAATGGTACCTACCTACCTGGTCATAATCGATATAACCAGTGCTCTCATTCAATCTGTACGGCATTGTTTCAAAGAATATAGATACAGCTGATATCTTCTTGGTGTCAGTCTGCATGATACAAACAAATCAAAAACTTGTGTATGAAGAATAAATAAAAAAATGTTGTAAGGAGGAATAGCAAATGAAAGATTGGGAGAGGTTAGATTTGGGGTCTTATGATGATATTAAAGAGTGAGGAAGTTCCTCATTTGCCGTTTCAGACAACACTGTTCTTTTGACTTCACAAGGGGCGGATATTTCTCAAAATGTTCTAGTCCTATTGAAATATTTTACATTACTCAGTCTTTGTAATAATCTAAAAAGGTAGTTTAGTGAAAATTGATTTCAATCACAAAAGTTTGTGCGGCTGGAATATGATTTCAAATTTTTATCTACAAATTTCTTCCTCACCTTTTATGTGGAAAGCTTGTTTTCTTAGCTTCCTAGTGGGTTTCTGCACATGGATTTCTTAAGGGTGTTTCTAGGTGTGAAATGTAAAGGGATTGGGTTTCTCTTTTGAATTAATTTTTATAGTCTTCCTTTCTTTACTGGAGCATTTTTATAGTGTTGGAAGGAGTCCCCTTTTAAACTCTCTCTCAACAAAAACTTATCTTATCTACAAAATGAAACAAAAGTAGTCTATATATTGATTGTGTCAGTACCTATTTCTTTGAGGAAAAAGGAAAAAAAAAATGACCTAATATGAGCTATTGCCATGACATTCATTCATCATGTCTTACTGCACATTTGATAAGATTATCAACTCATGGCAGCAGGTACAATGACCACAACTGATAATCAGAACTTAACCTGATAACCATGCGATAGATGCCCACCATGGGGAAGATCAAGTGCCATAATTCTCTCATGAGGTTTCAATAAAGCAGTGTAAACTTGAAAGTTAGAAGGAGATCCGGATAAGGATTGCACATTGACTGTCAAAAGGCAGAGAACATTAGATTCTTAAAGAAAAGACATTATCAAAATCTTGTTCCCCCAAATTATGGAGGAAAGTAGTAGAAAAAAACAAACGAACGATCCAATGAAAGAATGACACAAGTTCAAACTATTTATCCAACAAGGCAACAAACAAACTAAAATAATATGCATCAAAATTCAAAAGCAGAAGAGCTTTACACATTATCCATTTATATTAGTGAATTTCTATCACAGGTTCTTTTACTCCAAAACAGGTGTTTATAATCTGTTAAGTACAAGAACTGTTAAACATAAAATTAATTGAAATAATCCTCCAGTTTATCACTTAATAAACAAATTTCTTCGACCAGGTATAAAATTGAAAGGTTTGAAGAGTGATGACAACATTAAGAGAACCGGTACAAGTGAAACCATTGTGGCATGGTCATAGTTACTCAAAACAAGCATTCTGTACGTAGGTCTTGAAAAGAAAAAGATAAGACTATCCTCAACCACTATAAGAGGGAAGGAGATAAATCTTAAACCTAAACATAAATGTTTCTCTAGAGAATGAAGATCTCAAACCATAATTCACTTTCTTCCGTGGGTAGAAGAAAGGAAAAGAGCAATAGCTTATGTAGTTAGTAGCAACATAATTAGTTCCTGAAACATGAGTACAGAACCCCAATAAATAAATAAATATATATATATATATATATATATATATATATATATATATATATAAGGAGAGATAAAGTTATTACTCATCCTCACTATTTATTTGATCTTTTCTCTATCTATATAGATACAAAATCAACAAACTAGGAAATAAAAGGAAAAAACAAGGAATAAAACATCAATCCTGTTGAATATTTTACTTCAATAATAGATGGTTGTGTTGTTATCACAAAAGAAACTAAAATCACTTAAAATATCCATTTGCACACAGCAAAGCATTAATATATCAGGGATATACACTCAGGGAGAATTTGGCACGAAAACAGAAAGGTTTCATTTTATTTTCCTTGTTTCCTCTCTTTTTAACGGAACCAGAATATGCCTTCTTGTAATCTCATGCCATCTTTTACTTTTAAATGCATGGAACATAAAATAAAATCATGTCTCTTGTTCTAAGACATCTATGAAGCACAAATAGCAAGATAACAGCTCTTTTAACCCAAGCGATCCCCAACAACGATATACTATCGACGCTCCCAAAAAATTCCTAAGCGTTACAAAAAAAGTAACTAACAACTAAACAAGAAAACCTCATTGATCCCAATTTCTTCTTCACAATGCCTTGCATGCACGAGACCACTCTGGATCCGGATAAGGAAACACAAATTGCTGTACAATTGACTTGCATGCTTACGTACCTCCCCATTTTGCTGGATCCAACCGAAAAGCTTCAAGCGCGCGCTTCTGACATAATGTCTCAGCCATATCAATGTACCTAAACGCCGAATTACACACACGTAAGCCCAAAATCAACACAAACCAAATATACGATAAATTTCAGAATCCGAAACAAAAACGTTCATAACCAGATCAACATACTCATTTCCTCCATAGTATCTAGCTCCAGGATATCCTTCGCTGTATTTATTTGTCATCACCGATCCAACGGCTTGCATCACCGACAGCGACGTGAAATTTTCGGAGGGAATAAGTTCGAATCCCTAACATTCCGTACAAGCAACGTCAACAAATTCAAACAACAATTCAACGAAATATCAGAAACGTTCGTCATTAATCCATAGCAAAGCACGCTAGAACAGAACTTGGATTCACCTTCCATTGGCGCGCTTTCTCGAGTTCGATTATGTCAGCGATCTCGGGATCCACAACCTCGAGAGGCTCGTTGAGCTGCTTCGTCCACTGCGATTGACAGAAATCTTCAATCAGTACGAACAAAAGATTTAAATTAGATGCGAACGAAAATTCACAATCAAACTGTGAATTAGCTTACGTCGGCGCGAGATTTGTCCTTCAAGTTAGCGGAGAGCGAAGAGGACTGCAACAAAGCACAGAATATCGCTCATCCGAAACAAAAACAAAGAATGAAATAAAATATATATATATATATATATATATATATATATATATATATATATATACAGAGAGAGAGAGAGTACCGTTCGATAAACGGAAGTGGCGTTGGAGAACGGTTTGTTGATGGTGGAGGAAAGTCTGCGAAGTGCCATGGCCATTGCGACGCTTTGTTTTCTCTCTCGCAACGGGTATTGTATGTATAGAGGTTGGTTTATATGTGTAAGCGATGGAGGGTGGGTGAGTGAGAGTGAGAGCTGGTGAGTGAGGTTGGTGGTGTATTCTTTTGCACTATGTGGGCCCTCATAATTGAAATGCGTGTAGGATAGGGACATTCAGCACTTGAAAACGTGATTGGATTTCACATCAACACCGCATCATAATGACCAAAGGGCACCTTCACGCTACATTGTTTCTTAGCACTCACTTTGTCATACAACAAGCTCTTATGGTTTTTTTTGTCATTTTCTTAACAAACCATTTTCAATTCTTATATCTTCAGTTAAGTGTGAGGAAAGTAGTTATATTTTTGTATTAATGAATTTACTATTGATTTAAAAAGAAAATGTATGAATTTATGGTGAATCAAGACTCGGATTTCCAATTTAAACATTTGTTTGATTCTGTCTCAATCAATATTATCTCGAAAGGAAAATATTGTTGAAAAAATAACTATATAATACTATGCGAGAAAGTAGGCGTTATAAGATTGGCAAAACTTTCTCTTATTTTAAATGCAACATGAACTTCATTCAAAGTATGGTATATTTAAACTAACACTTTAGATTATTTTTTTTTCTTGATATCACTGAGAGTGGTGGTTTCATTCGTTTTTTCTTATTTGTATCCCCCATCTTAAAAATTGGATATACTTGATCACTTGCTTTTAGAATATTAACTTATAGGAACTACAAATATTAAAGTGAGATGAATTAAGGAAAAATAGAATTAAACCAGATAAATATTCAATTTAACATTAATTAGATTAAAATTAGAATTTAGTATCTTACTTACCGCGTTTTCTCTGCCTGTAAGACTTTAAAGTCATTTTGATAAAATCACAACTTAAAAAGCTCACAAATTCGTGATACCATAAAGATTTTCAAGCTGTCCACAAATTCTCTGTTTAAACCTGATAAGGTGAGTTCTTGTAAGTGTTCCACGAGATGATTTTGAAAGGCTATCAACAGCCCCACCCACTTCTTGCACCCATTCCAAAAATATTTGCTACCAGCCTACCATGCAGCCCAAAAATAAATGATTAGTAGTTTCTTCATCAAACCCACACAAAACACCTATTTTTACCAATTTGGGTTCCCTTTTGATTAAATTATCCCTATTTGCCATTATGTTTTGTATCGTTTTCACACAAAAAGCAATGCAAATGATATTTTTTAAAGTAGGCTGAGATTTTCTTATTCTTCATCCATATTCTTAGTTTATATTATTTCATATGTTTATTTTAGTGAATATACTTTTCATTCCTTTTCTTTCTAAATCCATTTATCTTTCCTAGTTTTGTTTGATATATTTGTCTTATCTCTTATTTCAACTGATTTACATGATTAATTTTTTATTTGAATCATTCTCTTCTTTATTACGTATTTCATTTCTATCTATCCTTGTTCTATTTTTCTATAGTTGCCAAAGTTACAATTTTTTTGTCATTATTGTATAGTTTAAGGAATTCTAAGTAAATGGTGCTAATCATATCCATATATCTTCTCAAAACATGCCTCTTACTTTTTAATTTATATTATCATTATATCAACTCATTATATTATCTATATCACATATCTTTATTAGATTTTTCCACTACTGAGAATCAAAAATGTTTTTCCATAACGTGTCTTCTCAGTTATAAATCTTAATTTTCGATTTTGTAACATGGTAACATTAAAATTTTTTATAACCTTTATTCCTAATCCCCTATATTGTATTGGTTTGTGTATTAGTTTGTGTAGTACTTTCCATTTAGTTTATACTATTTTCTTATCCTTTCTTCCCCAATCCCATAAAAAATCTCTTTCGGATCTTTGTAACGGTCTTCACCACCTTATTTGGGATTTTAGAAAAAAGAAATGTAAAAAAAAGACACGTTAAGGATTGGCTTTATGAGACATACTCTTCCTACAAACAATAAGTATTCCTTTTCCATCTAGCTAATCTCTTACGTATTTTTGTAACACGACTTCCCAAATATGACATTTTCTTGGATTTCCTCCGATATAAATCCTTAAATAAGTAAATAGGATATTCATCAACTTCCAACTAAGTATCTTTGCACACTTTCACATAAGATATTTATCCACACTCCCTAATTTACTTTTTATGAAGTTTATTTTTAACCTTGACTCTAACTCTAAGCATTTTAAAATTACCTTCTATCATTTTCTTTTCATTGCTTGTCTAGTTATACCCGTCAGTTCCTTTCTACTATAAGGAATAGAGAAGGTGTTAGAGGATCACTTTGTCTCAATCCTTTAATGAGTTTGAACTCCGATGTGAGGTTTTTATATGAAAGTTGAATCTAAATATCCAGTGATCCAATCAATCCACTTTGAATTAAACCCAATTTTCTCCATCATATAATATAGAAAATATCATTTGATAGAATCATACACCTCAAAACCTATTTTAAAGATTATATCCCTTTTTTTCTAACTTCTAGCTTCTTCTACAACGAACACTATTTAACATGTTTTTTCTCTCAAAGAAAACAAATTGAGATTAGTCAATCATTTTTTGCTAGAACTCCTTTAACCTTCTTATATAACTTTAGAAATAATCTTATACATACTTCCTACTAAAGATATTGGACAATAATCTTTCATAACTTTGGGACTATCTTTATATGACCTTTTCATATTTTGAAAGTAGTTAGGAAAGAAACATTGACCCTTTGTAATATATTACCTTTATTATAAAATTCCACCAAACTAGGCAAAATATTTCCTTTTAAAGGTTTCCAAATAGTTTTTATTAAATCAAAGTTAAAATCATTGGACCTTAGACTCTTGCTCCCTTCACATTCCCACGCTACTTCTTTAATCTCACTTTAAGTAAACTCTCTTGCTAGTACTATATTATCACTTTGTGCCAGATATGGAAAAAAAATATACTAAGGTATATTTCTGCTTGTTTTTAAAATATTCATTTATTTTTCCTTAATCATAAAGAGTTCCTCCAACCATCTTCTTTAAACATATAGGTCTCTAGTATTATTTTTACTCCTTCCTACATTAATTAATGAATAGAAGTATTTAGAATTAGAGTATCCTTCTACTATCCACTGTGACGTATATTTTTATTTGATAACAAATTCATACCTAAAGCTTAACTTTTTTTTTTTAACTAGGCCAACCAGCTCCCCCTTTCCTTCTTTCTTTCATCATCCAAATATCTACTCTTCATGAAGTTTATCCACTTCATTAATTTGTTTTGAACAATTTTATCTTTATTACATTTTACATCACCAAAAAGCTCTTTGTTCCAATTCTTTAATGATGTTATTATAATCTCCATTAAAATTTTTGTAGTAACTCATCTAATATTAGTTTAATGGTCAACTCAAGGGTTTTACTCTTTTTTCTTTAATCAAGCAAAAATATCTTTATATATATATATATATATATATATATATATATATATATATATATATATATATATATATATATATATATATATAATAATAATAATAATAATGATGGACAGAAGAAATACTTAGAATTAGCTAATATCACAATTTTTTTTCTGTTCACGAATTTTGCTGTTGTCCTTTTCTATCTTATTGCTGTTATTAGTTTTATCCTACCATTTATCCTCAGCATGCGTTGGGAATATATTCTACCCCATTTTACAATCACAATAGTAGTTTACCATGGTGAACAAAAAGCTTGCACTGGTGGGGGAACAGATGCCATGCACTGAGGACGTGCCAAATGTCACAGCAGAAGTTATAGTTGTAAATGGGTACCATGTGCATTGATTCTCATATCAGTCATTAGATTGCAGCACCAAGGTTTTTTACTTCTGCCAAATTTTCTAGTAAAATTCCGTGCAAGGGAAAAACTGCAATTTAAATATTGCAAATATACTTCTGCCAATTTTTTTTATTAGATGGTTTTATCTTTCTCATTGTTTTGCAACTTGAAATGTAGCTGATAAGGTAACTTTTCAAAACTAACAAGAGTATATTGTTCTACAAGAATTGATCCTAGTGTTAATAAAGAAACTTATATATAGAGTGGTTGCTTGTTGGAACATTGGAGTTTCAACCTTTTGTAAAGGCAAAAAAGTTTTATATAAACTTTTATAGGTTCATCATGATGACAGGGATATTCATATTATATATGCTTATTAAAGCCACGTCCAATAACTTTTGTATTAATACTAAGATTAAAAAGCATCTATAAATATAAAAAATAATTTATATAAGTTAATTTGTACAAATATTTTTATTTTACCTTTTTAAAATTTAATGTCAATACATAAGTTAGTTTTAAGTTAAAAACTTAATTTATTTTATTTTTTATAAGAGTTTATTTAGAAAATATACATACAAATTTTACATTACATGACTAGTTTGCTAGAAGTGCCAAATTGATCAAAGCAAATGAGGGAAGATAAATTTGAATTGGATTTTTAAAAACTCAATAATATTGGATTATAATTAAAAATAAATTGATATTTAAAAAATAGATTTGTACGTATTTAAATATAAATAATTGAATTAGATTTTAAATCTAAATCTAAATAATTGAATTGAATTTTAAATTTTAATATTTTAATTTGGATGTTTAAAATTTTCTTAAAATTAGTATTTTTTTAAATCAATTTTAATTTCAAAATAATTTAAATTTAATATAATTTTTTTAAGATATGTTTAACTGGGTTGGCACAACAGTTTCTATGTAAATTTTTCTTTAAAAAATGTTATACGCTTATTAAAAATTGGAAAAAAAAATAATATAAAATATTTTTATTTAATTTTCCTTATTTTCTTACTAAAACAAAAATATTACACATTACATTATATAGAAAACTTAATGAATACACACTTTCATTTGTATTTATTTTTTATGTTCATAATGCTAATAATTATAAAATATAATCACGTGAAATATACATTAAAAATTTGAGTTTTATATAAAAGTATTTTATATTAAATATCCTTACTCTTTATTTTTTTTTATCATACTATCTTTTCTATTTTTTAATAGAACTTGAAATTTACTTTTTTTCTTTGTGTTTTCAAATATATAATATATAATATTTTCAATATTTATTTTTTTATCTTTATAAATTATTTTAGATTACGATTTAGATTTGATTTTAAAGAAAATACTACATTAAACTTAGTATCAAATTGATTTATAAACATTAAAATTAATTTTCTATTAATATATATATATATATATAATTATTTAATGTTGTTTAGAGAATATGAATTTTAATTTTTATTATAATTAACCTAATTATTTGATGGAGGAGACACTGTTCTCAAATTGCTTCTATATGTGATTATTGTATTGAAGAAACCAAAACTAGTGTTGAAAGAAATTGACTCAACTAACAGTACAATAGTTGCTTCTTTCTGCTGTACTCAAGCTTGAAAGCTCAAAATAACCTAAACAATATGAATATCATTGTCCTTTTCTGAATATAATTTTCTAACAAAACAAACACTGTTCTTGGCTTTTTTAAGAAAATAATTTTAAATTCTGATAAACAAGTAATTTTGTAAATAGTTTTTAACACTGTATATTATTCATTTAAAAATTGTTATCCATATAAAATTTAAATAATAATTGTAAAAATAATCTATTTTATAATGTTTGTAACTAGATGGTTGCATAAAAAAGCTACATTCTAAAATACCTTTACATTGTAAAAAATTTCAATGATGCTTCAGTCATTCATATTACTTGATCCCTAACAAAATTTAAACTCCAACACAAAATCTCTTTGTTTACAACTATTCTAAAAATTTACCCTTTTTCAACCCGTAATTAATATTTTAATATTAAATTCCTTAAATACGTGTGTTGGGAAAATTATAAGCCCTTAGATTAGGAACAAATTTATATAAAAAAAAATCAAGCTATAATCCTACCTAGAAGATTATAAATGTAATGTTCTTCATTATATATTGTTGTTTATTACTTAATTTAGGATTTCTCATTTATATTTAAATTCCTAACTAGTGTTTAGGATGCTACACACTCTTAAATAAACAGGGTTATGTTACTAACTATTAACTATAATTTTTCCCTAATAACAAACTTTTCTGTATGCACTGCAACAAATTAGCTTTTCAGGAGCTGCAAAAGATATTAAAAAAAAAAATGCTCTTGTTTACTAGAGTTATCTTGTTATGGGTGGCTAGCTCAAAATGCAATATTAATGGATGAAATGAAAGAGTTTTAGTCAGCAATGCATAAGAAAAGGAAAATCAATAACCTCAGAAATAATGAAAATGAATAACTCTCAATCTGATCCTGTAGTAGTTTTCTGTTGAAACACGAAAACCCCCTCATCTGGTAGAACCAACCAGTTTCACAGTGTTAAAGTAGGGAATATATATATATATATATATAGTACAAATAGCCATTGGGAATGCTAAACAAATAGTAAGGTAACAAAAGTTTCTGGTTATTCCAACGAATAACCAATCTCTGGAAGTTGTTGGATACAAAAGCCACAAGACTGCATCAACGAAGTAATTTGCTTAAACAAGATTAGTACATTATAGTTAATCACATATAGTATAATGGTACACATGTTTTATAGATTATTAGCGTACCTTGAAAGCTTGAAAGTTGAACCTTATCCTTAGTTGAGAGTTTTGGTTGAAGTTGTGGTGGGAGCAGCAAATCTAGCTGAGAATCTGCGACGTGAAGAATCTTCGTCATCGTCCATGCAACCCTCATCGAAGTTATGAGCGTAGCTTAAAGGGTCATACCCGAAACCACCAACGGGTTTGTAAGAACATGTTCTCTTTATTCTCCATGGAAGCTTCAGTTTGAGACACCCCCAACACGAAAACAAGCCTGTTTTAGGAGATGATGAACAGCCTTTCTCCATGAGTTTCAGAATGCTTCATGGAACGAAAGTACGACAAATCAGTATCAAAGGCTTTTACGATGCCTTTCTTGTTCACTACTTTTCTCTTGCGCTAGTGATTTTAGGTGTGTGGCAGAGAATATTATAATTCACCAAATAAGTAAAGAGTCACTTTAATCCTCAAAATAATTCAAAACTAAAGTGGAAGTATAGACTCGTTAATTTATCTTACTCAACAAAAATATTTTAAGTTGATAAGAGAATATTTTTATATGCCTAAAAAAAACTCACCCCTTTTTGGTTTGGGAACTTGAAAACGTATGCATGGTCAATTTTTTTGAAGTGTAAGTTAAGGGCTGAAATGAAAGTGAAAGCATATAAAGGTTTGTCGTTTTGGATTGATTAGTTGTATGTAAAGAGAATCTAATGGTACAGTAAGGTTTTCATTGATGGAGTAAAACATGGTGGGGGAAGGACAGTTAGGTGATGAAGGAGGAAGTGAAAAAAAATAGTCGACCCGAAACAGATAATTTCCCACATTCAATCATAGGTTAATAATAGAGGACAGAGAATAGTGTGAATAATTTCTAAAAGGGGATTCATGCAACTATGTTATATTAACTGTGATGATTATTATTATTGTAGCTCCAATCTAAAGTGGGGCAAAGATCTAGAGTAGGTTTGTGAAGAGAATATTTGCAGGAGACACAAGTTGTCCCTTAATCGTAGTGGGCAAACAGAATTGTGACGTTTACGAAATTATCATGTTATTGTCATATGAATATGTATGGCTTGCATTTCCATTTTAAGGTCCTGTGGGATAGGGAACCATTCATTAGTCCCAACATTTAAATCTGTGGCCCAGATATTCTGGACGGTAACTTGAGACTGTTTCCACTGTTCAAAGATCCAGGTCAAATATTTGAATAATAAAGAATAAAAAAAATAAGAGTTAATTTAGATTATCAAAAAGGGGAATAGGCTTGTGAAATGGTAAAGTGTAACTAACACCATACTCATTAAAAATGGACAATGGAATAAAGCTAAGATAAAAATGATGGTGTGTATGTTATTTTTCACTTTGAAGGAGTAAAACTTCAGTATAGTCTTCGACTAATTGCAGTGTGATCTTGAGAAAAAAAAAATCCAATGACTTGGTGTGTTTTGATATTGACTATTTTAAGAGATTTAATGGTCTCTATATATACGGGTAAATTTATATAGATTTATATATTTAAATTTAAATCACAGCTTGGTTTTCATATGTTCTCGCATAAATCTGTCTCTCACAATCTCACGGGTCTCTCATATACATAATAATGAAGTGTTCTCACATAAATAAGTAGATCATTTATCACTAATGCTTGCTTCTTTTCATGGAAGCATAATAAAAACACGGTACACAATTTGTGTCTGCATGTGACACAAATGTCCAATGGCTTCTAAACTCTTCAAAGGATGTGTTATCGATGCAACAGCTCATACAATTTGTATACAATTTGAGGCATGTTTATACTGTACAGTATTCTATGTAAGTTGAACCAATTAAAGAGATCTTTCCATGCAACATTTTGTATGACTTTCTTTGTTATTCTCACTCTACACCAAATCATTTATTGGTTTATTGAATCTTATACTTATCTTCTTCTTTTTTTTTCTTTGTCCCTTAATTATAAGAATGTATAAATTATTATATAAGTAACATTTCTCTTAAAAGAAAAGATTGGTACGACAATATAGACAGAAGAAAGAGTCACCCAATATATCTAAAGTTCAGTACACTACATTAAATGGTTCAGTTGTACCGAACAATTTCATCTGTGAGGCCAAACAATCAGTAGGAAATATACGCCTACTCACTAGTTTGCAACAGCGTTATAAAACACTCGTCTGTAGCATGTAGAAAGCCAAATTACTTTAATCATATAATTTTCATCAGCAATTATTGATAACTTTAACAGGTAATTCTTGAATTCTGGTGTCAGATACATTCAGAGAAAAATAAAAGAACAGAGTCTGGCAACATGAGATGCACAAGACGGATTTTACAGGGCTCTTAAATAGTGGGATCAGAACATCTGCATGATAAAAGAAGAACAAGCAAATCAATTTTCCCCTTATGACCGGCCTTTAAAACTTCTAACATAAAAGATACACTGTCATAATTTATCAGCACTGAATTATAACTAAACATCAAATATCTAGATTGACACAATCAAATATAATTGTGCCAGCAAAGACATGCATAGCAAATCTAGCATAACCCACTCCAATCTTAAAAGCAGCAAATATTACTTTGACACAATTAGTTTTTTTTTTTTCAACTGCATATACTAAATGGTCAGGAAATTATGTTCTGATTTTAAATATTTTGATTGAGCATACAAAATATTGCATCAAGTGCCTCAAAACTACAGATTCAACTTCAGAAAACACGTAATAATAAATGAGTGCAACACACTCTATCCCAACCTCCAGTCTTAACAATTTACATACAAGTAGGTCCTTTTACTTACACAACCAAGCCCGTTTTCCACTTCAAATGAGAAGAACAATGATATCAAATGAGAGAGAACAATGATATCGCCAAGAGCAGTAGGTAGGGTGAATTTTTGTCTTAAAAAGCATACTATATATAAAAGGATCACGCCTCATATTTGAGGTAATAAACAAGCAGCAAAACAGCAAACAAACATACAACCGATGATATCAGAAGCAATGTAGCATGACAGATAACATACAAAGCATACCTACCAACAGGCATCCTTCTCTGCTTATTCAAGACTGCTATTCATCAGAGATCTAAGAAAGTAGGAATATGACATTTAAGTGGTGACACGGAAATTTTAATTGTTCTTTAAATTTTTACATGCAAAATTAGGACATACTTGTTTGTTGCTGGAGATAAATAAACAGAGAACAGAAGTAGCATCATCCTTATCACTTGGCAAACTGTGTAAAAAATTGATGGAACACAAATTATAATTAAAAAAAAAAAAAAAACCACAATGGTATTAATATGTATAATATCTGAGTACACCGTATAACTTAATTTACTGACACAAATTCGTCAGAATTTTATCTTTATCTCAATCAAATCATATTTGAGCTCCAAGATTTTTTATTTTTTGTATAGAACAAGTTTCATTTTTTGGGAGGCGGGCAGTCACCAAATTGACCTAGTGTTTTTCGTTTCACCATAAGAAAAAGCTCAACAAAATCTACTAAAATTCACCATCTACTCTTCCTAAAAGTTAAAAATCTATAATCTGGACCAAGTGAGCAGAGGGCATTAAGACAGGAGGACAACTAAATCTAAGTGCATAAATGGGAAGAGCTATTTAGTAGTGCATTGTATCCTACATATAGATATATAGATATCACAATTCAGAGATGATTTTATTGATAGTTTGGTATTGACAGAACTGAAGAGGGATCGACCAAACCATGTAGCCAAGTAACCCAAACAACATAACTTAATGGGTAGATTTTGCTGTTGCCATTGATGTTTTCTTCTGCTTCTTGACTGTGATTTTTTCTACCAAACTTTTCTTTACAAGTCCTTTGAAGTACAATTTATTCCATAACTTGGAAGCCTCGTCAGGAAATCCTTCACAAGTAATTCCTTTTACAAGAATATTATAGGTAGCCTGAGTAGGTTTACATCCATTTGCTACCATATAAGCAAGAAAATCAATGGCACGGCTGGTTTGCTGAGTTTTACATAGTCCCATCATTATTGAGTTATAAATGTATGCATTGGGTGTAATACCTAATCCTTCCAGATAATTGAAAATTTTTATTGCTTCATGAACCTTTCCTTTACGACTGAGTCCACCTACTACTGATGTGAAAGTAATTAGATTAGGCTTCATACCCTTACTGCACATCTCTTCCAAGAGTTCTAGACCATGTTCAGTTTTTCCCACCTTTAAAAGCCCATCAATGATTGTACTGTAAGTAATTATATCAGGTACAAGACCTTTTTTGCTCATCTCTTCAAAGAGTTCCACAGCACGCTCTGTTTTTCCAACCGTCAAAAGCCCATCAATCACTATATTATAAGTTATTAAAGAAGAAAGGAATCCCTTGAAACTTAGTTGGTTCAGTATCTCAACAGCATCATCCACCTTCCCGTCTTTGCATAATGCAGTTAGCAAAATATTATAGGTAACTATATCTGGGTAACATCCCCTGGATACCATTATTTCTAAGTACTCAATTGCTCTATCAACACTTTTCTCGTTACAAAACCCTTCAATCAATGGATTGTAACTTCTGGAATTAGGTGTGCAACCATGCCTTGGCATCATCTCCAAGACATTAAGGGCTTTACCCAATAAGCCTTTCTGGCAAAAGAAATTAATCAAGATATTGAAAGTAACAACACTTGGGGAACACCCTTTACGAAGCATGCTAGCCAATACTTTCATAGCATCCATCCATCTTCCACCACCACACAAGCTGTGCAAGATAATAGTATGAGAAATCACATCAGGATTACAACCATAGGATGGCAATTTGTTTAAAAATCTAATTGCTTCATCCAACCTACCTTCTTTGCATATCCCTTTTATAAGAACATTGTATGTAACCACATTAGGTTTGCATCCTTTGCTCATCATCTCAATTAACAGCTTCATTGACTGACCAACACCATTTTCTTTACAGGTGGCATCAATCAATTCAGTGTATGTAACTACATCTGGGTAAGACTTGCTTTGCAGCTCTATATCAGGTACTTCCATGGCTTGCTTCAATTTCCTTCTATCATACAAGCTATGAAAAATTGCATCATAAGTATCAGCATTTGGAGCAACACTAATCCGATCCAAAACCCGCAAGGCTTCCTTTATTTCCCCTGATTTGCAATAACCACCAATCAGAACATTGTACATTGTTACATCAATAACTGCTCCAGACTCGTCCAGAATTCCCATTATTTGAGTTGCCTTCTTAGTCCTGCCAATCTTACAAAACTCATGAATTAAAGCAGTGCAAGCACTGACATCAGGCACACTGCCTTTGTTAGTCATATACTCAAGAAACTTAGAACCTTCTTCCAATTCCCCATTTTTAATCAACATGCGGAGATGATCATTCTCAGAATCCTCAAAACTCAGGGAAGAATTGACCCCATCTGGGAAGGATTCCATCCCATGTAAAGCACCTCTCGGGAATCTTTCAGAATGTTGCAGATTACCTTTCAAACCACAATGTTCATATGTGGAAACAGCAAACAAGCAATTGCCCAAATGCTTTCTAGAGCAAATGCCATTAGGTTTTCTTATGTCAAAAGCCCTAACATCACCAAGCAGAACAAATAATTCCGATTTGCAGGCCATATTACATACTCTCACCGAATTGAATGAAGAACCAATTTTACAGCTCTCTCGGTGGAAGTTTTTACATGAGCAAAACCGTATATTGGGTATCACCAAGTCCATTGCTTCACCAACCTACAACACTTCCTATCCGAACTCCAATGCCACCAAGTCCATTTTCACCAACTATCATAACTGAAAAGGCCGAAATCACACATTATTGCAAAGTTAAAGTACTAAAGGCTAAGCATGCTATAAAAAATTAAAAACAAGACAAGTCAACAATGAAACCTAGTCATTTATCGAATCTGAACCTCAAACAGTAAACAATCCGAAAAATCCAGAGAAAAAAGTATATAAAGTTATATCAATCAAACTCGTGACAAAGAAATCCCTAAACCTTCTCCAATCACTTAAAAACGGGAATATGAGAAAGAGACTCAGCGAAAAATAAGAACTAATAATAATTATGTGGAGAAAAGATGCGAACCCCTTGTGCTCGTGAAGGGTTTTCAGTTATTCTAGGACGGAGGTGTTTAGCAGCGAGGTTCTTCTACGACGGAGGAGTGTCACGACGCGCGGACAGAATACGAAGATAAAATATTTTATTAAGAATTTAAAATAAAAAAATGTAATATAATGTTAAAAATACCAAAAACAATTATTGACAGATGTTAACTCTTGAATACCTTAATAAACTAAAAAATACAAGATGTAGTGATTAAAATTATTTATATTTATTCTTTTACTTATGTAAATACTTTTGAATCACACCCATCAATATAGAAACACAGTTAAGTAAATAAATGAATGAAAAGATATTTTAATCTTAATATAAACAAAGGATAAAGTGGACTTGCATTAATATATTGAGGATAAAAATGTTATCAGGTATTTGTTAGTCCAAGAAACCTGTGCTATAAGTTATTTTATCAAACATTTTTTAATTTAGTTAAACAAGTTTTTTAAATAAGTTCCAAAATATTTTAAATTATATTAAAATTAAAATTCTAGGTTGTATATTTAAATAAAATCTTGTCAAATTTTTTACTTAAAAAAATTTTAATGAAATATGTAATATTAATTATATTTTAAATTACTAAATGAGATCTTGCACCTTTTACATAATCATCTCTCACTTACCTAAAACAAAAGATTTTGGATGAACTTATTTATAAGCACTTATAAGAGAAGTATAACAAGAAAAAATAAATACACATTCTTATTAGCTGAATGCATAATTTTGTAAAAAATATTTTCTACTAACCGCTTCAAAATCTTTTGTCTTTTATTTATACTTGACTAATCTTAACTTAATAGAAGATGATTTTTTTTATTTTAAGAATATTTATGCAAAAGTTTCCTCCCAATACTCACATTGCACATAAATGTTTGTTACTTGATTTTAAAAATATCTACTATAAACTTAAAGAAAAGAAGATAGTAAAAAATTTACTCTATTACTCGTGTCTATTATTTGAGAGGTGTCCCAAATGTTATTTTTATCATTTTTCACTGTCCACTTTATCTTATTATCCATATATATTTTTTGCAGACACGTGTCCATAATGTGGTTTTTTGTCATTCGAATTTCTGTCTTTTTGTTTCTTTTCTCATTATTTTTGTTTACAGAATGATCTATGTTGCAAACACTTTCCTGAAAGACATCATGGAGCAGAAATTGAAATCACTGATATAGTTGTCTGAGAAGGTTTGTTCTTTGTGATAGGTTTTCTTACTCCCAGAATCTTCACTGTGTGGAAGACGACAATGAGAGAAGAGGATGGGTTTTTTCCTATTGAAGTTTGGTTTTATTTCTTTTAAATGTAGGGGAAATGTTTTTTTTACTGAGAAAATGGCTTGATTTTTATAGACCTGAGGTTTTTTGCAATTATTAGCATTTGCTGCCCTGAAAAGTTTGTTCTCTAGGCTAGGATTTATTAATCTCCAAAGCTTCAAAGGTGATGTTTTGTTCTTCTTTTTTTTTATTGAATTTTGGTTTTGTTTCTTTCAAGCATAAAGATAAGTATTTTTATAATAATAAAATTTTATACTGACGATAGTTTTTTACCGATTTTTAAATTTTTTTATGCTTACTTTTTTATCAAAGATGACAATCATGTTTGTGTCCGTAAAACTGAAACAAAAGTTTTTTTTTTTAAGTCAAAACTGAAACAAAAGGTCATAGACTAAAGCAAGAAGAGTTTAGTGTTGTAGGTTTATCAGGTTTCAGTTATACATAAATTATTTTGTTTTTTTTTTATTTTTTCAGATTTCAATTGAAAAATCTTATCAGATTTACTTTTTGATTTTTTTAACGCAAACTCATTTGTATTTTTTTTTATCATTTTATCAACATTTTTTAATGGTTATGGTGTATCTTTTTTTTTTAAGCTGAACAAAACCAAGGCAGCGGTAGGGTGTTTGTAATATTGAAGCAAAGGTAGGAGTTATTTTGCTTCGAAGCACATATGCATTGTTCTGTACTAGGATGCATGTATACATATATACATTGTTGTGTCTTGAGAGTTTTATTATCTTGCTTATACTAACTTGTTTTTCTGAGTTTAAGTGCCAATTGTGTTTAAGTATAGTTTGTAGTTCATGCATTGCCTCGGAGTTAAATGATGCTAAATTTTTTAATATAAGTATACATTTTACTAAATTTTTAATATAAGTATACTTTTTACTAAGATTTGTATGGTGCTATATTCATTCATATGTTAATGTACTAACTCTGACAACACAGTTTGTGCTTCTAAAACTTCTACTATAGATTTACTTTGTTTTACAAGATTTGTATGGTGGTCTAATAATTGACTTGCTAATTGCTAACGGTGTTTATAAAAAATGTGTGATTCTTGTATTATTAAGTTTTCGTTGTTTTAGTAGGCTTCATGTGATCGGTTTTATATCACGAAACTCAATTTTGTCGGTTGCTTTTTAGGTTAACATGCTTTTATCTACAATTTCTTAATATATTTAATATATATAGAGAGACTTTTGTTGTCATTTTTATATCAACATGTTTTTGTGACTTTAGGTGCCAACATTATTTAGATACAATTTATGTTGTTGCATTGTTTTTAACTTAAATAGTTCTAAATCTTTTAATATAAGTTTATTTTGCTTTACCTAGATTTGTATGGTACTATATTCATTCAATGTGTTAATTCTTTGATAATATAATTTGTGATTATGTTTATATAAAGATGGTCAAGAAGTTTGATCTTATAAAAGATGGGATATAATATACTTATACTTACTATCTTTTAAATTAGTTTGTGATTCCTGCATTTTTGAAATTTTTTAATATAGATTTATTTTATTTTTGTTAAATATTCAAGTGTGAGTCGAAGTCCTACATTGGATAAGAATGAGAAAGTTGAGCACCATATAAAAAAGGTGACCCACAAAGTGGTGTCATTTCCTTGTATGTGTTGACTCTTGTATCATTCTTGTAAGATCTCCCCGATTTTCCCCCTCAGATTCTCCCAACAATTTTAAACATGTATCAGGAATGTATTTTCAATATTATCGCCTTTGCTTAGACTTTTAAAGTTGTATTTATATGAACCTACTTTTGTGAATTGATACTAAAGCAAATATAAGAGTTTAAGGATTTTATAAAACTGAGAAAGATGGTAAGAGAAAATGTGTTATCTTTTAATACAGTTTGTATTTCTTTCATACACAGGAAAAATACAAGAAAAATTTTAAAATATTGTCCCATGATGGTCAATCAAATAATAGAGATTAGAAGAATATAATCGTTACAAATATATTTCGGATAGTTGAACAACTTCACTACTAACTTGAATGTCCTTGGATTGTTACCATTATATACATCCACCTTTAATCAATTATCCACACTCTAGAGTTTGAGAAATGTTGACTACCGAATTTTAACATAAGATGTTCATATTTTTCATTAGTAAATTGTGGTTCAACTTTATAAGATTGAAAAATGTTTGTTGTAACATGTAAGGAGAAGCAATCATTTCGAGTGTGACCAATTCTCCTAAAAAAAGAACATTGAGGACATTTACACCCACTTTGAGTAAAGGAAGGCGTGTTAAAAAAGAAATCCATCAAAAAACAAACTTATAACAACCAACTATAAAAGCAGCAGCCGTGGTCGATGGTGGCGAGAGGCAACAGGCAGCAACACGTGATGATAGACGACAGTAGATAGCACTAGACAACTATAAAATATAGTAGAATCAGAACAAATATAGCAGGATCAACTCGTTCTAATACCAATTTGAGATGAATACAAAAGAGTAAAAAATGAATTAAAGATCTGTTTTTCCTGTCTTGGGTTCTCATATTTATAATGATATTGAAAGTTCATATACAATGAATAAGAGGAAAGAGTAAAAAAATAAGAAAAGTCTAACCTAGAAACTAGGTTCCCCACAAAGCACCATATCAAAACCATTTAAGATGACTTATTCTAACACTGTCTAAATATGTTGAAATAAAGTTGCAGTTACCTACTAACAAAATTGACTAGGATTTTACCATCAGGTATCTCATCACCACAAAAGTTAAAATCTATAATCTGCACCGAATGACCAGTGCTCACTAAAATAAGGGGACAACAAAATCTGAGTGCATAACTAGGAAAGCCCATAGTTAGTGGAATGTAAAACTGCATTGTATCTTACATCTCGACTGCTTTAAAAAGATATCGCACAAATGGTTTTATTGAAATTTTGGTTCTAGATAGAGCTGAATGGGAATTAACCAAACCATGTAGCCGAGCTGAACCAACCTGTTTTCTCCTACATCTCGACTCTGACCTTTTCAACCAAACTTTTCTTCACAAGTCCTCTGGAGTGCAATTCATTCAACAACTTCGAAGCTTCCTCAGCCAACCCTTCATAAATAATGCCTTCTACAAGAATAGAATATGTAACCACTGTAGGTTTACATGCTTTTGCCACCATATCGGCCAGAAAATCTATGGCACGACTGGTTTGCTGAGCCTTACATAATCCCATCATTATTGAGTTGTAAATGAATACATTTGGTCTAATACCAAACTTTTTCATGTAATGGAAAAATTTGATCGCTTCATGAACTTTTCCTTCACGACTTAGGCCTCCTACTACTGAAGTGCAAGTAATTGGATCAGGCCTAAGACCCTTATTGCACATCTTTTCCAAAAGCTCTACAGCAAGTTCGGCTTCCCCCATCTTTAGAAGCCCGTCAATGATTATATTGTAAGTAATAATATCAGGTTTAAGACCTATTCTGCTTATCTCTTCAAAGAGTTCCACGGCACGCTCTGTTTTTCCAACCTTCAAAAGCCCATCAATCACTGTATTATATGTAACTAGAGAAGGAGAGCACCCTTTGGAACGAAGCTGCCTCAATATCTCAACTGCATCATCTGCCTTCCCATCTTTGCATAGTGCAGTTAGCAAAATATTATAGGTCACTATATCTGGGTAACAACCCCTAGATACCATTATTTCCAAGTACTCAATTGCTCTACCAATACCTTTTTCATTACAAAACCCTTGAATCAATGGATTGTAACTTCTGGAATTAGGAGTACGACCATGCTTTGGCATCATTTCCAAGACATTAAGGGCTTTACCTAGTAAGCCTTTTTGGCACAAGAAATTGATCAAGATATTGAAAGTAACAACACTGGGGAAACACCCTTTACGAAGCATGTTAGCCAATAGTTTCATAGCATCCATCCATCTTCCACCGCTACACAAGCTACGCAAGACAATATTATGGGAAACCACATCAGGCTGACAGCCATAGGATGGCAATTTGTTTAAAAATCTAATTGCTTCATCCAACCTACCTTCATTGCAAATCCCTTTTATAAGAACATTATATGCAATCACATCAGGTTTGCAACCTTTTCTCCTCATCTCATTGAACAGTTTCATTGCCTGACCAACTCCACTTTCTTTACAAGCTGCATCAATCAATACAGTGCACGTAACTATATCTGGGTAACAGTTGCTTTGCATCTGTCTGTCAAGTACTTCCATGGCTTGCTTCAATTTCCTTCTATCACACAAACTACACAAAATTGCATCATATGTGGCAGCATTTGGAGCAACACTCATGCTATCCAAAATCCGTAAGGCTTCCTCTGTGTCCCCTAATTTGCAATAACTACTGATCAACACATTGTAACAGGTTACATCAATAACAGCTCCAGACTCCTCCAGAATTCCCATGATTCGAGTTGCATTCTTGGGCTTGCCAATCTTGCAAAACCCACGGATTAAAGCAGTGCAAGCAATGACATCAGGGATATTACCTTTTTTAGTCATATACTCAATTAACTTAGAACTTTCCTCCAATTCCCCATTTCTAATCAACCTACGGAGATGATGAATATCTGACTCCTCAAAATTCAGGGAAGTATTGACCCTTGCTGAGGACTCCACCCCATTTAAAGCACATTTAGAGAATCTGTCAGAATGTTGCAGACTACCTTTCAAACCAGAATTTTCATAGTTTGAAACAGCAAACACGCTGAAGCCTAAATGCTTTCTAATCCTTGTATTAGGTTTTCTAAAGTTAATAACCCCACCAACTAAGTTAAATTTGCAGGCCATATTATATACTCTCACCAAATTGAATGCAGAACCAGTGTTATATCTTTCTCAGAGGAAGTGTGAATATAAGCCAAACTATGTATGTGGTACCACCAAATCCATTGCTTCACCAACTTCAAACACATGCTACACAAACTTTAATGCCACAAAATCCATTTTCACCGAACTCTACTAACCTGAAAATCCAAAATCACACATTCCATAAGTGCACTAGTTAATATACTTATATAAGTTTAAGTAATAAGCACGCTATAAAAATGAGGCAAGCCACAACACCGAAGCCACACCATAGCATAAATACTTCACCCGACATATTCATTCATCAATCTGAACCTAGAACAGTAAACAATCATACAAATCAAGTAAAAAACAAAAAGTTATATTAAGAAATCCGAATTCAATAGATGAAAAAAAAACTCGACATTTCAGAAACAGAAATCTACGATAAACCCCCTTGACCAGTCTCACTGCGCCCTATGGTAGTTCCCATCAACTTAATCACACTAATGTCGAAAGAATCCCTAAAACTTGACTAATCACTTAAAAACGGGAAAATGAGAACGTGAAAAAAGTTTGAGCGAAAAATAACACCTTAAAACTCAATCAAGAAAAGAGACGAACGTCACTGTGTTTGTAAACAGAGAAAGAAGAAAGTGAAAGATGAAATGTTAGGTTGAGATTTTACCCGGAGGGTGAGGGTGAAGAAGTTACTCTACGGAATGTGCGCAACGGAACGGAGGTATATGTGACAACGGTGTGCAATCTTTAATAATCGGGCTGTGCGGCTAAGTGAGGTGTTCGTCATAGGAAAAGAGAAGGAGAATAGCGCGAAGGGATCCATTAGGGGTGGTAATGTATTTCACGGAAGCGTAGAAAATGAATATTTAAAGTATAATATTAAAAATTAATTATGCATATAGCACAGATGTAATGTTAACAATGATATAGAAAACCTTTTTAATATTTTTTTTTTAAATTTTCAACTTCAATAACCAATGTTAAAGAGGAAGTTGTTGAAAGAATAATTCTTAACATCCATCTAGAAATTAATATTGAAAGTAATCAATCAAAACTTTCAAAATCTATTAATTTGTTAAAAAATCGAAGGTAAAAGTCTAATTTCTTTTGAAAAAGTTGTCTTTTTTAAGACAACTAATCTCAAATGTATTAAAAATCTAATACAATTATTGCATCATAGAAAACATATGTGCACACAATAAATAAATAAATATATATATATATATATATATATATATATATATATATATATATATATATATATATTAAATAATATATATATATAAAAAA
>Ga0209700_103648_pt1 | contig 29120 bp, 10 predicted proteins | sample SiratroredBW_FD_187528 | JGI IMG/M metagenome (GOLD analysis project Ga0209700, IMG submission 187528) | Root nodule microbial communities of legume samples collected from California, USA - Siratro red BW (SPAdes) (version 2) | ecosystem: Host-associated > Plants > Roots > Nodule | place: USA...
TTTTTAATGAAATTCACTGTTTTACTCGTAATTTTGTATTTTTTTAAAGAAAATTTAAGGTCTAATTACTTGTTTAGTTTTGTAATCCTAATAACTTGTATGTATGTTTTAATTTTTTAGTCTTCATTGAAGAAACTAGAAAATCTTAAAATTTTATGCGTAGGATCTAAAGATGATTAAGAATTAAAAATTATATGTGTATGGCTGGAAGCGAATGTTTTTAAATATAGGAACTAGAAAAGGAAAGAATTTTTAGTGTCGAAGCCACAGGAGTAATTAGATTAAAATTTAATCAGCAATGTGTGTTCAATGAGTATCAGTGGTGCCTAATGAGTAATTAAACTGAAATTTAATTATCTGTGTTCAAAAGAATATTATAGGGTTTGTTTCATATACTTCTTTATTTTTGTTTTTGTAATGTCATTTGTCGTATATTTGAATTTCATTTGGTGTTTGGTTCTGTGGATGTTGCTTGGCATTGCAGATACTGGACAGAGAGCAAGTTAAGCACAGATTCACTGATGTTGCTGTTCGTTTTGAACATGCTATTAGAAAGATCTCCTTTGACGAGCTTGATGTTTCGGAAGAAATCAAGGAACAGGTGAATAATGTTTGTGAAACTTTCTTTCTCCTGAGCACTTGATACTTTTAACCCAAGGAGAATATTGCATGTTGGTAATTTTGTAAAGGTGATTGCGTTCATTCCATATCTTGAGAAATAAGTTTGTCTTTTTACTTTTTGGTTATGCCATGAAGCATAGCTAATTACTAAGAACGTAAGGTCACATTTGGGTAAATAGTTTAGTGTGTCTCAGATTCAACTGATTTTTTTTTGCTTACTTTTGTCAGCTTAGGGAGAGCTATAAAGAGATAAGTGATTATTTGCTCAGACTTGTTTAAGTTTTTTATTTTTGCATTAACGATTTCAGTAATGCCGATTATTGCTCCCTCTCCGTATTGAAGCTCCAAAATATATGTGAAACTTGTAGCTTGTTTGTGTAAGCTTCACTAAAAATTATCGAAATAAGCTAAAAAGAGTTAACAGGTTTTTATAAAACATTTGTTTAAGTCTTTATACTATAAGATAAGCTCAAATAAGTTTCGTTATAGATCTTCCAAATATCCTCCGAAAAATGTTATTTTCCTTGGTGTCTTAGTCTTCATTTGAAGTGAGTTCATTAATTTCTTGATTGTCTGTTGCTACCACTTTTCGTTCTGTTTTAATTGTATGTTCTTATTTCTCTGCTCCTGTTGTCATCTTCAGGTTGCACTTGTGACCACTCAGTTTAGAAGAGCTAAAGAGCAGTTTGATCCACCGGGTTTTCAGCTTTATGAACAACTTTTGTCTGTTTACAACCAGAGCTATGATGTGAATACTGAAACTGCTGAACTACGTTTAATCTGTGAAAAGCTACAATTTATCAACGTGGACGATGTCAAGCAAGAGTCACTTGCTCTAGAAAAGATGGCTGTAGAGAGGGGGGATCATTCTCAGAAAAGCATACAGGATATGTCGGTTTCTGTGCTGAAAAAAATCCAAGATTTCTTAGTGGTGGAATCAAGAAACATTATTGTGTCACCAAGTGAGGATTTATCTCGACATACCGATGAGTCATATGTGAAACTATGTCCACAATCACTGGTTATACCTGATGAGTTTCGCTGCCCAATATCACTAGAGCTAATGAAAGATCCTGTTATCATTTGCACAGGGCAGGTTTGTACTTGATATCACTTTTTTTAGCTGTCCTTATGTTATGGCTGACTGATATGTTTAGTTTATTGATATGTAACACTAAAAACCAAAGTTGCTCCTTCAATGTAACCTTCAATTAAGTTCATTTATTATGCAATTTATAGTTACTAGTTTGAGTTTTCCTACTTGGTAACCTATGAGCACTTTTTGGTTGTTCTTTTCTGAATTGATATTCAATAACGTGACCTTTATGTGTTTACAGTAAACAGACCTTAAACAGCAATTAGTAACCAAAAATATTGCATGGTTTTTAGTGGTATATGAGAAGGGGGAGAGAATGACCAAGGCAAATATTGAAGGAAGTTGCTAAGAGGGATCTCATGATAAATAATCTCTCTAAATATTTGGTCTATAATTAAGTTGAATAATATCGTATACAAGGTTTTCCAACTAGATAGTTATGTAAACTTGTAGAGACCTATGAAGCATGAACACTGGACACAACACAGGTACAGTCACTGTGACATCTGCATTCTCTAAAGTGTAGGACATAATCACCTGACAATCAAGATTTATATGTTCAAAATCATCTTAAAACGCTAGTCAAGTATAACAGTTTGAACAAATTGTTGCCTGGAACAAAAGTGGATCTAATCTATCCATCTAAAATCCAAAAGTAAAAAGAGGTTATAATTCATTTAAGGCATTTCACCCCCTTGCTGATCATCATCATTGTGAAAGACACCCTTTAGCTCAATTTAATGTAAAAACAAATTAGCAACTTCAAGAATTTCATAGTCATCAAGTGAACAAAAATCATTTCTAGCAATGTCCATATTTTTGTTTCCTCTTCATGATAGTGTGGAGCTTTCCTTGAAAGAAGTGGAAGATTGCTATGAACCAATGCCAAATTTGTTGTAAATAGAGGATTATTAGGATAAAAGTATCTCTGATATCTCCATAGTTATTAGGAGAGAAATATCTTTAGAATCTCCTTATTCATTTTAATATATTTTTGTTTTCTTATTTTAGAGAGTTTGATTGTTATTACAAATAGAGGTGATGAGAATGTAATTGGTGTGATTATCGTCACTAAAATAGTTCTATATTTCTTTACATAGTTCAAGTTGGTATAAGGGTTCCCAATCTTGGTAGATTTGTTTTTATTGCCACATAAAATACGCGATTGTTGTCACCCTTTGAGCTCAGTGGTGTGCGAGAAAGCTATGTACCACATTGACAATCACAATGCCAGAAATTGTATTGTCAATGGAGTCACCAAGCGCCGTCATGTGCCACCACTAGTATTGACATGTGTAGCCCATGCACTTAGCTTTGACGAGGCTCAAACTTGCACCTTTTGGCTCATAGGACCAAATTTTTGAGGTGAAATATATCCCTTTGGAACCTAATGATCTTCCAAATGTGGTGGGTCCTCACTAGTTTGGTGACGGAAATTATTTGCAGTGAAATCAATATATTTAGAGGATTTTGAAGGGATGGTCAAGATTAGATCACATTGATGGTAGAGGACTGTGGTCAAATGACTCTAATTTTGTGATGTGGGATGATGAATAATCATGACTTGAATGTGGCATTCCATGGTTCCAAAGATAAGTCAAAACTATATGTTCTATTCCTTTGCTAGAGAGATATGAAATGACTTAAACAATAGTTTTCTTTGAAGAAGGATTTTAAACTATTACCTTAACCTTGAAATGCATTGTCGTTCGAGATTTAAAAACATTGATGGTAGAGGACTGTGGTCGAATGACTATAATTTTGTGATTTGAGATGACGAATAATCATGACTTGAATGTGGCATTCCATGGTTCCATATAGAAGTCAAAACTATATGTTCTATTCCTTTGCTAGAGAGATATAAAATGACTTAAACAATAGTTTTCTTTGAAAAAGGATTTTGTTGCTTCTAGGCTTTTGCATGCTTCGGACTATTACCTTAACCTTGAAATGCATTATCGTTCTAGATTTAAAGCAAATTTGGAAGTGAAACGAGGTCTATTGAAATGTCTAACTAGGATGGTGAAGGATGAGGATGAAGAAACTCTATGATGTTCAAGTTGATGATTTCAAAAATGAGCTAAGTATTTTGATTGTCCCTTAACTACTAGGTCAATGAGTTTAAAGGCTACTTAGAGATGTATCTGAGGGTTTCACAGGTATAATCCAAGGGAATGGAGTAAGCTACCTCCATAGGTATAATTTTGGTACAGTAGTTCCTTCCGATCTAGCACTGATATGACTTCCCTTTCGAGCTGTTTATGGTAGAGATCACCCATCCATTGTCAAGTACCAATTGGATTACATTGATCCACCCTTGCTACAAGAGCTGTTGCAACAATGAGATTTAGCCCTTAGCTAAAAGCTCATTCAATTAAGTCTCAATATCAGATGAAGAAATTAAGTCTTGGTCAAATTATAGCCATATAGACAACATTCAATGACCCTTCAAATGCATTAGAAACTAGGACTAAGATATTTTGGTCCTTTTCCGTTGTCCAAAAAATTGGTTCAGTAGCATGCAAGTTACTCTTACCCGCTTCAGCTAAAACTCATCCAATCTTTCGTTCTTATTGAAGAGAAGCAAAGGTGATCACAAAAGGATGTATTTGAGGTACTTGAAAAGATGCATCGAAAATTTATTTCAGCGTGAGATTTATTTAACTTATTTAATATTTAGTCTTTTATAAATAAGAAAAGAAGGCATGGAGTATTGTAATGCTTTCTAGTGGTATGTTTAACACCACAACATCTGTTTTTCTTTTTTAGAGAAAAAGTGAGTCCACATTTAGAACATTCACATTACAGTGTACAAAATATTGAATTCTAGTGAAAACTGATCTCTGATTTCTTCCCTACAGACCCCGTTTCCCCTTATAATGTGAACACTATGAATTCAAAGCTGTTTCCTGGAGTAAAAATTGCTTTCAAGATTTTGATGAGAAGAATAAATAGATAAGGTTGTTTTTCTGTAGTGTTATACATTTATCTAGCAATTAGTGAATTTAAACTTCATGGATTTGTTACATGTTATAAAATAATATTGGAAGATTCAGAAAGTTATGCAAGTCAAGCTTTAAACTCATTTCCCATCTTCCAGCATGCCATTGGATTTTATTGTTGTCAGTGGCTGAGCAGGGTTGGAACAGTTTTTTTTTTTTTTTTTTTTTTTTTTTTTTTTTTTTTTTTTTATTCTGGGATGGTGGTGGGTTTTGATCTGTGGCAGAGCTAGCCATTACTATGATCATGGTTGACTGAGGGGATGCATAAATAAAAACACTATGTAAGAAATAGTGGTTTTTAAAAAAATTAAAGATATGGCTCCCCCCTTAGTTAGTCTTTGGTAAGTTGATAGCAAAATACTCTTAAAAAATCCGTAATTTAGAAAATATGAACTAGTAAGATAATATTTAGAGATTGTCTACGTTTAGTAACCTTATAATTATGTTAACTCTTTTTGCAGACATATGAACGATCTTGTATAAAGAAATGGCTTGAAGCAGGGCATGGGACGTGTCCCAAGACTCGGCAGATTCTTTCCAGTCCCATCCTCATACCCAACCATGCTTTATATGGCCTGATATCAAGTTGGTGTGAGGCAAATGGAGTGGAATCACCTAAAAGGTTAGGGAATTTATGGCTCTGTAAGACAACATCAAATGGCTCTTCTGAATTAGTAGATCTTGATATCTTAGTAAGCAAACTTTCTTCCAGTGATATTGAGGAGCAACGAAGTGCTGTAGGTGAGCATTGTATCGCATACATTTCTTCATTTCCTGTCTCTCTCTCTCTCTTCACAAGATATTGGTTATTGTGGTTTAAGTGGTAGGATTGCTAGCTGTTAGGGTGCTGACAACACAATTTATGAAATTAATAATTTTGAGATTAGTGGGTTTAGGGAAAATTTGCAATCAAGAAAATTGAGAGGACTATTTTTTGTTGATGTATACAAAGTAAATCTTTGATGTCCGCAAAACTGACTTGATGAAAATATGAAGTAGAAGATAAGATGAAAGTAATCCATCGCACCCTAGAATCACCGATTTGCATTAAGATAGGATTGAAACAATCATTAGGATAGGATTTCATTAAGCTGCTATGTTCCTCCTTTCAGAAAGGAAGTATAACATCTTAAACACACCATTCTGCATTAATTTGGAATAAATGAATCCTAGTACTACTATTGAGGCTATAAAAGAAAATATGAAAATTTAGTAAAATACCCTTAGAACTGGAAGTTTAGAATTAAATAAAATATGGCTTACCTCGTACACATACTTATTGTTACCACATTATAGTGTTGATTGGGTATGGTCTTCGGATTTGGAATATTATTACAACCATCCCTAATCTAAACCGAAACATAAAGATGATTTTGATTGTAAGGCTTCCGTTCAGTAATCCTCTGAACACTGGACAAAACTTTGCTCTTGTGAAATTACTTGTGCTGTCAAGTGTAGTAGTTAATCCACATAATTCAAAAGAGCTACTAATATGAAAAAAGTAAATGAAGGATAAAGAATTAAAGGGTTATAATACAACCAAGTTTTTAGTAATGTGGATCCAAAACATAAGTTTGGCTCCTATCTAGTTTGTACAGTTTTGTAATTGTATGTCTCCTTTATTCTTATAAATAGGTACCAAAGTTCTTCTTGGTACTCAATTTTACATTTTCTTGGGCCTCATTTTTGCATTGAACAACTTCGAAATTTTGATATATCTAACTTAAACATTTCCGTCCTTCTATTGTTCGATAGGTATATGGTCTGACAAATTTACTTTTCTTCATCTTCTTTACCATGTCACTTCCAAAGTTCTCTGATATTGTGGGGAAAGGTTTAATTTGGGTCATCCTTTCTAGTGCTTAAACTCCTTAAAGTCCACTATTCTTGTACGTTTATTATTGAATAAACTGTAGAAACAACTCTTCCTTCGTTCCATGATATCATGCTCAGTTAACAAAACTTTTTCATCTCTGTTGATGTATTTTACTCTCTTTCATTCTCTTCCGTGGCATGTTTGTATAGAAGTCTCCCTAGTTTTTGTGCCTAAAGATTGATACTACCTCTCAGGTTTCAGCTTTCGTTTCCTTTTTCCCATGATTTTAGCACTTCTAAAAGCAGTGTTTTCTGTTGTATAATTTTTGTTTGCTGGCGGGGCTTGTTTTACTTAAAAGGAATTTATAATATGCTTTTATTCATGGCATGAAAAAAAGGCTAGGATGTACCATTCTCCATATTTCCCAGTATGATGACAGCTACAGCTGGTGGCCTGGTGAACTTCTTGGTAGGTTTAATGCATATAGACAGAATCTAGTTTACATAACTTATGTGTGCTACGTGCACAGGAATAAATTGTATGTTTAACAATTAGATTTAAGAAAGTATCACAATTTTTTTATTTCTTTTGGGGTGCGGGAGGAGGCTAAATAAAAGTTTAGGATGAGATGATGTTCCCTTTCTAAAGGCAATATGCGTAAGCCTCAGTAGCATCAAAACCAAGACCTGTTTGTCCATGTAGTTCAATCCTACAAATGAAGAGATCATAAATTTGTTTTCAAATGACTTTTCTTTGCCATTTGACATTGTTTTAATTTGTCGAAATGCATTTTTAGAGACCTCTTAAATCCCTACCATTGTATTTCTTATTAATGTTATATGTTGATCGAACTGCCTTTATCCTCATTGTGCTGCAGGGGAGCTCCGACTTCTTGCCAAGCAAAATGGTCAAAATCGAATGCTGATTGCTGAAGCTGGTGCTATACCCCGCCTTGTTGATCTCCTCTACACTCCTGATGCTGGCACCCAAGAGCATGCAGTTACTGCTCTTCTGAACTTGTCTATCTATGCGGATAATAAAGAGCGTATCATGGCTTCTGATGCTGTGCCAGGGATCCTTCATGTGCTAGAACATGGTAGTATGGAAGCCCGGGAAAATGCAGCAGCCACATTTTTCAGCCTTTCTGGGGTGGATGAGAACAGAGTAGCAATTGGTGCATCTGGAGCAATCCAGGCATTAGTTACTCTATTTTGCGAGGGAAGTCAAAGAGGGAAGTTGGATGCTGCAAAAGCACTTTTCAATCTGTGTTTATCTCAAGGAAATAAAGGACGGGCAATTCGGGCTGGTATTGGACCCAAGTTGATAGAAATGCTAATAGAACCTGATGGGGAAATGAGGGACGAGGCATTGGCAATAATGGCTGTAGTAGGTAGCCATCCTGATGGAAAAGCAGCAATTGGATCTTTGAATGTCATATCCACTTTGGCGGAATTAATCAGTAATGGATCTCCTAAGAACAAAGAGAATGCAGCTTCAGTGTTGGTTCTCCTCTGTCATGGAGATCCTCTACACTTGTCAATTGTCAGTTCGCCTAGGGTGATCAATTCTCTCTTGGACCTGGCAGAAAATGGCACAGAAAGGGCCAGGCGGAAAGCTGGCCAGCTTCTTGAGTTGATTGGAAATCATCGTGAACATACTAGGAAAACTTCCAACTAGATTTTAGGTGCATCTGCTGTCATTTTAAGTTACAGCAGCCAGCACGGATTGTGATTAAAAATATGATTTATACTATAGGATACTAGTATAGGATCTCAAATATTTCCTTTTGATTTTTAGTTTAAAGGAAATTTCTAGTTTACTTTACTAATTGTTTAGCTGAATCCAAACAGTTGTGCTGTAAAGCTTGTAACAAGTGTTAGATTTTTGTTGTAGTTCCCGAACTCCTACTGGCATTTCTTTTTTGCAATGAAATGTCTTGAATAGTTATTCATTCTCTATCACTTGTGATCAAGATTCTTGTCTTTCGGTGGTGAGTCTCAATTGCATATCTTGATCCAAAAGGCTACAATATTATAATATGTTTCCCTTTCTTTGTGGGAGTGCAAATTTTTTTATGCATGTCATATCAGGAAAGATACATGTCTCGATGTCGATTTCCACAAAGATATGGTAAAATCATTGTAGGTAATGGGGGCATGGTTACGTGATTCATTATTCCTGGTTAGGATTCCCTCATAACACACTTTCTTCTTTTGTTTTGGGTGATGCCATTATTCTTACAAAAATGTATTTAACAAAAAGGAAACGGGCCACGATGTCGAAATTGCGAAAAGACAGGTATTACGTAATGTGAAATAACACTTGCATATTTGCTATGCTTGGGTTGGGACCATGAAGGATGATGGTGTGTACTAAAACATTATCATGAAAAATAGTGAACCAAGTACTTGAGGTTGTTAGAAGCAGGTCAAGGATAAACAAGGGTTGCTGTGTTACAGTAAAGGTTACGCAGTGTTGCAATTGCAAAGGTGAATCAGCATCGTGCTGAAAGAGACACATTGCCACTACATCGACCAGGAATCAGGAAGACAGTAACTGGATAGGAACGTCTTCCAACATGATTAGTTTGCCAAATTTGTGGCTGCCTTCTATCTCAAACTAATTTCATTTTCCACAATGCGTGCATCATCTCATTAACAGAGCCACATCTTCATGGCTTTTGTGATTATGACCAAAACCCACTTCAAGGAACCCTCCAAATAATGTTCTTTATTTGGGTCATCGTACTTGAAAAAATGTCCTACTTTTAGGCTTATTTACTCTTTTTGTTTTTAGAATTATGAAATTCTATCTTTTTACTCTTCATACCTCAAAGTAATTAATTTAATTTTTTTTCTATATAATTTTTAATCATTTTACACATTATTTTTATTTTTTTTCCTATTATCTAAATTCGTGGAGACCAAAAGAGATTCAAAATTATATGTTTAAGGATAAAAAGAAATGAGTTTTAAGTACAGAAACTAAGAAGTTAAAATTTGTATAATTATGAAGACTAAATAAATAGTTAACCTTGTTTTTCATAGTTTAAAAAAAAAAAAAAACCTTTGTTTATTTTGATTTTAGTTTTGCTAGCTCACTTAGGGTCCTTAGGACGATCATGATGTTACATGGGATCAGAGTAAAATAATAGATCAAATTTCCTAATAAACAAGCATTTTAAAATATAAATATATATTAATAAAAATAGATATGAAAAAACTTCATTAAAATTATGTTTTATTGAGTTAAGTAAATGATGAACATATCATTAGTCTTAATGGCACTATACTTGGTTCTTAAGTAAGAATTTGGGTTTCAACCACGTGGATGGAAAACAATTGGTTGGAAGGGGAGACCATAGTCTAATTAATTAGGTTCTCCAACAAAGATTAGTCATTTTCGAACCAATAAAATTATTGTAAAAAGTCAATGATATAGTCTTAACAAATCTTTTAAAAATATATCAAATTTTTATTGAACTCACTCAGTTGTAATTATCAATGACAAAATCTAGAACAATATAAAAGAAGAGTTTACTCCAAGATTGTTTAGCCATTTTTAATTTGACTCTAGGCCACTGCTCGTCCAAACCAGATTAAGGGTCCACCTTTAGTTCGATATAGGTAAATGGGAAACTGAATTTATATATTGAATATATAAATTGATAAAAAAAACGGAAAACATTGCATTTTGAAGATCTTAAATTCAAACTTTTTTTAATAATTTTACTTAATTATTTTTTTTCCTTTTCTCCCTCTCTCCAATCACTCAAACATTCCTCTTCCTTTCATTTTTCTCTCACTACCAACTTTGTTTAGCTACCAAGTTTGCAATTGTTTGAATATATTTAGATAATTTTTTTTATAAACTAAAATTAGTTAATACATAAGTTTAACAATAAGAAACCAGATGAGAAATTTCTAAAAAATATTAACTAATGTCTAACTTATGGAAAAATTATTTTATTTTTTAAAATTCTTAAGGAATTTTTTCTCTTTGTAAAACTTGAGTGCTTTTTAATTTGGAATATCATAACTAGTGACCATCTTTGTAACTACTATATATTGAAAAGATTGCACATAGTTTGAATAGTCTGCTCAGGGCCAATCTTCCTACTTTGCAATTAAGGGGCATGCTTAACAAATTGGAAAGGTACTTTGGATAAACATCAAAAGCAAGAAAGCAAAATATGTGAGTACTTTAGCAAATGGAGGGGGTACACTTAGTAGTTTATCTTCAAGTTTTTTAACTCACCTTAGTTTTACTCCAAACAAAACCGAAGCAAATAAAAAGGGTGAGTTACATTGACAAGTCACATAATAATTAAAATAATTATAAAAAAATAAAAATATAGGTTAGGTAGAGAGAGCCAAAATATAAATTGGATTGTGTTTCAAACCCAATTTATATATTCTTAATAGGCTGAATGGGTGCACTCGACTCATTTTATAGTCCTAATTTCAAGACACTGGATTTAATTTAGTTTGTTTATATTTTTAATGATATTTTAAAATCATGACACAGTTAAATAAAAATCCTCAAAAGAAAAAACTTTTACTTAAAAAATCCAAGAAATAGAGCTACTGCAAGAGTTAGGAAAACGACATGTCACTTTTTTCTCCTAAACAAAGAGATGTCACTTTTATGAAAGAGAGAAAAAAAAAAAAAACGAAAAAAATATGCCAAATGTTACCTTTAAAGTTGAATTAGAAGCGTGTAACATTTTCTCATCTTGTGAGCTAAGCTCGTTGTCCTAGCACCCACTGTAGTCTTTTATTTTTCTCTTAACATACACTTCTATGAAATAGTGGCCTAACTTTTAATATTGATTCGCATACTTTTAATTAGGAAATAAAAGGAAGAAAAAGTCAGAAGAATAAAATCTAATAATTTGTTTTTATCAATGCCTGCATTCATGGATAAATTTCATTCTCCTCCACACTTTTTTTCGATTATCTTTTTGTTTTCCACATAAAGGTGTAAAGTAAAAAAACAAAATAATATGAAATGTTGCATTATCCGTTTTTATTGTCCGTTTATGATAGAAAAGACGTAAAGTTATGTTAAGCTAGACACTTGGGTGTATTAGTAGAGCACTTCTTGCTACCAATAAGGAATCGTTTGCAAAATATATTTAATATGTAAAAGGTTGTTTTTATGTTAATAATTAAATAAATTAATCAATAAATAAAATCCATCCATTTTACAAATAAATTTTTTATTTTAAATTTCGTTTCAATAAAATTAGTAGACCAATTAATGAGTTTAGTTTCGTTCAATTTGAAAAAAAAAAGTGCAAATACCTTCTATATTAACGAGTTTAGTTTCATTCATTTTGGAGAAAGAAAAAAAAAAGCCTGCAAATTGGCCTAACTCAAATCAAAGTATTTTGATTAGTTCAATTCACGAGTTTTGCGGTCAGGCTCCTCATAAGAACGATAAATACAAAAATCAATTTCTAAGTCTTTCGAACTTTAAGCTACCAATATTTTGCTTTGATATGCGATTATTACGACATGACTTGATGTAATGTCACAAAATAATAGATCAAACCGGAAGTAACAGTATTTGAGCCTGCGAAAACAATGTTTGTTCATCAAAAGCAACTTTATTTAAAGGGAAAATGGTCAGAATTATACCAAAACTAAACAAATTTTTATGATATCAAAGTGTGGAAAGTTTAGAGCTTGTATATAATCATAAGCATGATTAATGAAAGATGAATTTGATCAAAGAGTAACACGATTAGATGCTTGATAAGAAGACTGATCAAGGAATGTCATAAAAAATATTTGCATTGTTTAGAAGCTATAATCTGCAGTATCGGAAGAAAGAAAAAAAAAATAATAATATATGCTCATAAAAAAGTTAAAATTGTTTGAACTCATCATTTAAGAAAAATCATTAATTTTTATTGTTAGGAATTTAAGATAAACTCGAAAATTTAAATTAGGTAAAAATGAGTAAAATGAACAATTTTATAAATAAAAATATCTATAAATTTATTAAGGTTTTGCATTGGAGGTGGTGTCTCAGTCTTTTATTTTAGTTTATTCATGATTCATTGATGTCAAGTCAAATTTTCTTGATATCCTGTGATGGAAGTTTGATATGTTATGTCACAATTGAAACATGACATTTGAACGTCACAAACTATTAATTATAATTTTTAACTTAGTGATAAACACTCAATTATAATTTGTATGAGAGAGTATATTATCATGCTTAATTATCAGTCTTTTTTTTTTTTTACTTATTTCTTCATTATAATATTTTATATATTTACCATTTGCTTTTAGTTAAAATAAAATCATATATGCGTATATTTTGATTATTATAGTAAAGAGAAAAAGATATTGAAAAGTGAATTTTATTTTTCTAGATATATTATGATATAACATAATAATATTTAAATATCTACATGTGTTTTCAATTGGAATATGAAGAACATTATAAAAGTTTTCAAATATTCTTGAAATCAAATATTGAATAATGATCCTATGTTCATATCTTAGTTTATATATTTTGAGATTAATTAATTGAAATAACATGTGATCAAATTGACCTCTCTTACATAAACTATAAAGGATCATGAGGTTGAAATGTGTGTGTTAGTTAAGTCAAAGGAGGATCAATATTGTATGTATATTGGTAGTGATAAATTTATAATGATTATTCAGTTTTTACATGTAAATATTAAATCATCCGAAAGGAAGGTTTATTATTCGATACGTTCTTTTTGTTAGCATTTTATAATTGTGTCAAGATATAACTGAATGATTAAAATTTTACTCCAAGATAAAATATTAATATATTATTGATATCTTGAAATGCGATTTATTTGCATTTTATTTTGGGACCTATTCAAATATATTTTGTATTTATTGTTCTTAATTCAATTATGAATGATCTTGCCAATATTATTATAAATATGAACTTTATTCATGTTTTAAATGGTCTAAACTTTAAGTTTTGGAAATATAATGTTTTGATAGTTCTTAGAATAATAGATTTTGACATTGTGTTAAGAATAGACTCACCTCCTCCTCTTACATATGAAAGTACCTACGAGACTAAGAGGAAAATGAAAATGTAAAAGAAGTCCAATCGCATGAGTCTAATTATCATGAAAAAGGTGATTTGAGAAGTATTTGGGGCACAATTTCTAAAAATATGAATATAGTTAAGAAGTTTCTTGTGGAAATTTAAAATAGGTTTCTTAAGAATGGAAAGTTTGAGATAAGTACACTCTTGAGAAACCCAATTTAAAGGAAATACGAGTAAGGGAAACACCAACGAGTACATAATGGAAATGTCTAATTGTTTCAAAACTAAATGTGCTTAAATTAGAACTATTTGAGGACTTGTTGGTGTCTTTAGTCATAATTTCTCTTCTAAAATAATTTGCTCATCTTGCCTTTACTTCAATAAATAAGGGCAAAGATTAAAAAAGGAATGCAAGGGTTCCTCTTGCATCAACAATAGGAAATCTCATGTGATTTCAGGTTTGTAGATGTGCAAATATTGCATACATTATGGAGATGTTATGTAGAAATTTAAGTAATCCAGGATTGGATTATTGAAAAATGCTTAAACGTGTCATGTGGTTATAGGGAACAAAAGACTATATGCTCACATATCTAAGTTTGGATAAACTTCAAATAATTGGTTATACTAACTCTGATTTGTTGGATGCAAATATATTATGAAATCCACATCAAACTATATATACATACTTTCTAAAGATGCTATTATGTGGAAAAGTGCTAAATAGTTTCTTATAGTCTTTTCTATCATCGTAATTGAGTTCATAACATGTTATGATACATCTAATCCTGAAATTTGGTTACAAAGTTTTATCACATGACTAGGTATAGAGGATGGTATAAAAAGACTAAGTCATTTTCTAATAACAAAACAACAGTTCTATTTCACATGAACAACAAACAAGTTTTTTGTTGTAAAAAAAGTTTAGAGAAACAGTTGTCTATGTAACAAATTAACATAAACTCCATGTTTGTAGATCTAATCACTGAAGGAATAATTCCCAAAAATTTTTATGAGCACACTACTCGTATTGCTGCTCTTTAAGTGATATTCAATTTTAGTGGAAATTTGTAATTTTGGTTGTTTTCATGACATAAACATATAGTTCAAGTATTTTTTTATTACGAAAATAAAGTTTTGGTATATTTAAACTCTAATTATCTTATGATTTGATCTCACTAAGGTTTAAGGAGGACCTAATGAAATTAGGCATGTTAGGTTTACATTACATAAAAATTCCATACAACACATTCATATCATGATTCATGTTATTCATTTGTATAAAAAAATGTGACCATTGATGGATTTATCCACTATAAATGTAGCAAAACCTGTTTTTGATCCTATATTGGTATGATTGTTGTATTGTATTGACGAAAGATATATTTGGTAAAATATATAATTATAGGATTACATTTATAAGTGATTTATAAGTGGGAGATGGATCTTTAATCCAAAATTGATCCTATATATGAATAATTATATATTAAAGCTATTAAGGACACCTAATGACTGTTATGCCAAATTAAAAGTGATACAACAATATTAAATTACTTTTTACCTTTTTGCACTTATGTATCTGAAAAGGTTATGAGACCTTTATATTTGATGCTCAAAGGAAAATTCTAGTTTGTAATGGATAAATAAAAATATTAAAAGACAATCTTATCTCTCTATAAATAGGTTAGGCTCCTCATATCATACTATGTTTTTTTTTTCTATTTTGACATCTCATCATCAATAAGAGACATATAAGTTAATAAACAGTTCTCTCAAAAGTGTACATGTTGATTTGGAAGGTCAAACCACTATCTGTGATTATGAAGTTAGGTATATTTCCACTTTCAGATTTGATGATTAATATGATAAATTCATAGTTATATAGATGATAGTTTTTTTTTGGTAAACAAACTTAAGTTTGGAAAAAGTGTAGCAGTTAACTCATTAATGGTTGCTTATTGAATTATTATTATAACTAATTCATGAAGGTCTCAAATTGAATTTTTTATTCAAATCTTCATCCATGAGTTCTTATAGGGTGATTAGAACTTGCAAACTTAAGTTAGTGTTTTCCTTGTAGAAATTACCATGCAAGAAAAACAATTAATTTATAATAGACATTTCTTATAAAAATAATTCCACAAAATACAATAATCCCAAATTTGTGAGTTCTCTTTATTTACTAAAAATACTTTTAATCTATATGTTAGATAAGGGATTAAAGTATCTTTTCAATTGATTATTGATATCATCTAGATCAAAGTTTCCCTCAAATTGTGTCAGCTCATTTTTTTTTTTCTAAAAGCAAACTATGTTGTATTAAATGTTTGCTACTATCACTAGTACACATATTACATTTGACATTGGTTATTGATGAGTTTTTACATTGTTTTAGTCATTGATGTAGATACCATCTATGTAGAAAGTGAGACATGTTTTACATTGGTTTCACAACCAATGCAAAATATACAAATATTGCATCAGTGTTAAATACTAACCGATGTAAAAGCTCATTTAAAAGAGGTAAAAAAAATCAAACTAGTGTGGGACTTATCATATCGGTTATTTATCCACAGGAACTAATGTAATATCCCTTATGTGTGTATTTTTTTACCATTAAAGACACATATTACATCATTTGTCCCTAAAAAAATATGTGTGTGTTTTTTGACCAATAAGGGCACATCAATCAAATTATTTTAAAAAAGTCATATATTACATAAATTTTGGTCACAACCAATGTAATATGAGTCATTTTACATCATTTACTTGCTTTAACTGATGTAAAAAGGGTTATATTATATGATTAATGTATCAATAGATGTAATATGTAATGGTTTTCTCTAAACAATTTGACCAATTTTTTCCTTTCCCAACTTTTACTTCTAAATTATAGGATACCAAAGTGCCAGGAAAAATAAATTTCGATATTTATCCAGACTTAGGAATAACAAAACTTGTCCAAGTAAAAAATTAGGAAAATAAAGTGTAGCACAACTTAATCAAAACTAAACTAGCTAAATAATGTCTCTACCACACATATTACAAGTTTTAACTTCTAATTTGTAAAAATACTTTGCCTATTCATGTCGAATTTCTTCAATTATGTTTGTGTCCAATGGTTCACTATCCCCAAAAGGCTGAAATATGAAATAAAAATTAGTCTTCAAAATGACATATATGAAACCTCTAATCAATGTTTTTAGAATATTCAAGGTGTTTAAATACCTGCTCCTAAGAATCAACAATACTGACACATACTATGATCTATATCCAATGCATGACATAATAGTAACATTTAAAACTTTCTTGTTGTCTATTGCACTAATGTATGAAATTCAACGAAGTTAATTTATTGAAAAAACTAAAAAAACAAGAATTTTAATAGTTTCTATGAAGAACTAAATGCCTTTGGATAAATCCAACATAGATTATGTGATGATGAAGTGGATCTACCATCTAAGACATTGCATACATTAATGACACTAAAAAGAAAGATCATTAGAAATTTACAATACATTATATAAACTACAATAACATATTATTTCATAATTAAAACATACACTTGCAATATAGCTTTCAAGTTTGCACTTGACTTTCTATGTAATAAACAAAACCACATGACAATTGTTGATGAGACTAATAAGCATAAATTGCAATAAGACCTAAAATAAATAAATTAATTAATGATTTTTCTTTAATTATATAACATGTAATTAGTGAGCTTTACTTACACATTAATAAAAGACACCATGTAAATCTTCTTTCGAGTTTATTGAATCCATCGTTGAATGTAACTATGACATTCCATTTTTATTTTATTCTTAGACTTTTGTATAGATTGAGACTCAAGGAAACCATATATTTCAACACTCCCCAATGATCAATTGATTTATATACCTACATTGTTAATAAAATATCAGTGACAATGATTCATATCATGAAACATAAGTTGAATAAATAATATATAGATTTAAAGTGTACTCACTTCATCATAGTTGAATGACTAAATGTTCAACATCTAGTTATCTTGAATAATTTCAAAGACATCTTACATGTTTATATACAATGGTATATGTTCATTGCTGAAACCAAAGATTTCACATTCTAAGGAATGACACAAGATGTCTGAAAACAATTCATGTGAAACCTTGACCAAATTATGAATTAACATTTTGGCGCAACTGTAGCTGCTGCTCAAGGCTAAAATCAGATGAAACTAGGGCTTTCTGCCTCTGATATAAATAAAGATGAAGAAGTAATTAAGGAAGAAAGAACAGGGGAGTTTAAAGGAGTACAAACAAGAAGCATGGCAAATAAAGATAAATAAGAAAAAATAAAAGGGCGATGGCAAGGAAGGTTGACCAGATGGAGACTTAAAGCTTTGGAAGATGAGAGTAGATGATTGTGCATGATTAGTTCTTATATTTTAGGAGGAACTTGAGAGAAGTACTTGATGGTTACATCTTGAGAGATCATAGTATAAATTGTAGAGAGTTAGAAGTATCTTTTGGAATTTTTAAACTAGGAAATGATACTCATATGAACACATGAGTTAGTTGGATTCTTCCATTGGACTCTCCAAGCTTTCAAAACTCATTTGTGACTCTAGGAACTCCATAAGTGGTGCCACATGTGCCTACTTCTCCTAGTCATCATTGCTTTCCACATGTAATCATGACCATTCCCTAATTTTTAGGAACTACTATGTGCTCGTCATAATTTCAGGGGATTAAGAGGTGTTAAACATCATTAAGTGAGTTAACTCTTGATTAACAAAGTTAACTCTATTTTCTTATCCATTTTTCTTCCCTAGGTCGAATTTTCACTCTATATAATGGATGTTCTCTCATTGTAAAACACACATTGGAAATTAATAAAATAATTTTTGCGAGATTTGTGAGAGTTTGAGTTCTTCTCTTATTTTGGTTCTTATCTTGTGATGCTTTCTCAAGTGGTGAATCCTCTTGGACTTATCTTTTGATTTTTGGATTAAAACAAGGTGGCTAATTCTTCCATTATTCTCTTTTCAATCCATTTTTACTTTCAATTCTTTACTTGTTCTTGTTTTCTTATGATTTTTATTTCTTTGCTGAAATAAATTTCTCCATGAATGCTTCATGCTTAGGCTAAGTATTATTCTTCCATGGAGAATTTCTTCTTTCACATCTCTTGAGTTGATCAAGATCCTATCAACATCTTAAGGTTCACATCAAAAGCTAGAAGATCAACCCATTTTAGAAAGGTGTTCATCACATTCCAAGTAAGTGTTATTCAAGAATGGATATGAAACACATTTCTATTTGGATGTGATTCTTGCATTTCTTTCTTGTTTAATCTTTGGCCGAATGATTGTTGTAATGTTTAAAATATGGTTGGAGGTGGGCTCAACTCAACTCAGCCAGAGGTTAGCCCAACTATACTTGGCCTAAGGTGTACTCAACTCAATTCAGCTTAAGGTGGACCGGACACGACTCGTCTCAGGGTGGGCCTGACTCAATATGGTCCGAGATGAGCTCAACTCAACTTGGCTGATGTGGACTCGATTGGACTTGGCTTGAGGTGGGTCCGACTCGACTCAAGCTGAGGTGTGCCTAACTTTACTCGTCCTATCATTTATAGAATTATAATGATCTGATAGGCTCGACTCTACTCAACCTATTGTAAGCCTATCATAACTTGGCCTGATATGGGTCTAACTCGAGTTGACCCAACCTGAGCCTAAATCAACTTGGCCTAACACCCGGCTTGACTCAACCCAAGGTAGACCAAACTTGACTCGACTTAACGTGTGTAAAAGTGAACCCAACTTGACTTGGCCTAACATAGGTCCAACTAGTCTTGGCTAAACTTGAGCCTTACTCAACTTGGTCTAAGATGCACCCGACTCAATATGCATCTAGCTCGTCTCAACCTGACATTAGCTTGACTAGACTCGACTTGATATCGACCTGACTCGACTTGGTTCGATATGGGCTTGAGTAGACCTAATATGGCTCGACTTAACTTAGTCAAACGTGGACTTGATTCAACTTAGCACAACATAGACCCTATTAACCTTGGGATGACCTGAACCCAGCCTAACTTGGGCCCAACTTGACCGACCTACTTGACTTACTCCAATCCAACTTTGTCTATCTTTACCTAGGACCAACTCAGATAAACCTAGTCTTTACCCAACTCAACCTGGCCTAAGCACGATCCAACTTAGCCGACATGGTCCAAACCAAGTTGGCTCGACATAAGTCATCTCATTCCGACTTGACTTGCCTGAAATTGGACTTGGTTTGACCTGGACTCAGTCTGATTTAAGTTGTCCTAACTCTTTTCTTGCTTAACTCGGTAGGCAGATGTGGTTCTGATTTGTCTTGACTTGAGCTGGACTTGACCTGACTTGGTCCATATCGACCAATTTGAGATGATGTTAGTCTGACTTAATTTGATCTAATTCCAACCCATCTTTACTCATACTAAGTTTGGATTTGACTTGAATAAATATTTTTCATGTGTATAAATTATTTTTGAAATATTTTTTATTTTATTTTTTATTTTATTTTTTAAGTAAGTTTTTGACTTTAAGAATTTGATCCATAAGACTTTTAGTAAGATCTTGACCTCATGAGTTTTTTTATGTGGGTTCTTGGACCTGTGGACTTTTTAAGCCCTCAACCATGCCAAAACCTGTGGAATGGGACAAATTGAGAAGTCTACTCATTTACAATATTAAGTAAAACTTTTGTTATTGTTAAACACATCGCTATAGTAAACACTAAATTATTACTGTTACTGAATTCAGTAGCCATTTAACCTTTTCTTTTAAGAGAGGCAAGAAAACCTTTTCAGAAAAGAAGAAAGTAATACAGTAAGGAATAATAAACTATCATCATCTATATGATGATGAGATAATAAACTCTTTTCTCCGAGACTAGAGAATACGAGAACTACTTAAAAATTGAGTTATCCTTCTAGATGGGTCTATTATTCAGTGTGTTGGATACTATTTTTACTTGATTCGGCTTGAATTGGGTTTTCCACACTTCATACAGCTAGCACTCTGTCTTTCATCAACTGGGCAAGAAATCATAGGAGGTTTGATTTAAAATTTGATTCTATGTTATCTGGTCTTTATAGTTTCATATAGAAACACATGGTAATTACTTTTATGTTAGAAAATAAAATTAAACGAGGGATTTCCTTTTCAACAATCTATTACCATGCCTTCAAACAAAAAAAAAATCTATTACTTCTTTTATAAGCAATTAATGATTAGAGTACAACAAGTACTCTGATCTGAATTCAACAAACTATAGCTTATCTCTATCCATGCATGACCAGAATCAGTTGAGGAATATATGAAAGGGTCCACCGAGGCTTGGTGGAGTCTCCGCAAACCTATAAACATGCTATTGGTAAAGTATTTCCATGGTTCTCTGATTTTTGGTTTGCCACAAGCCACACGGAAAGAACTACAATTACTTTACAAAGAAAAATATCTATCCCTCAAAAAATAATCTGTGAGCACTACTTTTGTACCATTAGCCATAATAAGAGAGACAAAGAAATAAAAGAGAAAATGTTTAAATATAATAAACAATATGATGTAATAGAAAAAATAGACATATTTTTTTAGTGAAGTGCATATAATATACAAGTATCTATACGATGATTTTACTCTTCTTTAGAATGATATCGATGTCAGTGTCATTCATATTTCTTTTACCATCCTCGTATGTTAATACTTATTGATAATGATGGGTAGTATTTTTTACATTCAATTGCAACATTTTAATTTAAAATTGCAGAAAGTGGATGATAAATATTTAATATTTAATAAGAAACCTTTTTCTTTTACATATGTTCAAGGAGGACCCACAACATATGTTGAGTATTTCACAATTCTACCAAACAAAACAGTCCTTTGGAATATGTTTGTATCAACGTTTTGCAGATTTGTTTCAAAACAACCATTTAAGAAAATATTCCGACAAAGTGATAACTGAAATTTGAAAGTTCAAAATCGAATAAACAGTAAAAAGTCCATCTCTTTAGTTATTCCTTAAATATTGTATATTACATCTTGCGTTTGTAGATTATCAAAAACTTTTCTATCTGTATTTAAAAATATTTGTTATATTCTTTCGTTCGTGTTGAATGTATATATATAGCTTGGAGTAGTAGTGAACCAAGTGATTGATTTATAATTCCTTATTGCAGTCTATTTCTTGACGTACGGAACGGATAAATATTCCATTGGATAATATTGAGATCAAGTGCTTGCTCACGCAAGCATCCATTTCCATATATTATTCCATGCAAAAGAGTGGAAAATCAAAGACAAAATTTAAACCCTGAAAATCACATCAAAGACACTCGACTATTTCCCATTACGAGTCTTAGGTCATCCATAATTGAAAGACTGACAGAGCCACAACAAAATAGTGTTCACTGGTTTATTCTATTGAAAAGGACGAAAATAATTGAGTGCTATGCATTTGTTTTGTTTTGTTTTGCATGAGGAACACGACAGCGCACTTTGCAAAAGTAGGGTCACACGTATGCATGCAAATTGCCATCTCTTGTATACGAACCCTATTTTGTTATGGTTTTAAAGTGGTCAACACATTAATTTGAATCCATTACGGAACAATTTGATTTGGTTACATCTACCCAATCTCTCTTTTCGGACCATAACCATTGTGCCTGACTTGACTACATGTTTCATTTAGCTAAAATCAAACGTTTTTTAATGGTTTTTTTTATTTATTTTTAATAATTTTTTTCCTCTTGTTTGTGCTCTTCCCTATCTAGTAACGACGAATTACAGCCACGTACATTTTGACCCTTAAAGTGAGCTCATAGTGCGCACCGTAAGATAATGCAGAATATTTTAAAACAATAATCAGATGTTCTTATGTTGATCACATTTGAAGCCTAAAACAGTTAATTCGGTATACCATTTTTAAATTTATTTAATCGAAATTCGATATCAATGATATGCTTATGCAGGGAATAAATGGCTTTATTATGAATCCATTTTAAATAAACGACATTCTTACTTTTCTACACTCACACACGCGCATTTTGTGTGTTTAATTAGTTTTAAGTAAAGTATTCATACCAAAGTTAACCTAATCATCCATGTTTTGTTAGAATGAATTATTCAATGATTAATTAGAAAACATTTGCACATTGTATAACTTTGAGCACGCAATGTTTTTCTTTTTCTTCAGTTCTGAAGAAGGAATATTGAAATGAGGCCGTTAGATGCTTCATTGGATGCCATACATATGCTCACATAAAAAGGAGAAATGTGACAAAGAATCTCTTTGGTCAATAATTTCTCCCCCTTTTTAGTCTATGCATCTGTTTCTCTATCATACAGTACCAAGGACCATTTTCATCAATATGCAATTGGACGAGTTAATCATAAAATAATGTCACTAGCTCATGCGTAACAATTTCTATAATGGTTTTGTTGTAAATAATTATGCAACATTTAACCCAAATAAATATATATAAAAGATGAAGTTGTGGATTGATTTTCTCTTATCCTATCTTGTAGTTTCTTTTTGCATGTTTCAATTGGAGTTGTGGTTGCTCTAGGAAAGCAATGAGAAGTTGTATAGGGGACCTCATGCCTTGATCAATTAAGGAAAGTGGCTATAACTATAAGGAGGGTGTGGCATATGTTATAGTTATGGGGTCCCTTCAAGTGGAGCCATGTTCTCAATCATTTTCTTTGGTGTAAAAAGAAAAAAATGTGTACTGAATTAATTAACTAATGATAATAAGGGTGAGGGAATCAAAATTTTCGGTTCATGTTTATGATTGAGAACATGTGGGGGAACGTGAGGACTCTCAGAACAGCTAGGAATCTCAGTGCCTTTCCTTCTTTTGCCACGATGTGTTCATGAAGATCACTACTCATCTCACACACACAAGTAGAGAGAGAGAGAGAGTAATATTTATAACAAGGACGTTACAAAAGTGAAAGCTGCAATACATATTTAGAGAAAACGAAAGAGAAAGAGGAACCATATATCTAGATACCCAAACTTGTGCATGTGGGTATCACATAGCAACAACTTGGCTGAAATATTGCCCAGGCAGACATAAGCATGCATAAATAGGAAGACAGAGAGTACAATGATGGATTCATAGCTTGGAATTCTGAGCCCTATAATTCTTTTTAAAAATTTGAAAAAATTATTCAAGCTTCCATTAACCATTTCTTGTTTAAATTTATTTTTAGTCTTTAAATTAGGGTGAACCAAGTTTTATTTTCCAAATTCAAAATAATCATGTATTTTAATTCCAAAATTTTAAATATTGTATTGGAGACACTAAAATTATTCTGTTCCAATAGCTTTAGCTCTTGAATAATAAATTTAAGAAATTAAACTATATTTTTTAAATTGGAAAGATTAAAATATTTTTTAATTAATTTTGTATCAGATTCATATTATTTTTAAATTTTTAAATCATTTATTATTTATTCGATTCGACATTTTCTATCAAATAATAAGTTTCAAAAAATTATACAACGTAGAAAACGTATTTTGGTAATTCTGTAGTAGTCTTTGATTTGGTACTAGATTTTATACTTTCATTCAGTTCCTTCACAGAATTTCAAATACAATAGAATATTGACAATTGATAGAGAATAATACCCGAATTTCAAGTCGAAAATTTCGGGATCAACTTGTCCATCGTACTCATTTCTCTATAAGTCCACCTTCAACAGTGAAGAACTCACTGGACATCACTGTTTAACAAAGAAGAAAAAAAAATATATATATATATATATATATATATATATATATATATATATATATATTATTTAAATATATATGCTTAATATATAAGGTACTGACTCAGGGACCGACCAACCGTGGGTGAGTGAGAGTGAGATTTTTTATGTCTTTCCTGGTTTTGAATGTGCTTTATTCCTTCTTGGTAAGACCTCCTTGGTCCTATCAAAAGCGAATCCAAACACTCTAACAAAGATTCCTTTCTTTCAGCGTGGCCAATCCCATTTTCAAATTTCATATGCACAGAAAGTGCATTCTATTTCTTTTGCATATACACATATTATATCCTAACAAGAGTATCTTTGGCCCTTAATTACAACATGGATGTTTCAAAGAAGTTTCTAAGAGATTGATCTGCACCCTGCAGCCACCACTTTTATATTTCATGTCGTGGTTTTCAAATTCCAGCGTTATATTAAAATATTAATCCACCTTAATTAATATATAACATTTTGTCATACTTCCTATTACACAAAAAATATTATGAAAAGTAAAGTATAAGCTGGTGAGATGCTTCAGCATACATCAAATAAAGTATAAAATCCAGAAACCAACCAACCAGGCCACCACCATATATTCTGTATAAGATTTTGCCATATATAGAAATACCATCATGCAATGAATTCAGCTCAACAAAAAGCATAAGTTTATAAGTTTTTTTTTTTTTTTAATGTAGTGAAGTAGGTTTTTTATTATTATTAAATCATTTTATGTATCACTAAATTTTAGCATTCAAATTAGGTTTGTAGTCCAAAATTTCAACCATCATCTACTATCACATGAACATTTATAAAAGAAAAAGAAAAAGAAAAATAGAAACAGAGGATCAAATAGGCTTACATAACCTAATTCTCAGAAGTTGTAACAATTAAAAAGATTCAACTTTATAATTGGTGGATAAAAAGTCAAACCATAAGAAATCTAATTTATTAAAAATTTTAATGTTAGTCAAAAAGATTAGCACACATATTTTCTTCACAAAACATGTGAGACATTGTACACTCTAGGGTAGAGTAAATCCAATGAGACCTTAGAAGTTAATAGAAGGATTCCCGAAAACTTGGCACTTCAAGGAAGAATTACAATCCAACGAAACTTTAGAAAAAAAAAATCCCTAAAAAATAGAAATTTCTCTAGAAAGAATAGCTGCATTGAACTGAGCATATAACGCATTCTAAATTTTGAAATAGGTAAATGTTTACCAATATATTCTAGTATGCTATCCCTAACACTTGACAACATAAACTAAAAAAAGTAAAAAAACTATTTAGTCACCAATTTTAACTACTAAACAAAATGGTTGTTAATTGTGACAAAAATAATAACCATATTAAGTTTTGGTTGTTAAATAACTACAAAATAAAATTAATGATTGAATTTTGTGACCAATTTGTTAGGAATTCAAGTGTAAGTCTAAGTTTCACATTGAGTAGAAATGAGAAAGTTGAGCAACATATAAGAAAGAAGACCCACAAATGCAATGCCTTAAGGTTTTGGGTTGAAGGTGGTGTCATTCCCTTGTGTGGGTCTGGCTCAGATCTCATTCTTGTTTGTCTCCCCAGTGTTTTCCCTCTCGATTTTGCCAACAAGTGGTATCAGAGCTGATGGTTCGTCTCTGTGACCAACTCAGACGAGTACAGTTTGATCCCTGTATCGAAAGTCTTCCTGACGGAGGTTTCAGGAAAGCATGTCCCGTTTAAGTGTGTAAACGACGATACAAGTGGGGGTCATTTTTGAGTGAGTACTCGTGTTTGAAAATGCTTTCGCTCGAGGGGGACTATACTAATGTGGAAGAGGGACTCTTACTTGAGGAGGAGATTGTTAGGAATCCAAGTGTGAGTCTAAGTCCCACATTGAGTAGAAATGAGAAAGTTGAGCAACATATAAGAAAGAAGACCCACAAACCCAATGCCTTAAGGTTTTGGGTTGAAGGTGGTGTCATTCCCTTGTGTGGGTATGACTTAGTTCTCATTATTGTTTGTCTCCCTAGTGTTTTCCCCATCGATTTTGTCAGCACAATTAAGTCAAGATAATTGGTATCTAACATTACCTACCAAGGTTTTAGTCACTTATACTATTAGATTCTAGATTGATCTCTAATTAAGTTAGTAACTAATTTTATCATTTTAGAAACCAATAAATTGGTTTCTAAAATCAATTTTTCTTGTACTAATATCCTAGATTGTCTCTAGCAGCATCATCAGTATTAATTTTAACCATCTCGAAGAAGGCATAAACCAACTAACTACCTAATCTAAGGAATCTGCTATTGTAGTAGTATGAATGTCAGAAAAACTTTAAAATAGCTAGGTCAACAATATTATTATTCATAATTTTAGTAGAACAATTACCTATCTCCTAAAAGGAAAGAAAGAAAATGAAATAAATAAATTGTTTGAATCTCTCACAATTCCTAAACTTTCAAATAACTTATTAACATAATCACGATAAAAAATAAGTGATCCTTACTCTCTTGCTTAGTTCTACAAAGATTACACATAGAATTGAGAGTTATGCCACAAGACTAGATATGATTATTGGTAGCAATCGTATGGTGAAGTTTCTAAAGAAAGTGTTGGCATGAGGTATATTAGAAGACCAAATCAACATGTCCATATTAGAAGACCAATCAATTTACCCCAATAATGAAACTTTATTTTATCTTGAAGATAACTTTGGGTTGATTTCATATTAAGAATATCATAATCATACACAACTCAAATAGCATGGTCTTAAACATTAAGTGACTATACTATGAGTATATTGATAAGTTATAATATAAAGCAAAGAAGGAGGAATAGACTAGTTAATATCATTTCAAGCATCAACAACCTCACACTTTAAAATAATATGAACATTAAAAGAAATTTATAAATGGTCAGAATAGATTTGTTCAGAAGTCGAGCATCATTTCAAAAATTTACATTCTAACATACTAATAATCCTCCAATAATTATCCCAAATAGTATTAAACCAATCCTTAATGTCATGTCCAATACAAGAAGATTTATATATAACAACTTTATGAAAACTCTTATTAAGAAATCTAACTCTCGTGATATGCAATCAATTTATGGAGTTATATATAAAATCCGAAGCAAGCCTAAGAACGTAAATAGAGTTTTATTCTCGAATATTAACCAAACTCAAGTTGAGATTTACAAAGACACATAAAACTCCACTTTAAAAAGTAACAAGTTTTTATTTAGCAATATCACTAGACTAGATATAATTACAAATGTATCTTTGCACCTATTTAAGGAGTGAAAAAGGTAATCTATAAATTTGAAAGTTATAAGAAATATTACATACAACCACAAAGTTTACCAATTGAACTTTACTCATGCTTAGCATATTGCCTTGTCAGGAAAAAGGTTTCTGTTTAATTTTATTCATAATGGGTCTAAGAAACATAGCCTTAGGAACACCAAGATAGGTGAAAGGTATCTCCCCTCTTTGAAAATCCAAAATACTAAGAATCTGTTAGGAATTAGAATGAGATTCTTTGAAGAATTAAGTTTTATCAACATCGAGTCATTGTCCTGATCATGTTTATTTGGTATTCTGTTGTTCGTAATGTAGGTATTCAAGCGTAGAGTCTCATTGTGGAGGTTTAGGACACTTGGAATGTATTGAGAATATATTTTGAAAACTTTGCTACATTAGGTCCTGTAGTACATGTACATGGATGAAGCACTCCTTTGTGCTTCTTATTTATATATTCACTTTTGCCTATAAAAAGAAATTTTCCTAAAACTAACACTAGTAGAAAAAAGACATTTAATCGCGGTTGTATAAGGCTTACAAGCGCGGTTATACAACCGCGTTTGATTCAACCGCGATAAAAAATACTGAAGATACAAACGCGGTTGTACAACCGCGATAGAAAGTATAAAACACCACCGCGGTTCTTCAGAAAACCGCGTTGAAAAATGGCACAGAAGGTTTAAAAATATACAGAAACTGCACATACCAGCGCGGTTGTAGAGGCAATCGCGTTTGTATGTCACTGCAAATTAATTTTTAAATTATTTTGCAGATACCAACGCGATTTTTTAGACAACCGCGTCGGTATCTCCCTGTTATTTTTCATTTTCAACCATACCATCACGGTTCTCGCTCTAACCGTGGTGGTATGGTTGCACTTAATTTCAAAAATGCCACCGTGTTATTTTAATTGTGGTTATTTTTTAACCGCGATCATATCCCGCCGTGAAATGTGTTTTTTCTACTAGTGTAAACTATACTTGTGTAGAAAATGCATAAGGGTGTTAGCACCAAGGCTAAGCATGTGATTTGATGAAGTCAATATTGTGAGCACCAAGGCTTAGCATATGAAGCTAATGAAGACTGCATCATGAAGAATCTGTTAGAACCAACCTGGACCAGAATTATTCAAGTGAAGACTTTGTGCCAACATGAAGATAGTTGGGTGTTTAGGTCTTGGTCCTTAGTTGGGTTTGTGTGTTGGTGATTGGCTTAGTCCTTAATCACTTGTGGCATGGATCATCACTTCTGAGGTGCTAAAAAGATTCACAAAGATTTTTATTAAAACTGTTTTTAATAAAAATAACCCAAAATGTTTTTGCTGGAAAAAGGTTTTCAATCGATTGAATTTCCAAAACAATCGATTGAATGTGACAGTTATTTCTGTTACAACAGAAATACAGTTATGGCTGTTACAACTGAAAACTTTGACTGGGTCAAACTAACGGTCAAATTCA
>Ga0209700_103649_pt1 | contig 29117 bp, 14 predicted proteins | sample SiratroredBW_FD_187528 | JGI IMG/M metagenome (GOLD analysis project Ga0209700, IMG submission 187528) | Root nodule microbial communities of legume samples collected from California, USA - Siratro red BW (SPAdes) (version 2) | ecosystem: Host-associated > Plants > Roots > Nodule | place: USA...
TTAAAAAAAACTTTATTAAAATTTTTTTTTTTTTTTTTTTTTTATTTCTAGTTGCATTGGAAGGAATACATTTTCACTCCAGCATTTGTTTTTCCAATTTGTTGTAATGTTTGTAAGATTGTTGGAATGACAAATAGTTTTAGTAACACTGCGGTTTATGGATCAGAAGGTCACTCCTAGCTAAATCAACATGTTGTTAGAATTTTAGGAACTGATTTGTTCGATAAATAGATAGGAGGGACTTGCTTCCCCTTGCATTTTGTTATACATGTCTTTATTTCTTGTATAAGTGAATAAATTTCCTATATCTTTGATATGCAATTCACAGTGGTAATTATTGGTTCTTTTAGTCTGATACACACTATTTTTCTTGTAGAATTGTATAAACAGATTATTAAAGTCTATGAGAAATGTGCAGGTCCTGTGATTCCTTAAAATTTTGAGCACTTTGGTAGGGATGTTTTCAGTAGGGTCTAATGATCTGATACTTTTTTGTGGCGCTCAGTTGTTCAGTTTACTACAAATTTGGGTTTTGCTTAATGCACTGGCTGGTAGATGTTGAGGTTGTTAGGGGATTAGAAGATGTAATTTTATCTTCTGTCTCATGTTTTTAGGACAATGAGACTTTGGGTCCAGTCAATTATGTTTTTTGGGATGAATGTATATATCATTAATTATGCTGTTATAATATAGTAGTTTGCAACTTACTTCAACTTATTTGTGTTGCATAGATTGCTTTGGTTGAACCATTAATCTGCTGTTAAGCTTCTTCATTCTCTTTTCTTTTGCTAGCATGCTGCACATCTTGATCTGGATGCATCCACTTCCTTTTTTGGAGTTTATGATGGTCATGGTGGTAAGATTTGAACAAGTTTGAGTATTTAGAAGGATGGCTAAGAACCAGTTTTACAATTTTACTACTGATGTCTTCTGTACATGTTAAAAATGGTTTTCTGTTTTAATTCAGTTTTACAACTTGTTTACCTTTTCTCTTTCATTTTTCTCTCATTATCTTACCTTCCTAACCCCTGTAATTAAAAAAGGATAATTATGATGTGATATATTCTTGAGTAAAAGGGATACTACAAGAAGTTATTAAATAAATCCCTGAAAAAGGTAAACACTTCTGCAGAAATTATTTTCCTAATGGTACAATTTTCAGTTTTCTTTTTTCAGCAAAATTTCTTATTTTTTTCATAGATATCATCTAGTTAACCTTTGGTTGACTAGTATCTTGTTGCCACTTATTTGAATATTTTTCTTTGAACCACAGTTAAAAGTTATTTCCTGATACATTATTATCATACTCTAATTTATGTAAGTGGACTAATATACTTCTAGGTAAACACTCATAAGAAAAGAAAATAAAATAAGTCAAGAAGGAAAAATGAGTCTATAGTTCTTTCATAAGTTAAATTTAACTTTGCACCTCAAATTTTTGACAATTTCTCTCATCAAACTTTTCCATATTTTGATGTGCATAAGTTATATTAACATATAACTTATGACAAAAGTTTGATTCATTCCTCATAGATTCTTTCATTTTTCTACTCTTGTAAGTGTTTCTTGAGAGATTTACTCAAACTCCAAAACTTGTGAAACATGTGTGAAGACCTTAGCACCATTGCATGTTTAGTAAAACTCCTATGCATTGATTCAGATTACTCCCCACAAGTTTCCATCTACTATTAATTGGTTTTTCTGCTATGCCTCTAAAGTGTGTATGTAGCTTACTGTATATAGAACATATCATGTTCCATTTTTTTCTTTTTCTTTTTCCACTTAATCTTTTGAAAACCAATATTTGCTGGCTCGCCTGCTAGACCATTATCTGCTAGACCACAAAAGAAATCATGTCTTATTTTGGAATCAGAAATATGTTATGGATGCTGAATTAACCCCAAAATTTTCAGGTAAGGTGGTTGCCAAGTTTTGTGCTAAGTATCTTCACCAACAGGTGGTCAAGAGTGAAGCATACATAGCTGGAGATATAGGAACCTCTCTTCGGGAATCATTTTTCAGGTTAGAGGAAAAAGAGTGGACTTCATGTTTACTACTGAAAGTGTTTCTTGTGAATATAGAGACTGAAGCTGGTTTTATATTTTCACTATATAAAGTTTAGCATATGTTCAATTTACTGCATTTCATTAAAATTATAGAATTGAAGGTCACATAGGAAGTATGGCATTAAAATGGTATCATAGACAAAAAATGTGTTCACTGGTTCCGTATCCATTCATTATTTTTCTTCCAATCCTTCAACCAAAACACCAGAATGAAATGAAATAAAACAAATGAGTAATGAAATAACATTTTTTTAATTATTGCAGGATGGATGAGATGATGCGTGGTCAAAGGGGCTGGAGGGAATTAGCAAGTTTGGGTGATAAGATAGACAAGTTCAATGGTAAGATAGAAGGATTGATTTGGTCTCCAAGAAGCAGAGAATATAAGGCTCAAGAGGATAGTTGGGCCTTTGAGGAGGTAGGTATGACATTTGAAGGTCCTTTTTTAACATCATAGCTTTCATGGGTTATACCTGGTATATTGGTACCAGCCATATTTTAGGTAAAGCAAGGTTTTAAATTGTGGTTAAGACTATGGTTTTGTTACAATACTTGACATCGAAGGAACTGTGGATAAATTGCAATTCCATCTCCGAGAGCCCAAAAAACTTGATTTTGTGGCCGAAATCGTGATCACAGACCATTTTTTGAAACCTTGTAAAGAGTATTGTGTCCATAGATTTAGAGTGGTGTTTCTCCAAATCTGTTGGTTGTGTGTGGGATTATAATTTCTTTGTATTCATTTTTCTTTTCTGCTGTCTCTTTTGTTGCATTCAGTAATATTTCTTATGTATTGTAAGCAGGGTCCTCATTCTAATTTTGCTGGACCAACTTCAGGAAGCACTGCCTGTGTTGCAATGATCAGAAACAACCAACTTTTTGTAGCAAATGCTGGTGATTCACGTTGTGTAATATGTAGGAAGGGTCAGGTAACTTCAAGATGGAAATTCTTGGATTTTAATCTTCAAAATAACAGAGATGGTGTGTAATTATTACAACAATTTTCTGACTAACGCTCATATTATCTACAGGCGTATGATTTGTCTATAGATCATAAACCTGATCTTGAGACTGAGAAGGAAAGAATCATAAAAGCTGGTGGTTTTATTCATGCAGGACGAGTTAATGGTAGTTTAAGCCTTGCAAGAGCTATAGGTACTTACCTACTTATAAATGTTTATTAAAGCTTCCTCCAATGTTAGTTGGTTTTAAATTGGAAAATTGAAGATTTCATATATGTGTATTTGTTTCTTCTGGATGCTAATTTCTTTCTGACACCTTAATATAAGTTTATTTTGGATTTTTGGGGATGGCGTACATTGGTCATGGTTTATATGGTTCCCATTCAATATATTTAACTATTCTGCAGGTGATATGGAGTTTAAGCAGAATAGATTCCTTCCTGCTGAAAAACAAATGGTGACAGCCAATCCAGACATACATACTGTAAGTTTGTTCCTTACAAATCAGCTTACTTCATGTGTGATACATAAAATCGAACAACGCTACCACAGTTTCATGGTTGCTACATGGAATAACCAAAAATGAAATGCTTGTTTAAGACTTAACAGTCTCAGTATTTACTACTACTTTAAGTTTTCAACTTTGACTGAGTATTATTTTTGACATTTTATCACAGATTGAACTTTGTGATGAAGATGAATTTATAGTGCTAGCTTGTGATGGCATATGGTATGCTTTTCTATCCCAGTTTCAGTGCTGAATGGTCTCACTTGTTTATTTGGGGGAGAATTATATGTTCTTGAGAATTTATAGTTCCTGACCAATCTCTATATGACACTCAAGTTGAGTTTATTATTTTTTTTTATAATTCAAAAACTCAATTATGTGTCACGTTAAGATTAACCAAGACCATAAACATTTGGTGGTCTGAACCATCTAATCGTTTTTGGGGAGGTAATGTCATGTCTTCAAAATTCTTGAGTTGTTGATTTATATCCTTCTTGTTGGCTCTTATTACTTTAGGGATTGCCTGTCAAGCCAACAATTGGTTGATTTCGTACGTCAACAACTTCTCATTGTGAGTTTCTAAGTTTTAAAATTTTCCCAACAAGATGGTGAAACATTAAATGAATAATTTGCTATTATTGTTTGCTGCCTGCCCATAGATTATGCTTATTGATGATATTAATGCAGTGTTTGGTACTTGTCATGGATATTAATTGTTGTTTGTACTTGTAATTAGTTGGAGAGAATTGGCTATTTCTTTAATTGTTTCTTCAAACTGGGGATAGATAGAGTTATGTTCAGTCACATAGTCCGGTTTTCCACATACCCGGTCTTTTTACTCAAGCACTAAAATACCATGGTTTAGGAATTTTTCTAGTTGTTCTTATTGAAACCTGAACATATTTGAATGAGCTCTCAATGAGGTAGAATATATGGTCTCTTGAAATATGAGTCTAGTTGTATGAGGAGGGACGTATGGTATACACTTCATTCAAACATGGCTCTTGTGGATCCTTAATAGGATACTTATTTGCCTCTTGTTTCACTACTTGATCTAGCAAGTCAATATTGCACACAAAATTCTTAACAATTGGCTGATTGTAAGTCTTAAATAGATCAAATTCAATAGTATTTTACACATTTAAAAAAACCTTTACATTTATATTAACCTCCGTTGTAGCCAAGAAAGGTCTACCTAATCTTTTAGGAATCCTAGTATTCTCGTGCATCTCTAACACAACTAAATCACATGGAATAAAGCAATCTCCAACCATAACAGGGACACTTGCATGTCTCACAACATGTTTGACGGAACGATTGCCAATTGCAATGACATATTAGTGGGTTTTAGTTCCCCAATATCAATATTTTTATAAATAATTTGGACCATTATGCTGACACTAGCAACTAACTTGCAAGTTTTATGAAATCTAGTGTTGTCAATCATACGTGGTATATAAAAACTATCAGGACCTTTAAGCTTGAGGGTCAACTTAGTTTGAACAAGAGTCACAATAATGTCGTTAAGAAACTTACGCAAACTTGATCTCACATGACATACTAAAACATACGTAAACTTAAAACTAAAATCCTTATTATCTGTACTTAGAGTGATCATGTATAACTATAGTATTGTTGTTAATAACATTAAAAAATCAAAGGGCCCAACCGGGTTCGAACCGGTGACCTCTTGATCTGCAGTCAAATGCTCTACCACTGAGCTATGAACCCTTTGTTTTCTATTGCTGCGCTTTTTCTTTAGTCAAAATAAGTGCTTATATTTTATTTGAAATTGAAACATCATTTGAAATAATCCTGATGTGAATTTTTCTTAGTTATAGGAATAGGGATACCTGAACAACATATATGAAAGGAAACCTAAGAGAAAAGGTCCTGGAGACTTTATTAAAAGAGGATTAAGAATCTGATCAAGGTACATGAATGAATGAATGCTATGCTATGGCCAAGAGTTTTGCCATATATATATATATATAGCAGATCTAACTAACTCAATTCAACAACTAACAGCTGTTCCCGAATTACATTATATCATATCCAAGTCCCCTCAAAACACATCCTTGTCCTCAAGGATTGAACATAGGATATTTCTTCTTTAAGTCATAGTAGAACTCCCAAGCAGCATCCTCCGAAAGTTGGTGCTTCCATTTAACTAGAAGTTTAGTCTCCAACTCCTTTCCTTTTAACAATTATCCTATCTAGAATTTCTTTCGGTTCCTTTTCTTCAAAGGAATCTTCAACTTGATATGGCAGATTGGTAGAAGTTACTGCATCTCCAACATGCTTCTTGAGCTGTGAAATGTAGAAGACATTGTGAACCTTGGACTGCACAGGAAGGTCCAACTTTTAATCTATTACCCCAATGCAATCAGTGATCTTGTAAGGCTCTAAATACTTAAGAATCACTTGACATTGCTTTTGTAAGCTACTGAAATCTGCCTATAAGGATGCAATTTCACATATACTAAATCACCAATCTGATACTTCTTATCTGTTATATGCTTATCAGCTAATTGCTTCTCTCTCTTGAGCTCTTAAATGAAATCTGATTAGCTTTAGCATTTGTCCCTTTTTCTTAAGCTCCTCTCAACTAATTCCACCTTGGATTCGAAGGCAAGGAAGATGGATAGGGGGTGGCTAACCATACATGATCTCGTAGGTAGTAGCTTTAGTCAGTGTGTGTTGGAGATCTCACATCGACTAGAGATAAAGTTAATTCATTGCATATAATTAGGTATAAGTTGATTTTGTAAAGTTGAGTTAAGTTTAAAGTCTACCATCTAAAGATGGTATCAGAGCCATTAGAGCGTAATTTACTCATAAATATTTAATCTCATGCATGAGGGAAGCCCAATAGATAAATATATGTAGATTCATCCTTACTTGATTATAGATTACAGATTATAGTTTACCATAAATGTATTATTTCACATTAGCTATGACAAACAAAACCTACTTTATGGGAGTAGGGATATATACCCACCTACTGTATTTCTCTTATCTTAGAAATAATGCACATACTTTTCTTTCCAATGATGTGTTGGTTTTATATTTACTCACCACAAAAGTCTCTATAGACTTTTCTAGATTTGACATTGATTGTTGGAGGTGAGAGATGTGGTGAAAGTCTTGTCTACCTTGCCTATTGTTGAAGCTTGAGAATTGATTGAAATTGTGATGTTAGTTTGCATGAGGATTTAGTTTCTCATTCCTTGAAAAATCATAGAAATTATAGGTTGCAGCAGCATTTTTATATGCTCTTCTTGTTCATTTGACATCATGGTAGGACAATCCTTTAGTCTAAACTTAAAGTGATCATGTATAACTACAGTATTATTATTAATAACATTAAAAAAATTGAAGGGCCCAACCGGGTTCGAACCGGTGACCTCTTGATCTGCAGTCAAATGCTCTACCACTGAGCTATGGACCCTATGTTTTCTTTGGTTACGCTGGTTTTTTACTCACAATAGGTACTTATGTTTTTATTTGAAATTGAAACGTGATATGAAATAATCCTGGTGTGAATTTTTCTTAGTTCTAGGAATAGGAGATACCTGAAGAACATGTATGAAAGGAAAACTTATAAGGTCCTGGAGACTTTATTAAGAGAGGATTCCAAGAATCGACATGAATGAATGAATGCTATGCTATGGCCAAGAGTTTTGCCATATATACATATATATATTTATATTTATATATATAAACAGATCTAAGTAACTCAGTTCAACAACTAACAGCTGTTACCGAATTACATTATATCATCGTATCAAAGCCCCTGCTAAACACATCCTTGTCCTCAAGGATTGAGCATAGGATATTTCTTCTTTAAGTCATACTGCAACTCCCATGTAGCATCCTCCGGAAGTTGGTGCTTCCATTTAACTAGAAGTTTAATCACCAACTCCTTTCCTTTTAACAATTATCCTATCTAGAATTTCTTTTCTTTGGTTCCTTTTCTGCAAAGGCATCTTCAACTTGATATGGCAGATTGGTAGAAGTTTATGTATCTCCAACATGTTTCTTGAGCTGTGAAATGTGGAAGACATTTGTAAGGCTCAAAATACTTCATAATCAACTTGACATTGCTTTTGTAAGCTACTATGCAATTTCACTTATATTAACTCAATCTTATAAAACCAGTTTGTAAAGTGAGGTTTGCACTCACTTACGAACTAATGGAAGGCCCTATCTCTATTCGATCGATGTGGGATCTCCAACGTATCTCCCTCACGTCGAGATTGCTCAACTCGTGTGTGAGACTATACATATCTAAGGGTGGCCCGAGCCCAACAACCTTGTTAGGATATGATTTGATACCATCTTAAGAAGTGGACTTTAAGCCTAACAAAACCAGCCTATAAGGTGAGATTCACACCCACTTATAAACTACTGAAAATCCCTATCTCTAGTCGATGTAGGATTTCTAACAAATCAGCTAATTGCTTCACTCTCTCTTGAGCTTTTAAATGAAATTTGATTAGCTTTAGCATTTCTTCCTTTCTCTTAAGCTCCTGGCAACTAATTCCACCTTGGATTCTCCAGGAAGGTAAGGAAGATGGATAGGGGGTGGCTAACCATACATGATTTCAAGGGAGTAGCTATAGTCGCTGTGTGTTGGTAGTCTTGTATCGATTAGAAATAAGGTCAATTCATTGTATATAAGTAGGTGCAAACTTCATCTTACAAGCAGGTTTCATAAGGTTGAGTTAGGCTTAAAGTTCACTTTTTAAAATGGTATCAAAGCCATTAGAGCCTAACCTAGCGAGGTTTGATAGGCCTATCGTGTCATTTACTATTAGACCACTCATAAATGTCTAGTCCCACATGCAAGTTGGGTAGTCTCGATGTGAGGTGAGGTGTGTTGGAGATCTCACATTGACTACAAATAAAGTCAATTCATTATATATAAGTGGGTACATAAGCTGGTTGAAAGTTGAATTTGAACTCCTTGAAAAGCCATAACATACTGTCAAAACTGACTTTACTTAATCTATCCAATAGGAGAAGTGTCATACTTACATTGCTGAATAAAGCTTCTGACATCACTGGTCAATCCTTTCCAGTAAAGTACAAATGTAACTCTTTTTATAGTAGCACTGATGCCTGAATGGCCTCCTGTAGCAAAAGCATGCAACCATAGCAACAAGTCCTTCCTTAGTTTACTGTCATTTCCAACTACCAGCTTTCCTTTCTTCCGAGTTCACCATTCAGCCGCCTATAATGTTTATGCAAACCTAGATTGCTTTGCATTTCACTAATCAAATTCTGCAAACTCACATTGTTAAGCCAACACTGATGAATCCTCTCCAGCAACTCAGATTGTAGCTATTGAGTAATTAGTTGACAGGGCCTACTCTAGCTAGATAGGGCACCTGCTACTACATTTTCTTGACCCTTCCTGTATTCAATTGAAACTCCAGTTCGATGAGCTTAACCAACCACTTCTGTTGAAGATTTGTAGTCAATTTCTGATCCAGAATATATTTGAGGCTATCATCATTTTTTTAACTATAAAGTGACGGTTTAAAAGGTAATGTCTCTACCTTTGCAACTCCTTCTCATAAGAAGATAAGGACTGTTGTTGAAGATTCAAGATTCTACTAATGTAAGCAATGGTGATCTTGCATGAGTTACGCCAATTCCCCCACTCGAAGCATCAACTTCTACTTCAAATACTTGTGAAAAATTTGGAAGCGCCAATACACAATTGTTACTAAACAAGTTTTTAAGCTTCTAGAATACTAATTTAGCATCATATGTCCACATGAAATTGCCCTTCTTCAACATATCATTGAAAGGTTTAACTATAACTCCATATCCTTTTACGAACCTCCTGTAACTAGTTGACAATGTCATAAAAAAAAACTAGCAAAAACTCCTTAAAAACTATTGGAACACTGCATTCAAAAGACCTTGGAATGTAGCAGGTGCGTTGGTAAGCCCAAATAGCATTACCACATACTCATAACGCTTCTCATGGGTTCTAAAAGTCGTTTTATGCACCTTTGACTTGATTATGGATTATAGTTTACCATAAATGCATTATTTCACATTGGCCATATGGAAATAGGGATACCCACCTTTTCTCGTATCTTAGAAATAATACATTTACTTTTCTTTCCAATGTTGTGTTGTTTTACTCTTTAATTTTGTTGTGTTGGTTTCTGTATGTAACGGTATGCAGATTTTGAATTTTCTATTCAATTGGTGTGTGCATTTGGTTAATGATCCAAGTTATTATATCAATGTGGTTTTAACTGATCCATTTCATTTTGTATCACAGGAAACTAAACTTTCTGCTGTTTGTGAAAGAGTACTGGATCGATGTTTGGCACCAACGATAGCTATTGGTGATGGATGTGATAACATGACCATGATTTTAGTGCAGTTCAAAAAACTGGCCCAGTTCAGTGCACCAACATAAGAAAAATCATCTTCAAATGAACAAGTTACATATCTGAAATAAGAATTGAGGGCAGTGAAATTTAGTAGATTTTGGACAACAACACTACACACATGTATATAGTGTGGACTACTCCTTTCTGCTTAGAATGAATCTAGATTGACATCTTAACTTTAACTAGCATTTATTTTCAAATTTTTGTGTTTACTTTTTACTCAGAGTTTGTGTTGCTTGTTCATAAAGCGGCTCCAAGTGTTAGTATTTATAGCTATTAGCATCAATCTGCAGGCATATCGTGATGTTTATTAGTTAGTTGCTATCCACTACAGGGATTTTGGTTCCAACTTAGTATTTTGTATATATGATATATATGATATATGATATATGATATATCTAATTAAATTACCTTGTTAAGCGAATGTCTTACCAGTGAGTCTGAAATTGATTTATGGATTTGTTTTGACCATTAAGAGATATAAAATTACAAAAAATCAATAAAATGCATTTGGTGCACATTTTTATACTTTAGGAATATAAACAAATTGAGATAAAGATATTGCCTAAATCATTAGTAATACGCCAAGACACTGAGAATAATCTTACTTTTTACGTTTCAAAAAAGTATAAATTTGATGTTTTCCATCATACACAATCTCTTGATAAAAACATTCCACAGTTCATCTATCATTCCTTAAGTATTTCTAAAATTTGTTGTACTATTAAGTAACATTGCTTAAGCATTTAGATGATGAGGTGGTTGATAAAACTATGAGTGAGAGAATATGAATAAGAGAATGGTCGAACCAATTCTATGTTCTCTAGAGAAGCTTATTTAAGCAAGAGAGATGTTAAATATATTCTTTTTGCTTTAAAATTGGTGTCGCTTAGGCGATATATGATTACTTAAAGAAGGAGGACTTCCTCTCCTAAAAAAATAAGGTTTCTAAAGAAAGATGAATTCAGTTAAGTCAAATATACTTGTTAGTATGATGTTGTATTGGTGATATATTTATTGAGTATATGATATGATTGAGATGTATACTCTTACATTATATATTAGTCTTGTCTATTGTACGTGATTTATATTATGACCCTTTATGAATTATCTTAAGGTCCTATATTGGTGTTATGACCTCTTATGGTGTAGTGAAGAATACCTAGAATATTATCGTAATTATAATTATTATAGTATTAAACTCGTTAAGAAAAGGAGATATCATATATTTTATCAATAATTTGATAAGATAGATTAAGACTTCAAATAACAAAAAGTTAAATTTAGTGTACCAAGTCGTCACAAAGGAGGTACATGACTTATCTAAAATATGCAATTGATGATTGATTTCTAAATATGTTTAAGATGGACCACTTTTAATTTTTGGTTCTAAGGAGGTAGCAGCAGAGATTTGTTTGTTGGCTTTTCAAAATTGTTGGTGGAATCTGATTCCAATTGGGAGAACATAATTGGTTTTGCATTGGTGGATGAGGTTCATTGCTTCACTGCTTCCATTGCCACTGCATTTTCTTTCTCCTTTTAAGGGAACCAAATCAGGTAGCGCTTTCATGTGCCATTCTCACTTTTACCAATATTCCATATATTTTATTTATGCCTTTTCATGAACTCATCATGTTGTTTAGAAAAATTAATGTTAATTTAATTCCTCCTATATTTGTAGTATCATTCTCTAATTAAATTCAAATTTTTAATTCTAAAAAAACAACATCAAAATTAATTAAGAATCTGTATCTAACTTCTGTAAACTTAGTGATTGATATTGAAATAATTTTACAATAATTTATAAATACTTCTGAATATCCACCATTATTTTCTTACCAAAAGTCGATATTATTTATTATATTTTTGGTTTTCTGTAAAGTGTTAAATAGAAACTACATGTAGTTTTGTTTTAGCCATATCCATGAAACTGTTGGAAAAATAAAATGAAAAATATTTAAATCGTGTAAAATAAACTAAAAGAATTGAAACAATAACACTTTGAATAACTACGATAAAGTAATCCAGTTAATATCTCTAATTAGCTAAATTTTAGAATATTTAATCTCACTTTTAAAAAAATCTCTAAGATCACTCTCGCGAAAAAAAAATTAAAAATGTTATAGTTGAAAAATAGTTCCAAAAAACATTTTTATTCATAGCAACTAAGGTATTTACTGGGCTTTTAAAATCAACAATTGCAATATACAAAATAAATATTTATTTTACGTAATTGAAACTTACTTTCTGTTTCAAACTTATAGTACTTCTAGTTTAGTGTAAACCTATTAAAAGATTAGTTATGACATTTGTATTGTAAAGTACTCCTATCTAATGCAATAGATTTTGTAAAATTTAATGCTTTAGTATGTATAAAATAAGGTTATAACTCAAAAACATTACATATGTTATTTGTAAAACAACTATAATTTAGGAATGGATGAAGTGTAAAATATAAATTCTTTTAAATATATAAAATTATATTACAATTAAAATTCATGATAAATAACCTTTTTACCCGTAAAATATCTTTTATTAATGATAGACAATTTATTTTGTGATATAATATTATACTTAAGGCTAGATTTTGTTATTTCTTTATTCTGTTACAAAACTTAATTTATTGTATTTATTTGTTAAATTTACTCTCTCAACTTTTAAAATTGACACAATCCAATTGGTGGAGACATCACTAGATTCTACTCATGGTTTTAAACGGTTTTTCATGTTTATTTGGTAATTATGACAGTGTTAACCATTATTATATAAGTTAGAAATAAAAGTATTAGAATCTAAACATAAAAAATAAAAAATATATGCAATTTAAAAGTAGTGGCGATTTCAAAATAACTACTGCGTATTTTCATTTTATTTTTAACTGAAAATTATAATCTAAAAATATCATTAATGTAGTTTTAATATTCATAATACGGTAAGTAAAAGTATAGACTTTTGCTAATGATATTTTAAACTTTTTCCAACGATATTAAAGTCATACAACTTTTAGTTTATATCATAATTTTTATTATATAAAAATTTATTTGTTGAATACTAATTTTATTAAGATTTTAAAAACTAAAATTACCATAATAATGCTTTTAAACCTACAGTATATTGAAATTTTAATTTTATACCTTTTATTTTGTTATAAATTTAGATGTTTTACTAATTAAACTAAAAAGTGACCGTTAATACCGTTTTTAATTGTAAAATGATTTTATTTTTTGTTTATCTCTATACTAGCATATACAACGATAAAAATTTCACAACTATTTTTTATGCGTATATTTTTTTTTTTACAATTTTATATTTAGGGTTTTGATAATTTTTTTTAACCGTTACTCTACTTTGATAACTATTTTTCATTACTTTCCAAAAATATGTATACATATGCATTATTTTTATTAATTTGCCTTTATTTTTTTATATAATGAAAGGACTTTTTTACCTCACTAGCATCTTTTTTATTTATTATTTCTCTTAGTAGCACTCTTTATTTTTTATTTTCCTCAATAACACTCTTTATTTTTTATTTTTCTCAATAGCATTCTTTATTCTTTAATTCCTCAAATAACACTTTTTTATTTTCTGTATATAGCACCCTTTTTTCTGTAATGGTTAATAAAAACTGTGATGATTAGTTTATTAAAATTAAGATAAAAAATAATATAAAAATAATTAAATTAAAATTTAAAAAAAAAGAATACAAAGAAAATAAAATGAAATATTTTATAGGTTTTTTTAACTAATTAATTATAATAGGAAAAAATAATAAATTATTTTATTTTATATTTTATAATAAATTTAAATTTGGCATAATAAATTATAATAATTTTGTGATTGTATTTTTATATTAAAATTGATATTGGAAGAAAAAAAATATACTAAATTATAAAATCGTTATTTGAATTAAAATTTGTCTTTTTAGTTTGTTAAAAAATATCTAAATAATTAATGGAAAAAATCAAATAAAATTTTGATAAAGATAAATTTTGATTTTTGATAAAAATAGAATTTGATATTTTATTAAAGATACCATTTGATTTTTTATAAAGATAAATTTTGATTTTTGATAAAGATGTAATTAATTTTTTTGATAAAGATAAAATTTGAGTTTTGATAAAGATAAAATTTATGTTTCATTTCACACAAAGTATTTTGTGTACCATTAACTAAACTATCTAGTAAATATATTATTGTCATTTATTTTCCTCTCTATGTTTAATGTGTATTGCATCATTTCAATAATTAATAATTTTTAAGTAATAAACATAATATTTAATAATTAACAATTTTTAAGTAATAAAAATACAACTAGTAAATTATTATAATAAAATGTTATGATTATTATTTTAAAATTGTTAATTATTCAAATGATGCAATGTTGCACATAAAGACGAAAAGAAATGACAATCATATATTTATTAAATAGTTTAGCTAATGGTACACAAATACTTTGTGTGAAACGAAACATAAATTTTATCTTTATCAAAACTCAAATTTTATCTTTATCAAAAAATCAATTAAATCTTTATCGAAAATCAAATTTTATCTTTATAAAAAATCAAATGATATGTTTAGTAAAATATCAAATTTTATCTCTATCAAAAACCAAATTCTATCTTTATCAAAAATCAAAATTTATCTTTATCAAAAATCAAATTTTATCTTTATGAAAAATTTATTTGATTTTTGTTATTAATTATTTAGATATGTTTTTAACAAACTAAAAATACAAATTTTAATTCAAATAACAATTTTATAATTTATTATAATTTTTCTTCCAATATCACTTTAATATAAAAATACAATCACAAAATTATTATAATTTATTATGTCAAATTTAAAGTTATTATAAAATATAAAATAAAATAATTTATCATTTTTCCCATTATAATTAATTAGTTAAAAAACCTATAAAATATTTCATTTTATTTTCTTTGTATTCATTTTTTAAAAATTTTAATTTAATTATTTTTATATTATTTTTATCTTAATTTTAATAAACTAATAATTACAATTTTTAATAACTATTATTATTAGAGAGTGTTATTTTAGGAATTAAAGAATAAAGAGTGTTATTAAGAGAAATAAAAAATAAAAAGATGCTAGTGTGGTAAAAAAGTCACAAAAGAGTGTTATTTCAATGTAAACAAAAATAAAAAAAAATATTATTTCAGAAATTAAAGAATAAAGAATGTTATTGAGAAAAATAAAAAATAAAGAGTATTATTAAGAAAAATAAAAAATAAAAATGTGCTCGTGAGGTAAAAAGGTTATTTTCTTGTAAACTAGTAATTTAGTTTGTACATTGTACAGGGTAATTATTTATTTTTACACATTACTTTTAAAAAAAATAATATTTAAATTACGTTGTAACTAGAATTTGTAATAAAAAAATATTTTAAAGCATGTCAAATATATGTTGGATTTATCATAAACAGTTTAAATTGCTATTTATATTAAAAAAATATTGATATTCAATTTAGAGTTTTGAAAAAGATAACCAGTTAAAAAAAAATATCCATAGATAAAGAATAAAGAAAGATAGTTTGAAATTATTCAAATAATATATTTTTTAGTAGTTATCATAATTGTGCAAAATATACGTTCAAGGAAAATGAGAAAAAAATATTTAAAATATGTAATTGAGTGAGAATCTCATTGTCAAGCTTGTGTATTTTAATATATTAAACTAAAAATATTTGTCTTTCTTATATATTATTTGTATTTTTCTTTCGTCAACTTTTATAAATCATTAATTTACATACAAAATAAACTTACTTTCTTCGCATACGGTGTAGATGATTCTCAAAACATTTTCTTATTAATTCCTATGACAAAAGGGAAAAGAAAATCAAGTTATGTGTACTTCTCCATTATGTAAGTTGTTCAACTATGAATAATCTCTACATAATATTATGATTAAAAAAAAATAACTATTTCTACTTAAAAATATTCAAATATTTAAAATCTATTAGAATGCATAGTAGATTAACTTTATCTTAAAATTATAGTTATTTTTCTATCCTCTATATAGAATAATAAGATTAAGAAAAAACAAATTAACAAAAAGATAGGCAAAATTTACATTATAAAATATATTCACCCAACAATATTATCTAGATTGAGTTAAAATAAAAAAAAATATTTCTAAATATCCAATACATGTCTAAAATTTGAATTCAAACTTCATTAAAATAAAATAAAATAAAAAAATCATCATCAAGCACTAACCGTTTATCCCCTTAAAATAAATAGTAGAAGATAAAAGATGTGATATGATATAGAATAACTTCTCCTTCTTCTCTAAAAGATAAGTTAGTTTTTATACGTCTCTTATTTTCTTGCTATCTTTTATTATCAATTATATTTTAAGTATCTATTTAAGTCTTTTGCTCACACAAAATTGTTCTACACTCAAGCAACTAGAACAAAAGCAAGTACCTCCTCTTATTCGTCTAGGGCAGTGAACAATATTCTACTGTTTGTGTTTTTTTTTAACCCTTCTTTTTTCTCAATTCAGATTTTAATTCTTGTGATCAATGCAGATTTATTTTTTAAGCAAAAGGAAGGGAAGAAGGTTGTGGGAGAAAATTTTTCACAGAAAGTTCATTCTTCACAGGTGTAACCATGAAAAGGGGTCATCAAGCTAATGACTATGGGAAGAATACTCTCAAATACAAGTTTCTATTGGAAGATTATTTAATAATAAAAAAGGTTAGAATGGTTTCTTATTGATTATTAATTTTTTTTTATAAATAGATTCAATTATTAGAATATGATTGAATAAAAATATTATTTAAAAAGTTTGGTTAAAAATTTTCATACCAAAAATCATAGTTCTTATAAATAGTAATAACTTATATTTTTATTAAAATCTTTAATTTATTGCGACTCTAAAAGTTTTAGTGACATTTTAATTTGAAAGTGTTAACTTATGTTCAGGGAAGATATAAATTAACTACTAATTTAGTTGGAGTATAATGATATTTTCAGCCATGGATCCATTTTTTTATTGTATTATTTAAAATATGTAAAACATGAACAAATAAATCATGTTTAAGTGGCATTGAATATTTTTCTTTTACACAATTAGAAATATTAAATTTCAAAGGATGTTTACTAAAATAGATTATGACAATATTACAGGAATATGTTTCTATGGAAGAGAAACTGCAAGTAGAAAAGGTCAAGAGAGAGATACTTTTGCATGAAGTTAGGTATGAATCATTCTGTGTGACCTCTTATATTTTATTGAATAATATTGTGATCAATGTTTTCTGATTTCAGATTTTTGAGGCAAAGGCATGAGTATTTAACCAAATCACTAATGGCTAAAGATCGCCAGAATGAAGAAGATATTCATGATGTGCCCATTGGAAAGGAGATGAATTGCAATGTTACTGAGGTATTGTCACTGCTTAAATTAAAAGATCAATTTATTGTTTTCAATGTAAAAAAAAAAAGTAAAATAAGTATTAAAATTACAATATTTATTAAAGAAATCTTACCATATTTTTACTGTTAATTAAGAACTATCAAGAACTATCAAATAGTAAACTTTATTTAACAAAAGATGTCAGTGGGGAAATTTTATTTATACTTCCTAATAAATTTTAGTCAATAATAATAATCATAATTTACAAAGTGTATTATCTACATTTTTTATATAACAAACTAATATTGATATTCAAGCAAGAATACAAATGTTCTCAGTTCATTTGAATGAAAAATAAAATAAAATTAATTGATTTTAAATTTTTTGATGCAGGCTAAGTTGGAAAAATCAGTGGATGTGAAGTTGTCAATAGATGAGAACAAAAGTAGAAAGAAGAAAGTGTCATGGAATGAGAAGGTGGTTGTGTACTGTTATGAAGGATGAACAATTTTCAATTGTTTTCTATTGTTGAAAGTTAAAATGTGAATCTTATTATATTACTAAACAATTCGAATTTATTTTTGTTCAAATAGACTAATTTTAAACAACTCTTTATTTTATAATTTTTATTTAAATTCAAATATAATAAATAATATGTATTAATATGTTAATCAAAAGTTAGTTATTATTTTAAATGTTTTCAGAGTTAAAAAATATTTCAAAATTTTTTTTGTAAAGAATTCTTAAATGAATAGTTTATAATAGATAATACATTTTAATTTAAAAATAATGTCAATTACATAATATTTAAATAAATGTGTAATGAAAATTAAATGAGACTAAACAAATAATTTTTATTATAATTCTTATAAAATTTTATATGGTTAAAGTTCTTCTTTATACATAATATAGTAACAATACTTGTTGCGTTTACGTATCATTTACGGGATTTCATATTTTAAATATATTTTTTATGACTTTATAATTGAATAAACTCATTTAATTTGGTGTTTTTCCTTAATTACGTTTTTTATATCATGGAAATTAACATGAGACTAGAGATTGCACTTGTTCTTCTTTTATTTATTTATTTTAATTGTATTTTGTCTTATAAGGTATTCTACTAGTAAATTTATTTATCCGTAAAATATTATTATTAATAAATTTTAATGATAAAAAATTTTATGATGGTTAATTACTGACAAATTTATTAAAAAAAATTATGGTAAAATTATCTATTAATAAATTAACTGTCAATTTACTATAATTACTTTGTCAATAATACTTAACATATTAATAATAATTATTATTACAATAACAGTAATATTTATAATAATAATAATAATAACGTTAATAATAACAATATTTATAATAATAATAATTGTAATACCCTAAAAAATAGTTATGGAATAAAAACTAACCTAAATTTAGTTTTAAAAATAAATAAGATAACACCTATTTGTTTTAAACAGAAAAATTTTTTAAGTAAATAAAATATAGTTATTTACTTTTTATTTTTTATAACAACCACCAACTCTCTCTCTATAAGAAGATACTCTCTTTAAGATATTATATCTCTATTAGAAGATATTCTATTTTGTTCTAATAAAAACCACCAATTATCTCTAAGTAGATATTTTCTCTCTAAGAAGATATTTTATCTCTCTAAAAAGATATTTTGTTTTATTCTAATAAAAACTACCAACTCTCTCTTTCTTTAAGAAGATATACAGTTTTATGAAAACCACCATCTCTCAAACAATTTATCTTTAAAATTTTCTACCTTCTCTCTAGATTTGTGATATCATAGCTTATCAGATTGACAATCAAAGGACATCCCTAGATTCTTAGCGTTGAGTAGATCAAGAGTGTCCGATTAGATTCTTGAACAAAGTTAGATTGCCCGTGATTTTAAGGTTTTTGAGTATCTCTACTTTATAGAGGTGAGGGAAGCTAGTTGCATGTTTTTTTTATAAATATTGTAATTATTTGTTTATATATGAATTGAATGGAATGAATGCTTATGTATGGTATGATATAGTATCAATGTTTGTGTTTGTGAATGATGTGGTGTGTGATCGAGACTACCCATATCCTGACTCTACTAGTTATTGGAATCATAGATGACGATGACTAGGTAGTGAGAGTCGAAGGAGGTTCACATCCTGACTCTACTAGTCATTGGAATCATAGATGAAGATGACTAGGTGGTGAGAGTCGAAGGAGGTTTAATCCTGACTCTACTAGTCATTGGAATCATAGATGAAGATGACTAGGTGGTGGGAGTCGAAGGAGGTTCATATGACTGCGTCACGGTGTAAAAAAGAACCGGTTGGACCAGATCATATGGATTAATAGATTCACGTGACTATGCTACGGTGTGAAAAAGAACCGGTTAGACCAGATCATGTGGGTTAAAGGATTCATATGACCGCGCTACGGTGTGAAAAAGAACCGGTCAGACCGGATCATATGGATTGTGTTTATATGACCGCACTACGGTCTTAAAAAGAACCGGACAGACCGGATCATATGGATTGAGTTTATATGACTACGCTACGGTGTGAAAAAGAACCGGTTAGACCAGATCATATGGATTACGATTGTATGACTACGCTACAGTGTGAAAAAGAACCGGACAGACCAGATCATACGGGTGTCTCATGAGTGTAATGGGTGATGTGTTAGTGATGATGTGATGTATGAGATATGTTATGAAAGCTTGATTTGTTGTTGTTTGGTTGGAATAGAAATTTAATTTATGAAAATACTATTTTCAAAACTCTCTAGCTTACCCTTCTTTTTGTGTGTTGTTTGTTTTGTTTTTAAAACTGCGATGATCGTGTATATTACACGGGAGCAGAGAATTTGACAGGTGGTGTGAGTCCTAGTGAATTGTGATGGAGAAGCTTCATTTTATTTTATTTGTAATTTTATAAAAATATTTTATTAAATCTTATGTGGAGAAATATATTTTGAAATACATGATGAATGTATGAATTTTTATATTCAAGTTTATTATATAATTTTTTTACACAATAACATTTCTATTATATGAAAAATATGGGATGGTACAATAATAATATTTATAATAACAATAATATTAATAATAACAAATAATAATAATAGTAATAATAATAATAAAAGTTGTAATATTAATAATAATAATATTATTAAAAGTATTTATAATAAAAATAATATTTATAATAATAATATTGATAATAATATTTATAATAATAGTAATAATTAATAAAAATATATTAACAGTAATTATAACAATAATAACATTAATAATACCATTAGTAGTAATAGTAATAATGATAATATTAATAATAATAAATAATAGTAATAATAATATAACTATAATATTAATAATAATAATAATACTAACAATTTTATATAATAATATTAATAATAATAATAATTATTATTATTATTATTATAATAAGTATAATAATAATTATAATATGACAAAAAATATGTTTTGGTAGAATGACTATGGATTTTTTTAAATTAATGAGATCTTGGATTCAAGTCCTTCTTCTCCAAAACTCCAATAAAATATTTAATAGTAGTTAATAAAAAATATAAATAAAAATAGAACAAATGGTAATAATAATAATTTTTATAATAAAAATTATATTCGTAAATTTATCAACAAAATTATATGTTGATAAATATTATAATATTTATTAAAGAGTTATTCGTCATTAATTTTGATATTTTTTTTATATTGTATAGAAGTCCATTAAAAAGATGTAAATAAGATAAGATTTCAATCTATGCATTATTTATAAATTACATTTTTATTTCTATATTTAAGTCTCAATTAAATTCAACTTAGAATTGTCTTCATAAAAGGGAACAAAATTAAAGAATAAAAAGTTAAAAAGCAAAGATGAAAACATTCGTCTTTAAGGATATCTTAGTCTTTTTAAGAAAATGTATTGTTTGTCATGGAACTGAGTTGAACTTTCACAAGCCATATGATACAATAAGAAATACGGTAACAAGCTAGTAAAAACAATTAGCAAAAACTTAAGAAAATCATGTAAGGGAGATTACAATATTATCTAAAGTTAGAAAAGTGTTAGTCGATCTAAAGGAGATAAGTGTAGAGGATACAGATCTCATATTTGTCCACCTTCGAGAAATTTGGATTTTGAGTATATTTTGATTGTTATGAATTGTAAGCAACTATTGAAGTACTGGATTTATAACCAAAAGTCGATACTTCATTTGCAAAGGACTATAAGCTTTTAAATATACATCAACATCAAAGAAAATACTTACTCAATTTTTATTATTATTTATTATTATTATTACTTTAATGTCTTAGTAACTTCGTAGTTGAGAGTCTTTTACAAGTGAATCTCCTATTTCTGGACAATCCATTCAAAGTTCATTCTCAAGGAATCCAAAAGCTAGAAAAAGAGACTTCACTCTTTTTCATATTATTCCAAGTCATTCATTTATGGTTCTAACTAAAAGTCATAATATCTTCTTTTCTTCCTCAAATGGTGAGAGAGATCCTTCTTCAATAGTGAATAAACCAAAAACACGCATAAAATCCTTTTCCAAAAAAATGATTAAACAATGCAAAATAGGATCATAACTATACAATATCAATAGATAGAAGAAAATTTCTAAATTTAGGTTTAACTCACTGAAGATTTGAAATTTATTTGACAATAACATTACTTACCAACTAGGGTTTATAACCGAGCACAAGGACGACTAACAAAACTATATTCAATTACAATAATAATGTTTTTAAATCACCTATATTATGACTTTTAATGTAATTTACGTATTGGTTAGGTTTAGTTTATATATATATATATATATATATATATATATATATATATATATATATAACCCAACACGAAGATAAGAATAACCCCCACCCTCGTAAAAGATAAGAATCAACAAACACACCCTTTTCACTTTCTCTCTCCTGTCATTCTCCACATCTCTCTCCCTTCTCTCTAGATTTTCACCTTCTATACTTTCTCTATTTCAGAATCTGATCAAACCCCACAGTAGCTGAGAATCCTAGAGTCATTTCAAATCGATCAGAATCTCAAAGAGAGTAAGTTCATATTTGTTCTAATGATCTCTTATTCTCTATTTTTCATTAAGTTTTTGTCATCAATATTGATGGTAATAGTTGAGAAAAGTGTTCCTCTAACTTGATTAAGGTTATACTAAAAGCTGGTGTTATTTGGAAAACTTGTTCTAGATCCATAAAGTTGGACTGGTATTATTGCCGGATCGAAGGAATTGATAGGGGATCGTTGTCTGAGGTAAGGGAAGCTAGTAACTTATTTAAGTTATTTACTTTCAAATAGAACCCTAGAATAAAAGACTTGGATATATGATTATCAGTGCTCAAGTCTTTCTTGCAGGTCTGACCGGTCCTTTAGCACTAATTAAGTTTGGTTATTTATTCTGATTTAGTATGTTTGATTGAACTGTTTTAAGTAATGATGTTAGAAAGAAACATGTGAGAACATTTTGGTTGTTGTTTGTTGGAACTGATGTTATGTGTGATGACTGATTTATAGACTTGTATGTAATCATTATGGTTGAAATGAAACCAGTGTACTAGAGGTTGAAAGGAAACTAAGGTACCATGGTTACATACATCTATATGCTTCAATATGATTGAATTGATGTGGTACATGTGATGATTGAGTTATGGGCTCGTATGTAATCATTTTGGTTGAAATGAAACCAGTTTACTGAAGGTTGAAAGGAAATCAAAGTACCGTGACTACACATGAACCTATAAGCTTCAGAATGGTTGAATATGATTATTGTTATGACCGAATGATGAATTCATTTGTAATTATTTTGATTGAAACAAAATTAAATATTTGTAAATTTAATCACTTCAATTCTTTTCACTCTTATAAGCTAAAAACATTATTTTTCTAGCTTACCCTTGCTTGTCTTATTGTGTTATGAACTGCGATGATTGTACTATGTATATGAGCAGGTGCAGATGCAGGTTTTGGAGCACCTTAAAGATGATATGGCTTTGAGTTGATTTTTCTTTTGTCTTGTATATACTTGTATATAAGTTTTGATGTAGTTAAAGACTTTATGACCTTGGGATGGTCATTTTTTTTGTCATGTAAATAGTTGTAGATAAGTTGATGTACCTAAATACTTTATGTAATACTTTGAACCTTAAATGGATGTTAATACTTGGTTGCAGACAAAAGTTAGTTTAATTGATAATCATTTTTAGATAGTCTCACTCAAGCAGAAGAATCTCGCTCAATCAAGTTTTGTAGAAAAGTTCACCCTGCAAGTCTCGCCTGAGCGAGCCCTTTATAAACTAAATAGGGTGTTCTCTGTAGTGTTTTCACTCAAGCGAGAGTAGTTTCGCTCAAGTGAATATCAGGAGTGCTCCCAAGACTATTTTCACTTAAGCGACAAATTTTTCGCTCAGGCGAGATGAATTTTTTGCTCGAGCGAAATTATTTTGGCCCAAGCTGAAAAAAAAAGATTTATTCTTGTTTTCGTTTCATCTTTCTTTTTACGCTTATTTTTTTTCTTTCCTTCTTTTATTTATCTTTTCATGTATTAAATATTTTATGGTTTGAAATTATATTGTGTTTATCTATAAGAGTTGACTGTCAAATGCTATAGTATTTTTGGGCTATTACAATATATATATATATATATATATATATATATATATATATATATATATATATATATATATATATATATACATATATATATATATATATATATATATAATAAAAGTCATTTTAAAATAATGGTAGAAAACCATTACTGTTGAATAAGTTAAATTAATTATAAAAAAATATAAAGTTATGTGTAGTTATTCATTATGTAAGTTATTATTTTCGACTTTGAATAATCTCTATCCAATATTATGGTTAAAAAAATAATTACTTTTACTTAAAAATATCCAATAATATTTAAAATCTGCTAATCATTTGTAATTGATACATGTATTCTAAACTGATTACCTTTATCTTAAATTTATAGTTATTTTTACAGATACACGTAATCTAAACTAATTCTTAAAATTATATTATCATCCATAGAATAATAAGATTAAGGAAAAACAAATTAACAAAAAGATAGGAAAAATTTACATTATATATATAGTATATTAAAACCAAACAATATTGTTTAAATCGAGTTAGATAGATACAATAAAAAAAATATATCCAAATATCTAATATATGTTTAAAATTTGAAATCTAACTTTATGAAAAAAAAAAAACATTAATAACATTTATCACTTTAATTTTCCTTTCAATAATATAATCTTCCATCAAAATTATTGAAAGATATTTATCAAAGAAATAACTTCTTCTAAAAAGATAATTTAGTCTTTTTACTTTCTTTATTATTTTTCTCGTTATCTTTTTTATCTCTTATCTTCAATATGAATTCAAATATCTATTCTAATACAAAATTCTTCTTCACTTAACCAAGTAGAAAAACAACACAAAACTCTTCTTCACTTTCATTAAAACAATACAAAACTCTTCTTCACTTAACGAGAAATGACTCTTCTTCATATGTTTTTTTTTTTTTTTTTTTTTTTTTTTTTTCCTTCTTTTTTATCAATCCAAATGTTAATTCTTGGCTATTGGACTAAAATCTTATTAATGCAGATTTTTTAAGCAAAAAGGAGTGAAGAAGGTTGTGAGAAATTTTTTGATATTCCTCGAGTTAAAAACTCATACTTAAAGTGAACTATAAAAGATCTTACTACAATAAACATAGGTAGAATACTCTTAAATACAAGTTTTCATTAGAAAATTATTTAACAATTGAAAAAGTTAGAATTGTTTCTTATTCTTATTAATTATTATTTTTTATAAATAGATTTAATTATTGGAATATGATTGAAACAAAAAAATTATTTGAAAAAGTTTGATAAATTAAAAATTTGTATTCTAAAAATCGTAATAGTTGAAAATAGTAACTTATTATTTTTATTAAAATCTTAATTTATTGGTACAGTTAAAAAGTTTTAGTAACATTTCAATTCGAATATGTTAATTTGACGAAACTATGATTTAAAAAATATTTAAAAAATATTTTGAAAAGACTATTTGTTTTAAAATGTAAATCAAACATATAAGAATATATAATCTTTTCATCATTTTTTTTTTGTATTTTATTACTTAAAATATAACAAATAAATCATTTTTAACTCGTATTGAATATTTTTCTCTTTACTAAAAAAAAATGTCAATGAGGTGGTTGTGTACTATATTACGAACGATCAACAATACTGAATTGTTTTCTATTTTTTATAATTAAATGTAATTTTTTTATTATATTACTAAGCAACTCAAATTTAATTTTTTTTATAGAATAATTTTAAACAACTCTTTATTTTATAATTTTTATTTAAATTCGAATATAATAAATAATATGTATTAATATGTTAATCAAAAGTTAGTTATTATTTTTTAAATGTATTAAGAGTTAACTAATTAATCAATTTTTTTAAAAAAGTTATTAAATGAATAGTTTATAATAGATAATAATATTTTAATTTAAAAATAATGTCAAGTACATAATATTTAAATAAATGTGTAATGAAAATTAAATGAGACTAAAAAAAATTTCATTATAATTCTTATAAAATTTATATGGTTAAAATTCTTGTTTATACATAATATAGTACCAATATTTGTTGCGATTAAGTATCTTTTACTAGGTTTTAATACTTTAAATATATTTCTTATGATTTTTTTAATTGAATAAACTCATTTAATTTGGTGTTTTTCTTTAATTATATTTTCTATATCATGGAAATCAAATGAGACTAGAGCTTGCACTTGTTCTTTTTTTTTTTTTTAATTATATTTTGGCTTATAAGGTGGTTCAGTGGTCATGGTTTTATCAACTTTAAGGAGGGTTTATGATATATATATATATATATAATTTAAAAGTCCATTAAAGAGCTATAAATAGGATAAGATTTCAATTTATCTATTATTTATATATTACATTTTTACTTTTATACCTAAATGTCAATTAACTTTAGCGTAGAAATATCTTTATAGATAGATTTACTTATTAAATAAATGTCATAAGTGTATATCTAGAATAAACGAAAACAAGGAGAAAAACATTTCAAATAATAAAAAAATTGGAAAGTAAGGATGAAGACATTAGTATTGTAAGGTCATATTGATCCTTTCAAGAAATTTCGGTATTCATCGTAAAATCAAGTTGAATTTTTATAAATCATATATGATACAACAAGAAACATAGTAAAATTAAGTTGAATTTTTATAAATCATATGATACAACAAGAAACATAAAAGGCTAGTGAAAATAATTACTAGAACTATAAGAAAATATATAAAAAAGATCACAGTATTATTTGACATTAGACAAGAATTAGTCAATCTAAAGGAGAAATTATGAATGTCATACCTGTCCACCTTCAATAAACTTATATTTGGAGTATATTTTGATTTACCAATATTAAGTTGAATATAGTAGTTTAGTACTTAACAACTCAACGATTAAAATACTGGATTTAGAATCGAAAGTCGATAATCAAGTATTCAATAAGCAAATATAGTTATGTTATTTAGCTTCATTCGTAAAGGCCTATAAGCTTATAAATATCAACATCAAAAAAAGTACTTACTCAATTTTTATTATTCATTATTATTATTACTCTAAGCTCTTACTAACTTGAGCTGCTGAAAGTCTTCTACAAGTGGACCTTTTGGTCCTCAGCAATCTAGATAGAGTTCATTCTCAAGGAATCCACAAGCTCGAAAAAGAGACTTAACTCTTTTTGCATTTCATTCCACAACAATTCGTTTTGGAAAGAAAGTTGGTGTCCACATGGGACTCGGGTAAAATTTCATATCAAGCCATTCGTTTATGATTTTTACTAAAAGCCAAAATATCTTCTCTTCTTTCTCAAAGGGTGAGAGAGATCCTTTTCTTTAGTGAATAAACCAAAAGCACACAGAAATATCCTTATTGAAAAAGAATGATTAAGTAATGCAAAATAGGATCACAACTATGTAAATCAACATATATGAAGAAAATATCTAAATTTAGGCACAACTCACTAAATATTTGGAATTTGTTTGACAATAATATTACTTAACAACTAGATATATTGGTGCATAATCGAGCACATACTATTAAGGATAATCAATAGAACTAAGGTCCTTGACTAATTAAGCAAATTGTTGAATCTTGAGTTCGAGAAGATGCTTACATTAACCTCTGAGCATGCCAAGCAATCTTCACAATTACTCACTAGAGGTCAATCTTAAGCAATCTCAACCCATTAGCTAAATACTTGTACATAGAAAAGCATCAATAAATATCATTAATTCACTCGAGATCATGCATGTTAGCCTTCCATCCAAGTAGAAATATCCCAACATTGAAAATTGATTACCAGATCATACCATTATTCTTAAGAGTAAGTGTTATCAATGCTTTACCTAAATTCTAATTAAAATAGAGTTTCCCAGCCTCAAATAGATTATGAAATAAAGGTTCAAATTGATGAGACCCAAAGCAAGCATTAAGCATGGATTAAAAACAATTAACTAAATTAATCATTCTTATTGAAAACGAGAAGAAGAATTATATGGACCAAACAACTCTATCAACCTTCAAACAAGGTTTTTAGCTGCTCACCAATCACTCCATTGATCTTTCTAACTACACTCAATGTTGTGTTAGTGTTCTTTATTTTTTGCATGATGTCATGATTGCACCTCTAACACTAAATTTACAACATTTTATTTGGGTTTTTTCCTGCAACCCATTTAGAGTGTGCATATAGTTTAAGTATGCAACAACTTCGTGAGAAAGTAATCTTAATATTTTGTCTTGTTGTTCTAAACACACTTGACTCTCGTTCAACCACTCTAATTTTTGCTTGGGCGAAAATTCTTCTTCTTGAACTTGTTTAAGATTGTGTGTGTGATACGTATCATGGCTCAAGCGATAATGTTATAACTTAAACGAGGGAGGTTTACTAAACTTCGTCCTATTAAATGGTGAAGGTCACTCAAGCAATAGTTACTTACTCAAGTGACTAGAAAGTAATGCTAATGCATGTTTAAGCTCAATTAACTAATGTATGAGTGTGTAAACTTTTTTTATGCACTATTTTAGATTGTTGGTCTTGATTTTTAATGGTTTTATGAAAATGTATTGAATGGTTGTATGCCATGTAAGATTGGATGATTACTTAGGATGATATGTTGTATCAAGTAAGGAATCCATTATTGAAAGGAAATACTATTACTTCACCGATATCTAAATCACATAAGTTGAGACAACAAATGATGATAAGCTGAGGGAGATTTTTACACCAATGTTAGATATTTTGGTTGTATAGTTATTTGCATACTGAACTTACTTGCGTGTAGACCAAAATTGTTTACACTAAGTTAGGTGCTAATCTAATGTGGCATACTTAGTATAAGTCTTATGAAACATGCATCTTCATTCTTATGTTATATATGTTGGCAAAAACTTGTTAAGACTTTTATTCAGCAAGTGTACCGAGTCACAAGTAGTAGAGTGGGTTTTAGTAAAGATGTCGATTCCTCACGGAACAGTTCTATTTTAGAATTTCAGCGTCGCTGCTCAGTTAGCGAGTTCAGTTTTGATGAGAGATTTAGTTTGATTAACAATTACTACGAACATGCAAAATAAATTTATAAGCAGTAAAAGAGTCTGAAATGATTAGAGAAACACCCTGGGATTGAACTCATCTAA
>Ga0209700_103650_pt1 | contig 29113 bp, 22 predicted proteins | sample SiratroredBW_FD_187528 | JGI IMG/M metagenome (GOLD analysis project Ga0209700, IMG submission 187528) | Root nodule microbial communities of legume samples collected from California, USA - Siratro red BW (SPAdes) (version 2) | ecosystem: Host-associated > Plants > Roots > Nodule | place: USA...
AAAAAAAAAAAAAAAAACCTAACACAACGTCGGTTATGGTCAAATCCGACGTGGTGATGCACCTGAAAATTGAAAACAGATGCATCACAACGTCGGTTAAGGCACAAGACGACGTTGTGGAAGCATCACAACGTCGGTTGGAGCCTCTGAACTGACGTTGTGATGCATCTGTTTTGAATTTTCAGGTGCATCACCACGTTGGTTAAAAGTCTCCAACCGACGTTGTGATGCTTCCACAACGTCGTCTTATACCTTAACCGACGTGGCCTGGGACCCAGTCATGCAATTAATTCAGTGAATCACACGTCGGTTTGGGTGTTCTAACCGACATTGTTGTGTTTAACACAACGTCGGTTTTGTTAACCGACGTCGGTTTTGTTAACCGACGTCATGATCAACGTCTCCTGGATCAACGTCGGTTCAATACCCGACGATAAATGTCTCTTAGAACCGACGATGAAGATCCTTTTTGTACTAGTGTATACATGTATATATCTATATACTCAGTAACATGAGCTACACAAAATCCTATTTCAAATACAAGTTATTTGATTCTGTTAATCATCAATGTACCTTGATGTGGATAATCAAGTTTTGTTCTTTAAATACATTAAGTCAACAAAAAAAATGTAGCTTTTCCATTAATGAGAAAAATATTAACTTTTAGCCAAATGTTAACTAGTGCCACAACTAGCCAAATTTTAACAAGTTTATTGAGTCATTTAATCATCAATGCGTTTATTGCAAAGTTAAGTTATTCAGCATTAGGTTTTACTATCTAAGAATCTGCATAGATTTAAGAAAGTTTACTATTTCTTTGGCATGAGTCATTTTGTATGCATATATTTGTGTGTGATAAATTTTTTAGAAAGAAAAACTTGAGCATATATGTTAGATCTTACAATCACATTGGAAATTTTAGGGAAAAAGTGGTGCTTTTTTTATTTCACATCTAATGCAAAAGATGTAAAGTGCTTGTTGTCATCGGTTACAATTTTCAGTTCCAATGTTTGCAAGTGTGGCGTTGCTTCAGTTTATCATCAATAAAAAAAATAATATATATATATATATATATATATATATATATATATATATATTTTATTTGTATATAATATTTTATTAAAAAAATCAATGTCAAATGAAAGTATTATGTGAATACTAGTGTCAAGTTAATTTTATCTAAACTAAATTAACACTAACATGTTTTTATTTTAAAATTTATTTAATTTAGTGTTGACTAAGCCAACACTAAATGAGATATATTTTTAATATTAATTTAATTTGTGTTGCTTTGACAGACTTTAATGATAATAATTTAAAAAATAATAATTTCTTATATAAAATAATAGTTTCTTTATATTAAACAAAATCAAATACAAACAAAAAAAATAAAAAATAAAAACTTGTAATGGATGAGGGATATAAGTGTAGATGAGAAGATGGATGTGGATGAAAGAATTAAATGTGAATGAAGGAGATACGGAGATAAGTGTAAATAAATGTGTTGGGAGTTGAGTATGGATGAGAGACATAAATATTGTTGAAGAACACTTTGAAGAGATTTAAATAAAGAGTGGAAGAAGAAAGTTGCGAGTAAGAAGATTTCTAATCTTTAAATTTATGTCTTTGAATTAAAAATAATATATGATTGAAGTTTGTTATCATGAAGGCATAATGATTTATTAAAGATATATTATATTAGTGTCGGCCTAAGCAATGATAACTTAAATAAATAAAAAGATAAAATTAGTGTCAACTTAACTATATTAATTTAAATAAATATAAATACTAAAAATAAATCAAATTAGCGTCAACTAAACCAATACTAATTTTATTTATTTTTAATATTTATTTTAGTTAGGTCGTTTAAATTAATGTTAGTGTGACGTTAACATAAATATTTTTATTTACTGAAAAGAAGTAAAAAATAATTAATATTGTTAATCTGGCACTCACAAATATTTATTTACTAAAAAATTTAAAAATAATTAGTATTGACTTAAAGATGACTAAGTCAACTCTATTAAAAATTAAATCATTTAAATATAATTTTATTTTTTTTAACCTTTTATATCATATTAGTTGACTAGTCCAACTCTAATAATGTTACTATATGATCGACACTAATATTTGAAAGTTAACTTAATATTTTTGTAATATATTAAGAAGGGATGGTAATAATTTTTTTCATTATAGGAAAATTAATTTTATATACATTAATTTAAACGTATTTAAAGAACAAACTTGATTTTTTTAATATTGTTTCAACTTCATAAAAGAAATAAAACAACAAATTTTTTATTCTTCAACATTTGGAGCAAGTGTACTACTTCAAAACATCTACTGACTATGTATATAAAATAAATTATCATAATTAAATTAGTGTAATAACTCATTTTCATTCTTTAAAGATATCACTAGTGGAAAAATCCCATACAACAGCGGTTCTGGAGGGCTTACAAAGGCAGTTCCGCAACTGTCATCATTCTAACCATCGTGAAAAGTACATGACATATTACGTCGGTTAAACAACCGCCGTCGTATATATGAAATACCAAGGCAGTTCATCATATATGAAATACCAAGGCAATTCATCAGAAAACACCGTAAAAAAATTCGTTTAGTGGGCAACAAAGACATTTTTACAGTATAAACAAACCCTATTAAGGCGGTTGTGGAGCACTAACCGCCTTAATAGGGGTCTACAACGACGATTACTGTGTACAATCGCTATTGTAGACCCCTATTAAGGCGGTTAGTGCTCCACAACCGCCTCAATAGGGTCTGTTTACTAAGGCGTTGATGACCTTAACCGTCGTAGCTTAAGCTATTTTTTTTAAATGCAGCAGCTATCTGTTGTGCTGCCTAAAAAACCTGCATATATTTCCAAGCACACATATTTCCAGGAACATATTTGTAGGCACATTATGTATTCCAAAAGTATATAAGTTATAAAAGATTGAAAAAAATTAAATTACATTTGAATTGTCAAAAGTACTATTTTGTTACACTACAACATACTAGTATACATTATCCTAAAAACATACAAGCAATTAATAGATACAAGTCATAGATACATTAATTATCTTACACTACAACCTACTATGAGTATTTACTTCTCATTTTAATGAAGTATGTTGCCCATTCTTTTTGAAGTTTTCTTATGGTGCTATTGTCCAATGGCTCTGGATCTGAAAAACGCTGAAATAGGAAGATAGTGTTGTTAATCACTATCATATGAAACTAATCATAATTTTATCTTATTTGAGCACTTTCATACCTCGTCCAAAGAGTCAGTGATACCGACATGGACTATAGTCTTCCTCCAATGCATGATATAGTATCCACATTCCCAACTTCCATGTTGCTTGTTACACTACAATTTCATCAAATTTAAATTATTAAACAAGTCTAAAACGAATTTAATAGGTTCAATTAAGAATTGAATACCTTAGGAGATATGCAATGTAAGCTCTAGGATGTGGATGCAGATCTTCTGCCAAGTATACTACATACATTAATTACACTAAACAATTGACAATAATTAGTAACTTGCATATCATACATATAAACAAGAGTGATCTATTATTTAAAGTTAATTAAATCATACCCTTGTACTATTGTTTTCATATCTAAAGTTGGCTTCTTATGCAATGAACAAAACCAAACCACAGTGTTATCCGCAGGACAAATAAGCATCAGTTGCCAATGGGTCCTAAAACAATCAATCCATTAGTCATGTTCTCTAAATTACTTAATATCAAAATATAAAGAAAAGTAAACTTACACATGAATAATTGGGGCAATGTAAATTCTTTTCCTGGATTCTGAAATTCATCTCTGTATATAAGTCTAGCATTCCATTTTTTTATTTCCAGACCTTTGTATACTTTGAGGCTCAAGAAATCCATAAATATCAACATTCCCAGTGTTATAAGCTAAATTATTTATGTACCTGCATTGTTAATATCATGAATATCAGTAAAAGCATAATTTTATTAAAAGAAATTTAAAAATGTCTATATTTATAGCATACTTACATCATCCATAACTTAATGACTGCAATGTTTACAATCTGGGTTCCCTGCACGACTTCAATTATGTCTTGCATGTATAAGTACAATGGTATACCACCATTGTCCACACCAAATATTGTCTGATCCCACTCAATGGCACACGGTGAATCAAACATGTCGTGGGAAAACCTAAGCAACTCCTGAATTGGATTCACAATTGGTTGGAGTTGCTAGGGTGGTTGGGGCTCAGGATCTAAACCACCAAATGCTAGTGATTTCAGATTCCTCTCAGAGTCCTGCAACCAAAAATACAAAATGTATTAATTTAAATAACACTAAGTGTAAATTTAAATAACATTAAGAGAGATGATGACACCTGATGTTTTTTATGAATGGCCTTGAGGAGAGGTGTAGGCCAAACAATAAAAGTACCAAGTGCCTCTCCCACAAATCTAACCTCTGATGTGGGCACTGACACCTCGACATCTGCATGTCTAACTTCTTCGACAACCACTCTAGCAAAATCATCTCCAAGTGGCACTGTGTGGATCGTCGAACCTGTTGCGTACACTCTCCCAATCGCTATTAAACAAGGAGGATCTCCAACAAACAACTTACACCGATATCAAATATCAATGTTTGTGTCCTCCTCCTCAGCAGCACAACTACCCTTTGTGCTAACTCTCCTAAGGGTAGGTAATACTTCATCTTGCTGTATAGGAGTGTGTTGTTGTGAGATGCCCATGGATTCGAGCGTCTGCTCAAAATCTCGTCTTAATTCTTCTCTTAATTCTTGTTTTATGTCTTCTCTCAGTTGAGCTAGCTGGTCTTTTGTTGCTGTAGACGCAGATGAAGACCGGGGAGTTAAGCCAAAAAATTGTCTCACACCTAAACCATACCCAGTAATCCAAACACGACCTGGGTGCCCTTCTCTCCCAATAGCGGCAACAAAAATATCTTGTTTTCTTTAAGTCACAAAACTCCCCCTCTGAACTCTGTTGGACTAGATCATCTTATAAAATAATAAAAATATATGTCAACATTAAATAATAAAAAAGAAAACATTATTTAGTACTCAATTTATTAACAATAACTTATAATCTGACTCGCAATCTCCTGAGACTGTGCAGATGTCATCTATCCTCCTGGTTTAGTCCTAGCCAACTTTCACTTCTCATGTCGACTAGGAGGGGATGGAGGAGAAAGGACATCATTTGAAGATGAATTTTTGGTCTTTTCTTCCATAATCTTTCTTTCTAATAAATCATAACCTCCCCCCAGACAATCAGTGGGGGTGACATTCTTATGCGCAATTTCTTGTGCTTTCATCCTCTTCTCCTACAAAATAGATAATTCCCTTTGTGACATCATATAATTTAATTCAGTTTTGATTTAAAAAAAATGAAAACAAATCTGCCAAGAGGGATCCTCTTTACTTTGGACAAATTGTGGCCAACTCTCTTCATCAATTCCATATTTTTGACAAGGGAATTTGCCCTTGTATTTTCCATAGACGTATAAAATGGTCAAGGTGGCCTTGAATTGTCTCCATTTTATGGCAATTGATGACATAATCTTCTTCCTGACCAAGCTGGTTTCTTCAAACTCAAAGCTTGTCTGAAAAATTAAATAAATAAGTCATTAAACATTGAACAACATAACTCATCATGTAATTAAACTTTAAATGAGTTACTTACACAAAGATCCTACCAAATTAGATCTTTTTCTGCTTTAGTGACATGATCCCAGTCTGGTACCAAAATAGAGACTTTTGTTCGTGCTAATACACCCAAATAACTTGCAAATTGGGCCTTATTAGGGCTTGAAGCCCTACCAGTCTGAGGATCTACGTCAACTGGACTTTGACATCACCAAGACGATTAATGGCAATAACTTTCATGTGTGTAGCTTCCCTAGTCTTCTTTGAAGAATCTGCCATGACCTGAAATTAAAAAAAGAGAAATATTAAGATAACACATAAAATTAAATAGCATATATCTTATTCAGATAACATATAAAATTAAATAGCCAAAACAATTAAATAAACATTACTTATTTATATTATGGAAGTGTTACAATGTTCTCCCATAGTCCTTCATTGTGATCCGTTCGTGTAGCATGTACTTCATCAACGTCATTTTTCTCATTTAATGGAGGTAACTGTCTTGACAATGACGAATAGTCAGCATATTGGACTCTTTAGTCATCATGGTTTTTGATATCATGTTCATTTCTCCCTTGAATGACAACTAATCACCTTTGGTTAGAAGGATCTTTAACATAAAAAACTTGTTTTACTTGGTAAGCCATGATGAAAAGATTTTCCTTATAACCTATCTTTGAGAGATCAACTAATGTAAAACCAAAGTCATCAACATTCACTCCTGTGTTACTATCAACCCATTTACACTTAAATATTGAAACTCTAAATTTTACATAGTCAACTTCCCAGATTTCTTCAATTACTCCAAAGTAACTTATTGTAGCCATCACAGGATTGTTATCTTTTGAACTAGCAAAGTGCATTGACTCTACCTCAAGGGTAACACCGCTATTTTGCATTGTACTTTTTTGATCCTCAGTGTTTGTGTAAAAAGAGAACTTATTAATATCATATGCAGACCATGTTATGACATCAAAGTTAGGTCCTCTTGCCAACCACTTCAACTCTTCAACATCACAATCCTTTTAACCAATTTTCTCTTTAAACCATTTCAAAAATGTCTTGTTATGTTCATTCAAAAACCATTTCTCATTTGCACGTGGATTCATTACTTTAACAACATTTTGTGTTCCTCTAAGAATGGAAGATCATAATCAGTATTGTTCAAAATATACAAGTGTGCTTGGAGTATCTGTTGCTGATCTTTTTGAACTATCCTCACACCTCGTGTGCCTTTGCCTTCATGCCTTCCTTCATACCGAGACTTTGGGACTCCTATAGCTTCCACTTCTGACATATAATTGGTACAAAACTCTATTGCTTCCTCTGTAATATATCTCTCAACAGTAGATGCTTCAGGTTGATATAGATTCTTCACGTATCTTTTCAATATCTTCATGCATCGCTCAATTGGGTACATCCATCGTTAGAACACAGGACCTTCTCTGACTAGATGAGCAATTAAATGGACCATAATATCAAAAAAGGAAGGAGGAAAATACATCTCTAGTTGACACAAGATAATGATGACTTCATTTTCTAATTCATCCAACCTAGTAGGATCAATTACTTTCCTACAAATAGCATTGAAGAATAAGTAATGATGAGTGATGACTTGTCTAACATTTTTTGGTAGAATTCCACAAATAGCCATTGGGAGAAGGTCTTGCATCAGAACATGACAATCATGAGATTTTAAGCCCATACATTTCAAATCATCCATTGAGACAAGGCTTTTGATATTTGAAGAGTATCCTTGTGGTACTTTAACACCTCACAAGCACTTACAGAAACTGATCCTTTTAGATTTTGACAAAGTATGACATGCTGGTGGCAAGTAAGTTCATTTACCATGAGGTTGTGGTTGTAACTCCAACCGAACACCCATCTCAACCAGATCTTTACGAGTATTTATTCCATCCTTTGTCTTTCCTTTAATGTGTAACAATGTCCCAATTATACTATCACAAACATTTTTTCTACATGCATAACATCTATGCAATGTCTAACATCTAACTTTGACCAATATGGAAGTTCAAAGAATATGGAGTTCTTCTTCCATATGTTTTTCACACTGCTATTCTTGAGGGTTTTTCCAAAAGTCACCTCGACGTGGCACACTCAGTTAAGGGTGGAGGTGTAATTATGTCCTTTGACAACCGTTAAAATCTTTTTTCAACCTGTGATAAGGCTGATTACGTTTCAAAAACCTTCAATGCCCTACCATATTTCAGTTGATAGTAACTGGTGTTCTCTTCATATATCGGGCAAGCGTGATGTCCTTTAACACTATAACCACTCAGATTTCCATATGCTGGAAAATCATTAATAGTACAAAATGTCAATGCTCGCAAATTGAAATTGACCTTTTGATATGCATCAAAAACCTCCACGCCTTCATCCCATAACAACCTCAAGTCTTCTATCAAAGGACTAAGATAAACATCTATGTCATTTCCAGGTTGCCTTGGTCCTAATATCATCATAAACAACATCATATATTTTCTCTTCATGCACAATCAATACGAAAAATTATAAATAATTAGCAAAACAGGCCATGAACTATGTTTGCTACTCAAATTATCGTATGGATTCATTCCATCTATTGCAAGACCACGTCTGAGATTTCTTGGATCACTTCCAAACTCAGGATATAAACAATCAATTTTCTTTCATTGTGGTGAATCAGCAGGATGTCGTAACAACCCATCACATATTCTTCCATTTTAATGTCATGTCAAGTTCTTTGCATCTTTAACATTGACAATAAAATGTCTTAATCGTGGTATGATTGGAAGATACCACAATACTTTTGTGGGGGGACCCTTTTTCATATCCTTTTCATCACCGTCATTGTCCTTTACTTCGTATCTTGATACCCCGCATCTATGACACTTATGCAATCCTTCAAACTCTTGTCTATACAATATACAATCATTGGGACAAACATGTATTTTTCGATACTCTATACCCATTGGACACAATATCTTCTTGGCCGCATAGTGACTGGTTGGCAATCTATTACCTTCTGGAAGAATTTAATGAAACGATTCGAGCAATTCGGTAAAACTTTTTTCAGTCCACCCATTTCTTGCCTTGATATTAAATATTGCAAACGGGTAAAACTTGAACAACCGGGATACAATTCTGTCTCTGAATCATCTTTCAATGAACCATACACATGTGCTTAGTGGAAACTATCTTCTCCAATTTCGCGAATCACGTCTTCCATGCAATCTTCAGAATATAAATTAGAATATTCACATTCAGTGACAGATACACTAGAATATTGCTCCAAAACTTCACCATGCCAAGTCCATATTGTATAGCTCTTCAAGAAACCATCACAAAGAACATGCTCTCATATCAACTCAATATCTTGTCTTCTCTCATTCAAACAATTCACACACGGACAATAATATTTATTATTTACTCCCGCTACATTCCGCTTAGCAAATTGTAGAAACTCTTCAACACCTTTCTCGTAAACATCACTAATGCAACTTGCATTTATCCAACTTCGATCCATGACTACGTATAGTAAAAAAAATCATCCATATTATACAAGTCACAAATTAAACAAAATATTTTAAGATCTCCAGACTTAAAATACTAACACAAATTGTCGGGGATCGAACATCCCCAGACTCAATACCAACACGTTTTGATGTAAGTATATATCAGACAAAAATTGTCTGGGATCGACCAACCCCGGACTCAATACGAACACGTTTACATTTAAGAAAATATCAGATAAAAATTGTCAGGGATCGAACATCTCCGGACTCAATATCAACACGTTTTCATAAAAGTATATATCAAAACCAAGCATACAACAACAATTATTTCAATATACAAAACATTAAAAACATACAACGAGAAATCTAAACAATCCAAACATTTCAAAAATACATAAAAACATACCTCTTGTTAGCCAAATGTGGTAGCCACGAATTTTCAGTGATTGCGAAGCTCCTTGTGGTCGACGGCAGCACTGAGTTTACGTGGTGGTGAGCACGTGCACTGCGTGAAGCATTTCGGAGAGACAGAGGAGTACGAGAAAACATTGGGGGTTTGGAGAAGGAGAAGACCGAGGAGGAGGGGCCATAAGACAACAGCGACGACGCAATGGAGGAGGAAGGCTTTGCGAGTGTGCAATGGAGGACGAGGGCAGTACGAGATGGCAATGGAGGAGGAGGAGGAGTGGGAGGAAGGCGACGGCACAATGGAGGAGAATGGGTCGTGCCTCTGTGCAATAGAGGAGGAGAATGGCGACGGTGTAATGGAGGAGGAAGGCAGAGCGAGAGAGGGCAGTGCAAGAGAGGGGAGTGGAGGAGAAGGACGACAACGGCGACGATGCAATGGAGGAGGAAGGCCTTGCGAGTGTGCAATGGAGGACGAGGCAGTGTGAGATGGAAATGGAGGAGGAAGAGGAGTGGGAGGAAGGCGACGGCGCAATGGAGGAGAATGGGTCGTGCCTCTGTGCAATGGAGGAGGAGAAGGCGTGGGAGAATGGCGACGATGCAATGGAGGAGGAAGGTAGAGCGAGAGAGGGCAGTGCAAGAGAGGGGAGTGGAGGAGAAGGACGACAATGGCGCAAGCGAGAGTAAGGTGAAAAGACGAAAAGGCATTAGGGAAAGCTAAAAACAGGGGCTACCACGGCGATTGTGGGCTCCAACTGCCGTCGTACCCCTTCTGCAAAAAGAAATTAAAAATAGGGCTACAACGGTGGTTGAAGCCCACAATCGCCATGGTAGCCCCTGCGAATCCAAAAAAATTTCAAAATTGGCACTGGCACCCCTCGTGGGAGACACGAATGTGGTTGTTTTTAGTAACCGCCTTTGTATTGTTGTACTTAATTTCAAAAATGCCACCACGTTTTTATTTAATGTAGTTCCATTTTGACCGTTGTTTTATCACATCGTAAAATGTAATTTTTCCACTAGTGTATACAAGAGACAATTTGGTTCATAATAAATATAATTAGAAGTTGACCTTGATTAGTGAATTTTTTAAAATTGTTATTGAAATGGACACATTTTGAAAAATTTATGCATGAGTAAGTTTTAGTAGTATAACATGATTTTCTTGTAAAGAAGTCGTGTATATCATATATCATTTTAAATTTATGAAAATAAAATTGTACCAACTTGTCACAACTTCAATATAAGAGAAGTCAAGATTTTTTTTTATTTAAACTAAAGTCAAGTTATGTTATCACGACTTCATCTAAAATAAAAAAGAATAAATCTCGATTAACAAAATCATTAGAATCAAACACTTCATTTCTCGATTAACAAAATCATTAGAATCAAACACTTCATTTCTCGATTAACAAAATCATTAGGATCAAACACTTCATTAACAAAATAAAGTTAAATAATTTGATTAAAAGAATTGAAGGTGAAGCTAATATTACCATTTTGAAATATATAAAAGAATGGACGGAAGAATGTTAGTTTAACTCCATTTTTAGCAAAGGTAGGTTAAACAAGTCTTATAATAAATACAATACACCATGTGATAAACTAAAACTACTCAACTAAATATTAGCCCAATTAAACTATAAAAAATAAAAAGTCATTCTTTACGTGTAATTAAGATTTTATTTTGGAAAAAAATATTTTTTACAACTCATATTTTCTCTTAAAACTATTTAACAACTTTAAATAATAAAAAAATACATTAAATTAAGTTATTTAACTAAACTATAAATTAAATTATTGAATAAAAAATTAATGAAATTAATTGTGATATGATAGTATAAATTTTGAAGGGTGTCAAGATATGATATTTTTTTATGCAGTGTTCTTTCTCGCGCATATATTGACTTTCAAAATCAATCATATTTGACAATGGTATTAAATGTGAGGAGTTTTTTCAACAAAAATCCTAATATCAGTTTATCACATTATAGGAAAATCATCCTTTTCCACTAAACCTAACCCTTATGATGTGTGGATGTGATTCATACCATTCATAGAGTGTATTAGATTGCATATATCATAGAAAAAAGTAATTAAAGTAGAGGAGGCAAATAACTCAGACAATTTAATAGCAGTACACAATGAGCATATAGTAAGAGAGGTTTCTTATTTGGTTACACCTAAATCTTCTCACATCATAAAGTGTAGTTGAACATTTCATGACTTTAGAAGCTAACCTCCCGTCCCCTAAACTTCCATTGCATAAATAAACATGTTGGCACCTCTTTTTCACCACTACACACACTCACACACACACTTCTTAAGTAACCCTAGTATTCAACCGTTCCAAAATAACTTTTTCTCCAAGTTATTCACTATTTTTTCCCTCAAATTGCAACCCATAAGGCTTCCACATCTCAAATGAGGAAAATAAAGTATAGAAACTGTCCCATTATTGTAAATGCATTGCATTTCAGATACAATAATTGTACCAGCTCAGCGATTGAAGTGAATTCTAATGAACCTCATTGGAATTAGAAGTCTATGGTAACACCTCAATTAAATTCATACACACTTGCTAACAGAAGATGAAAAGTGTTTCAGACAACTCCTAAATTAACACCATAATAAAATTCCAATTATGTAAGTGTAAAGAAGTCAACTTCACACAAAAAAAACACTGGGAATCAGAGCCAGAATTTAGTGTAGATAGAATTTGATTACAAAACCATTGAATTCTCTAACTTTTTGTGTACCCATCTTGATTAATCGTAGAAATTAAACAAAAAATGCGAATTATATTATTCTTGTCCCTCACTATATAAATGCATGTGTGATATAATACATACTAGGCACTCAAAATATATATATATATATATATATATATATATATATATATATATATATATATATATATATATATATATATATATATATTTTCGAGTATTTGATACATCAAAATCCTACTTATAGTAATTAAAAGTATAAACAAGGAGAAGTGCTTTCTATGTTAAGAAATAAAAATAGAAAGTTGTACTTGAAAACATATATGTAGATTAAAATGTGAAGATTGGTGAAAAGAGCAAATGGATATTTAGTAATTTTTTGTGATTAATAAAGTGTGAGATAGAAAGTGAAGAAAAGTGAAAGTGTAAATTGAAGTAAAGAATGAGAGGAAAAGTGGATGGACGAAGGAGGACTATATACACTTAAGTGTTTTCCTACGTTTGAGGGCATTGATTGGGTAGAAGCAATTAAGAGGAAGATTGGATTGGATAGATGGTAAGGGGTGGGAAAGGGCAAAGGAAAGGTGTTGAAGGATGAGAAGAGGGTGAAATTAGAGAGGAAAGGGGAAGGGAGAAAAGATAGTGAAGGGAAGGGGCCCTATAATGGAAGGGTGCAGCGCTTGAAGAGGAAATGTGAGAGTGACATGTGAATTGGTGATGGCAGGAGATGGGATGGGTTTTGTGGTGTCCTTTTGTGATGGGACGATTCCACAATTCCCAAACAAGGAAACAAATCCATCTCCTCACTTGAGGCCCCTACCTTTCTATGCTTGTATAAATAAATGCACACCACTTTCCCTACCTAGGTCTCACCTTTTCTCATTCACTCACCTAGCCCCTCTCCCTTTTCTCTAGTCCGATGAATACCGCCCTCTCTCTTGCTGCCACATAAATTCATTTTCAACTATTCTTCTCTAATCAAACCAAACTAACTTCTCTAAACACCTTTCTCATCCTTCTTTTTCATCATATTAAACACCTAAAACCTACTTTTCCTCACAGATTCCTTTGCCTTTTCCGAAATCATAACCCTATCCCCCTTCACTCCATCTTCCTATGTTTAGTTCTGTTCATTAACTTATTTGGACACAATCATTTGATCTATTGTTACCCAAACTTGTTATCCATATCGGGAAATTGGGACAACACACCTTCTCCTCTGTCACAAAGGTGAATTCGTTTACACTTACTTTCATTAGCCACATAATCTGAAGAAGGGTCAATGAGACAACGACACTCATCCACAAACATATGCCCCAAACCAAGGGCTACCTACCTATTGTGTCTAACGTGCATAATCTGCTGTGAAGGGATTTGAATGAAGTGATTTAAGTAAAGGTTTTGTTGGGATGAATTCATAAAAATAACTTTGAAATGTGTACCTGTCTGTAAAAATATGTCCAGTGTTTTTAAAATAATGTTGTAACATTAAATCATGAAAATGGTTTAGTTAGTGTAACCAAAATCGTGGTTCTCAACTTTTTGGTCCGTAAAAATGCAAAACGTTGTCCCATTATTTTTTAAAACTAAGAAAACTAAATAATATTTTGTGTTATCACTTTAATTCCTCAATTTAATTATTATTGCTACTTTTGTTCTTTTATATATATATATATATAACTTAAAGTCATGCAATTTTTTGAATTTTACACTACAGTGGTGGATTAGTTTTAAGATTTTCTTTTAAAATTTTGTAGTTCTCGTAGCCTAAGCTAAGAGTAGCTAACACTTTAGGTAGCCAAATTAACTATTTATTCTTAAATTTGATTTTAAATATTTTTTTAAAAAGATTTTTATCATTTATGAAAGTAACCTAAGTGAGTGAAGTATGATTACTGTGATTGAAATTTTTCCTTCAATAAGTAAATATTCAACTCTTGAACTTAATCTTCTTTTAGAATAGAAAATTTTACAATTTTTAAGATATTAAAAAATATTGAATTTGAATTGATCTCATTTCTTTGTTCGAGTAAGATAATTTAAATTTAGTTTATTTCAATTTTTTTATTTGGATAAAGCATTTTAATTATCATAAAATTTAAAAAATCATTTAAATATTAAATAATTATTAAAAAATAGAAAAATATCAACATTGGTAATATTTTGTGGTCGATTTTGATTTTTGTCATATTTCAGTCGAGATTTGATATTTGCGAAAAAAATTCTCTATCGAGATTAATCAAGATGGTTGTTAGTTTGACTGCAATTATTTAGGATAAAAAGAAGACAAAACTTCCATAGGGCTTTTTTAGAAGCTAGAATAGTAGAAGGTAGTCTATTAATTAGATAACAGACAGTGAGAACAACTTCCCCATAAAACCTTTTAGGGACCTCACGTTGAAAGAGAAGAGCCCAAGTTTGGTTTAAAAGGTGCCTATTTTTTCTCTCAGCAATTCCATTTTGCTAAGGTGTTTTAACACAAAATGACTCATGAATGATACCTTCTTTTTGACAAAAAGAAATAAGGTCATGATTAAAGTAATCTTTTGCATTATCAGATCGAATCCTCTTAATGGTAATACCAAACTAATTTTTTACCATAGAGAAAAAACGTTGAAAGACATGGCTGACTTCAGTTTTATGTTTTAGTAAGAAAACCCAGGTGACACGAGTACAATCATCTATAAAGGTAAGAAACCAACGGGCACTAAAAACATTTGGGACAGTTGAGGGACCCCACACATCAGTATGAACCAAATAGAAAGGAGAAGTGCTCATATTATTACTAACTGAAAAAGGAACACGTTTGTGTTTAACAAGCTCGCACACTTCACAATTGAGACTTGCCACATCTAATTTAGTAAAAAGGGAGGGAAAAGCAATTTTATGACCCTAAAGGAGGGATGGCCAAGGCGACAGTGATGTAGGAAAACCTTTTCCCTGTTGGTAGTTATGGAATCAAAGGAAAAAGCATTGATATTATGCATGTCTGGTGGCAGATTTTGATGTTTCAAGTAATACAAGTCATTCCATTGTCTAGCATGTCCAATCGTCCTCCCCGAGTACTTGTCCTGTAGAACACACATATTGTCATAAAAAATAGCATTACATGATAAATCTTGGATGAGTTTTTTTATGGAAATCAAACTGATAAACAATTTTGGAATATGAAGAACATTTTTAAGGGTAATGGATGAGCTTATTTGGACTTCTCCTTGACCTGCTACAGTCATCATAGAGCCATCAGCTGTAGATATTTTCTTGTTACTAGGACAAGGTGTGTAAGAAGACAAATGATTAGGTAGAGATGTCATGTGGTTGGTAACCCCAGAATCTAGTATCTAATATGGGTTATAGCTTTTATCTGAGACGTTAAGTCCAAAAAAAGGAACCTTACCAAACATACCTGAATGTGCTAGAGAACAACTACCTGGTGATTTATCCAGCTTGTTCAGAAATGATCTCATCTGCTCTACCACATCTTGGTTAAGTCGACTTATTCCTTCTTTGTGTTCTTCACTTGTTGCAGCACCGATGTGTGCTTGTCCGCCCTTTCTAGTGGTGTCTCCCTTTTTGCCCCACTCCTTGTCATGACCTTGGGATCCCCAATCTCTACTCGATGGCTTTCCATGTAGCTTCCAACATCTATCACGAGTGTGGCGAGGCTTGATACAGAATGTACACCAAATGCCTTCACCTTTCTTCTAAATATTGGTTATTCCTCCCCTTTTCAGATCAACCATCATGGCCGATCCGGAGGCAACCATGGCAGAATTTTCCATGGTTGGGTTTTCTAGCATTATTCCCCTTCTGCTTTCTTCACTTATAACTATGCGACCACTCCATTAATCCCTGGAATCTTTCTTTGCCAAGGATCTGGATTCTTACTTGATCAAAATTAGAATTAAGTCCCACCAGGAAGTCATAGACTCGATCTTGCTCAATATGTTCTTTGAGCACAGCTGAATCATCAGAGCACTTGGCTTGGATGACCCTATAATGATATAATTCCATCCATAGTGATTTGAGGTGATTGGCATACTCTGTAACAGTTTTATTGCCTTGTTTGGCAGTAACAATCTTTACCTTCACATCATATATTTGAGCAGCATATTTAGCCTTGGAATATGTCTGCTCCATGGCATTCCAAATCTCCTTTGCAGAATTAAAAAACATGCAAGTATCAGTGATTTATGGGATCATGGAGTTCCATAGCCATGCCATGATCATAGAATCCTCTTCATCCCATTTTGGAAATTTGGGATCATTTGCAGGAGGAGCATCGTCAGTCAAGTGGTGAGCTTTTCCTTTACCTTTCAAAGTTCTGCTAACAAGCTGGGCCCATTTCAAATAATTTTTTCCAGTCGGTAGGTAGTGTTGAGGTTCTGTAGTTGTTCTTGATTGGTCATCACTTCAACAATTGGGGCTGGGAGGTCCATGTAGTGAATGAAATATCACGACAAGGAATAATAGCAAGGCTGAGAAGGCGAAGAAAAACATTGACAGCAATGAAGGCTATCCTAAAAGAGATGATGGACAACAATAGGAACTACTGTCTAGGGTTTGGTCAAGCACAGTCAAAGGCAGCGCTAAGGTTTTATTTGCGACAGCAATGAAGGCTGCCGTCTAGGGTTTGGGTGTGCGCAGTCAGAGACGGCTCCTAGGATTTTTTACGACTTATACCATATTAAAATTTAGGGTAGAAAAGAATATCACTCTTATTCATATCATGCTGAGATTACAATTCATATATACAAGGCTAGAAAGCTATTTTAGGAAGTATAATAATACCGCCTAGTCACCCAAATCCTTATGATTGTGGGATACCATCATTCACTGTAATTATAGTATGCTAAATAAGGAAATAATAAAACACGAATAATACAACTAATAAAAACATATTTTAACAATATATATGAAAATATAAACAGAGATTTTTATGAAATTTACCTATCTAAATTTAATTACTAGAAAAAAAGCATAGTAAATCTAAATATATATATATATATATATATAGATTTTCATATATATATATATATATATATATATATTAAATTTGAAAAATATCCTATTATACTAATTTTAAAACTAATATAAGATAATAAATTCAAAATATCTTATTTATATATTTATCTATTCATAAACTATAAATAAGCATAAGCCATGAATGTAAACCCACAAACTTTTGATTTAGAAAATATATCCAATACACTCAATTGATTTTTGAAGTATTTCCTATCCATGTTTGATTATTTTAGTATCAGGATGTAATAACAAGTGAGTATCTCATTCTTAATCTATTCAATTAAAGTTTTCATAGTCTAATTACAACCCCCCTCAACACCCGTACATAAGAAGATAAGAACAAACACCCACCCATCATTTTCTCTCTCTTTCCACTTCTCCGTATCTCTCTCCCTTCTTTCTTGATTTTCACACTCAAGTTTCAGAGTAGTTGAGGATCCTATGATCATTCCTAACCAATCAGAATCTAAAACAGAATCCCTAAAGTTTGACTGGTATTGTTGCTTGCTTTGAGAAATTGATAGAGGGATCGTTGTCTGAGATAAGGGAAGCTAGTAACTTGTTTTAGTTATTTACTTTCAAATAGAATCCTAGAAAAAAAGACTTAGATATATGATTATTAGTGCTTGAGTCTTTCTTACAGGTCTGACTGGTTCTTGAGTACTATTTGAGTTTGGTTATTTATTCTGATTTGGTCTAATTAATTGAATTGTTCTAAGTAATGATGTTACAACGAAATATATGAGAATATTTTGATTGTTGTTTGGTTATCTATTTTAATTGTTACAAATACTTTTCATTTTATTGAAATTAAAACAATTGCGGTCAGACATTAAGAGTGTTTTAATAAAATATTAGTAATGCTGACTTTTACAATATAGTATTATGAGGCAGGGTAAAAGAAAGAGGGCAACATGGTATCTATAGAATGGTTGTGGGTGGGAGAAAGTGTAAAATGTGGGCTGTGAAAGAGAGAGAGAGATGAGGAATGAGCTGGGAAATCTGGTGGAATTGATTTGTTCTATTTTATTTATTCACTGTTATTAAATACCATGTATGCTTCAAATTGTTAACATCCACCACATGGATTGTATTTTCAAAAACTATTATTAAAAATCAATATTTTAGTCGCATGATTTCAATTTTATACAATAATCAAATATTTTCTTTCAACAAAATATATTTTATTCCCTAAACGCTTTCTTATAGAAGAATCATTTTGAATAATAATGAAAACTGTTTCTAACACCTCAATTTTGCTGCATAAAATTTGTGAATCATATCGAAATATTTTTTAGATTTCACACGACTCACACTAAAAAAATATATATATAAGAAAAAAAATTGATTCCAGGGCTTTCATTCTACAAGATTATATATATTTCCTGAAGGAGGCAGAACAAAATCAAACTGATGAGAACAAATGATTGGTTAATACGATAGGAAAGAAATTGTACGATGGATTGTTGTTCTTGGATTGATGGAGTTTGGTTTTGAGTGTATCAAAAAGTGAATGCACGCATAGCATATTTTAGTTTGTAAAACAGAGTTCAAATCGTGCCGACATGGAGCTCCTGCGCAGGCTACAACCATTCTTCCTTTTTAAGACTAACTTTATATTGAAGGTCACAATGTGTTTTGAGAAATTCTAAAACACGTTTCCAACATTCAAGATACAAAATCAAAAGTCGTTTATTATTTTACAAGTAAAATTACTTTTGAACTTCCCCAAACATACATTATACATTATACATTGAATGTTTATTCATTATCAGCTAAAAATGTTTTATCACATTTTCAATCTTGTTTCTTTAAGCAATACCAATTATAGGCACTATAAATAAACGGATTGCATTTAATTCATTTTAAATTACATTGGAACTAACCATACACATGGTGAATGATATCTAGTAATCTGAATATTTTAGTGATATGTTTGTTTGCATAAGATTTATTAGGGTAATCTTTATAATTTTTTTGAGATTAATAGTGTCAAGAAAATAAAACTTATCTATCAAGTAAATAATAATCTCCTTATATAATGTATTTGTTGGTAAAGAATCACATATTTTCGTCTTAAGATAGTATCTTCATCATAGTCTAATGAGATTGATGGCTGTGTTATCGAAATTTTTTGAATTTTTAAACAACAACTGAATCTTAGATTTTGGAATCTATTTTTTTTATGTCGATTATCTTTTTAATCGATTTTCAAATATTTAAACTTGTCTAATAAACACATAAAAAAGAAATTTTATAAATAAATTATATATCTAATGAAAAGCGACACTTGAAGTGACTTATTTAAAGTTACTATTAATATATATAATATATAAAATCAAAGTCTATTTTAAAAAAATTTATAAATAATTATTATCAATATATAATATATAAAATCATGATGTCCAGTATCTTTTTAACTAGTTTTCCAATATCTAAACTTATCTAACAAACACAAAGTGGTTTAATTTGAATGAATATATAATATATAATACATAAAATCAAAGTTTATATAAAAATAAAAGATTTAATCTAAATATATACTCAAGTTAATAATTTTAATTATTATATTTAATATAATTATGCAAACATATGTTAAAACTTTAAAAAATTGTTTCACTGTGTGTTGCAGTTTCCCTAATATTTTTCTTTCCACGGTTTAATTTTAATATATCGCCAATGTAACGTATTTACATACACAGGATTTGATTAGAATGAATGAGTTGATATAGAGGTTTTAGAGTGACTGAAAAATAACGATTTTGAATAAAATAAAGTTATACTTAGAGAATGTTTTGTTTAGATTTGAAGAGGGAGATTTTAGAAGCGGGCCAGTAAATGATCCGGCCCATTTGTTGAGTGCATGAAAAACCCTAAGAAAAGCTGAAATTGAATTCTGAGGCCCACATTGTTTGGCACTCTGCAAGGTACGTCTGATCCCTTCCCAATGTTTTCTCATATTTTCTCTTCCTTTTCATTCACTCTGCATTGCTTATATTTTCTGAGTAGAGGGAATCGCACCAACACAATTGCTAAAGCTGCAATGAAGCCAACTAAACCCGGCTTGGAGGAGAGTGAGGAGCAGATCCATAAGATCAGAATCACCCTTTCCTCTAAGAACGGTAAGAATCTCGAGAAGGGTACATCATTCTCTGCTACTCTAATTGTTTTCTTTTCTTAATCGTCATAGTTTGCGCCGACCTAAGCGCCTAAGGGTCAAGGGACTATTTGCTAATATAACAGAGAAAACAGATATTAAGAATTTTTTGTTTGTTTGTTTGTTTGCATTTATCTAGGGCGGGACTCAATTGATGGGCAGGGAGAAAGAGAGAAGGAGAATGAGATGAGAGGGGGAGAGAAGAGACAGACGACGACCGGGATTCGGAAGAAGGGAACCGGAGTGAGGCAATGGCTGTTGCTGGATGGGAAAGGGGAGACGGAAGTGGTGGAGGCCGGGAAGCACGCCATCATGAGGCGCACGGGCCTCCCCGCCCGTGACCTTCGCATATTGGATCCACTCCTCTCCTACCCTTCAACCCTTCTCGGCCGTGAGAAGGCCATCGTCATCAACTTGGAGCACATCAAGGCCATCATTACTGCCCAAGAGGTCCTTCTCCTCAACTCACGTGATCCCTCCGTCACCCCCTTCGTCCACGAGCTCCAAGCTAGGATTCTCCGTCACCACCAGGCCTCCTCTTCCAAACACCACGCCCACCACCACCTGGACTCCGACCCCGACCGCGACCACGACCCCGACGCCATCAAGATTCTCCCCTTCGAATTCGTAGCCCTCGAGGCTTGTCTTGAAGCCACCTGTAGCGTCTTGGAGAACGAGGTCCGGCATTCCCTTTTCTCTTCTTTTCATTTCTTGTTAACAATTTTACTCTAAACTTCTCTCCCTCTCCCAATTCACAGGCTAAGACGTTAGAGCAGGAGGCTCATCCCGCCTTGGACAAGCTCACATCCAAGATCAGTACCCTCAATTTAGAACGCGTTCGTCAAATTAAGAGCCGATTGGTCACCATCACTGGCCGTGTTCAGAAGGTTGGTTGATGTGATTGATGCATGGCATTACCTTACTGTGGTTTAATTGTTTGATGATACCTCCAGGTGAGGGATGAATTGGAGCACTTGCTGGATGACGATGAAGATATGGCTGAGATGTATCTGACAGAAAAGCTAGCAGAACTTGCACAAAGCTCTTCCGCATCCTCCATAAACGACCAAGATGAGGAGGATATAGACGACAGGCATGAAGCATCCACCTTTTTTTCTTTTACCTCTTTTAACTCTCTTTTATCCTTCTGAATCTAAATTTTGTATCCATTTTCAGGACCACTCAAGAAATATCCTTTGATGCTGGGGTACCTGCTGTGGGTTTTGAGGATCATCACAATGTTTACAATGCTCTTGGTAGAGACAGCCATGGAACCCGTGGTAGCACCTACAGTGTCGTCACCAAGCAGCTTGATGTCGAGGAGCTTGAAATGCTTTTGGAGGCTTACTTTGTGCAGATCGATGGCACCTTGAACAAGCTCTCCACGGTATGCACGTCCCTTCATCTTATATGTCTTCTGCTATATCCGTTTATAACCCCTATTTTATCACTTTTTCCTTCCCCACTAAGTGACGAGTTCCACCTCTGAGAATCTTGAATTAACATTTACAGAAATCTCACATGCATCTTAATTGTCAACTACGGATCTTTCTTGACAACATTTCTTGTATATGTCAAATTAGTAATCCTTAATACAGACTAGGCGCTAAAACGCTGTTACATACGGGATTAAATATGCATCTTATTTCAAACCTTCGTAACAAACTTCTATTTTTTGGAATGTTGGGCATTTGACCAACATGGTCTGTAAGACAGATGAATTGTGTGTAAGGGAGTTTGTCAAATCACGTGGTTGGCAACTTTAGGTTATGATCTTTGAACATTTCTGATCCTATATGGTTATCTCTGTAACGATATTAAATGCTATTTTAATTTCCCGTTACCTGAAAAGAAGTGAAAAATTGACTTCTCTGTTACTGTCTCTTATTTGTTCGTTGTCCTGATGAAGCTGAGGGAATATGTTGATGACACGGAGGATTACATCAACATCATGCTGGATGACAAACAGAACCATCTCCTTCAAATGGGAGTCATGTTGACCACAGCAACCCTGGTAGTGAGTGCCTTTGTTGTTGTGGCTGGAGTTTTCGGCATGAATATTCACATTGAGCTATTTGATCCCGATAAAGCTGGGATGACAGAATTCCTCTGGACTGTTGGTGGTAGCACTGCAGGGACCATATTCTTGTATGTAGTTGCCATTGCCTGGTGTAAACACAAACGCTTGTTGGAGTAACTAACCAGGTATATAAGAGTGTTTCATAAAGAAATGTAATGTAATTTGAAAATCACTTTACATTCATATGCTATAAATTTTAATAGCAGATTGCAGTATCTGGCTGCTTCTGCTCGTATGATGCTTAAGCTTCAACGGTGTTACTCATCTTGTAATTTTAAAATAAACAAGAAAATGTAATTATATTTCTGAACATAAGTGATCTTTTGTAAGTTTGTATTTATTTAGGTGTGTGAATTATTATAGTTGTAAATTAAATTGTATGATTATTTGTAATTAAAGTAATTATTTGAGCTTAAGTGAATAAGGGTTGTGCTAATAGAAACATATAATATTTGCAAAAGTCAAACGAAAAAAATATGAAACCGTGTCTCTCCTCTCCCTTTCCCTTGTTCTACTCTTGTCTTTCTCACAGTTTTTAAACTTTTAATATCTTTTGAGATTAGGCTGATTTTAATCAGGTACAAGTCAAATATTTCATCAATGGAAATAGTAATTATGACTAAGATTTTTTTTTTCTCTTTACCTTTCTTGAAGGAACATGTATGAGGATATTATTAAGAGATGAGAATTTTAAATGGTGCTTGGTTTAATTTATGATATGATATTCTGTATGATTAGGTTTAGAAAATTTAAGATGTTCAATAGTTATTGTAGCTTTGCTTCTTTAATTCTTCGTTTTCAAAGACTTATTGTCCTTAAATTTCAAGGAACTCACAGTAAAGGAAGTTAGAGTATAATCTATACTGTGTATTTTTGTTCTGCATAAAATGTTGTTGCTTTATTTAATACTTGAAGATGAGTGTTACATGCGCGAATGAGTGAACTTTTATTATTTGAAAAAATTATAAAAAATATGAAAAATTGGTTCTAAAACAGATAATCTGAACTTGTTAGATAAATTGAATGAGTTTAGTTTTGCACTGATAATTTGATATATCAAAGAAACAAATGAAATCTAATTTATTTTAATAGGTTTTTTACCACTGTTATAGCACTGTTTAAAGAATTAATAAATTTAAATTTATTAAAAATCAAAACACATTAATCAAATATATTTTCATAATTTTAATTTTGAAGTTCTATAAACATTATACCTTCTTTTTGGGTGTGATGAGGATAATAAGATTTAAATTTATAATTTCATATAAATTACTGAAAGTTCACTCAACTAATGCTAGTGTGCTGTCAAAATTATAGTGACAACAATGGTAAGTAAATTGCTAATGTGGTACTGTGGTAACATTGAAGTTACTTACCTTCTAAACTGTACATTAATACAAGTGCATATGTTTCATGCTTGAATAGTGAATTAACCCTCAAACTTCACTGCTCCAACTTTTATATCCGTGCAGATGAGTTTTGTCTTACCTGTATTGACGTGAATGAGTTGAAGTGAAATTATAGTTTTGGTTGTAGCAGCAGAGAACAGTGAATAATGGATGAATCTGGAATTTGCTTGTGGTTGATGATGTGTGCAAGGCACCTCTTAGTTGAATATCTTGATTTGCAGTGTATATATATCATGATCCAGTGCAGTGTATATATATCATGATCCAGTGCAGTGTCTCCATGAGCTTTGGATGGTTTTGAAGGGACATTGAACTAGATAATGGATATTTGAGCTTGGTGAGGTATTATTGGATCAGCGTGTTTGTTTGTTTTTTTTCCCTAAGTAGGCCCAACTCACCCTCACAAGACTTACTTCCCAAACAAGACCTAGGTACTGTTTCATGACACTAGTTAGTGCTGTTTTTCACAGTTCATAATCAACTCTTGCACATGCGGTAACACCACCCAAGTTTTGTCTTTCCCTCTTTGGTAACAGCACTGTACTCCCAGATTTTCTTCCTGCCTTCTTCTGATTGGCATTACGTGACTTGCTGCTCCACCCGATTGCTGTCATGTCGGACTCATTTGGCGTTCAATGTAACTTGTGGTAGGAACTGTGCTTCAAGACTTGAATTTTCTTCATCCACAGTCCAATTTTTATTTGATCAGGTAAACAAATACAAGATCAAGGTAAAAATTTGTTACGAGATTCGACAAAGTGCTGCTTTGAACAGAATTCTTGGTAGGGAATTTAGTCCAGGTGATTGATCCTTGTGCTTACTTGGATAAGGTTTACAGTTTGGTAAAGGCAGTGTATTAGAAAGTAGATGGGAAATATAACAGTGCATGATTTTGTAGATTTTAGTTTTGACCACGTGACTCACTGTTATTCATGATTTGGCATGCATTGTGTTGTCCTTAGAAATGGGTGCTAGATTGGCGATGGGGATTGAAATAGATGGGGTCATAGGGCAATGCAATTAACTCCAAGCAAGATCAAACTCACCATGTTGAAATCAAAGACAACAGAGCTAGCAGTATCATCAAGAAAAGAAGGCAGGTGTTGGTATTGCTTAACCTTCTGCCTCTTTCTACTTCTCTTGCCAAGTTTTGCTGAATTAGATGCAGAGTAAAAGCTGCCATTATCCTGTGCATCTGGCAAGTGTGGAGGCCCAGAAGAAGCATCAGAGACCATGGACAGGTCCTCTTCCTCAGCCTCCTCCTTTTTGGCTTTCTTGTCTTTGTATTCGTCGTTATCTTCACCAATAAACTGAGAACTTGCATGTGAAAAGGCATTGTGGTTCAGCTGGAAAGAGTGCTCCAGGTATAGAGTCCAACCAGACTCACCCACTGCTGCATTGTGATGCCAATGCATTCATCTTCCTTTCCTTGGCTTGGTTACTCACTTTCTCACGTTTCTACTAGGAAGGAGAGTGCAATTTATGATGAAGAGCAAAATGTGCGGGTTGTTTTTTCATGTCAGTCTCATTCTCAAATATTTTTTTTCTGTGAAAAGAGATTCTATCACTATGCATGCAAAGAAAGAAAAATAAAGATGGGTTTGGCAGAACTAAGACAATGGAGAGTGTAAAAGTTTTGGGGCACAGTGCACTTGACTGGGATTTTATGAATCCACATGCAATCACATTCACAATCCTTCTCTCCTTTTCAACAATTTACTCTCCTACCATTCACTCCACCATGTGGCCACGTGTGCATAATATTCATATGCGGGCTTCCACATATTCAAACGCATGTCTCCACGTGCACACGCACTTTTATCTAAATCCCTCCTCATTTTTTTTTTTAATTTTTCATTTCTGAAACTGCAAGCTCATTTCGGATAAAGTCACCACACTTCTTTAAAAATGGACTACATTTATTTCTTTTCATCAGAAAAACGTAAAAAACATTTTACCAACTTCAACCATCTTAAACTGCTCATGAGAGGAATATTTTGGGTTAGCTAACTGGGTCGATAAATAAAAATTAATAAGGTGATTATTGTAAGGAGAGTCTTGTGAAAAATAAATAAATATATATTTGTAATTAGATGACGGAAAAAAATATTTTATATTATTTAAAATAATTATCTCTAAAATGAACTACTTTATCACGTGTCAGTGTCATTTCAAATTAAAAGTACATTTTTAATATTTTTCGGGTAAAATTCCTAGGGTTTCATTAATGCAAAGAAGCATCTAGTTTAAGTTTATCCATTGTTCAAACTAAACTCTGATTGGCATTACCGGTGTTGGCTTCTCTTCTTTGTTTATTCTTTTTTCTTTTCTTTTTTCTATGTAACTCCACTCAGGAATGTAATATATGTTGTTGCACATTTTAGAAGTAATGTTTATAATTTAAAAGCTTTTATATCTTTCCAAATCTGAATAGGACGTATCTTTAAAATTGATTTGAACAGTTTTATATGTTAATTTTGTATTTATCAATTATCAAAGTGCATTAGCTTAGGATTTGTAGTTAGATTGTTTAAAAAAAAGGTTGTGATTTTGCGTTAGAATATCTATGGAGAAGTGACTTGGCAATAAAGAAATCTTGTGTGAAAATAGTTTAGATGGAATGAGGCATGATTCTTTCTGATCTTAAAAGGTGTTGTGCACGAGTTGATGTCGAAGTATAGTACTCCTAAGGCGTTCTTAGCGAATTGCTTTAAACTTGTTTAAAAGGTTTAATCACTACATACACAATTACACTTATTAACCCTTTTATGCATATGCGATATCTTACTATTTTAGATTTTTTGCTTCCTTTTATTTCATATTTACTATCTGCACTTTCTTAATTTTTAAAATCACCATTCTATCTTTTATGTATATTTTAATGATACCTTAGGATAATTTATTTTGGAAATTTTCTTAGACAAAATTTCCAACCACGAAATAATTTCTAAATTATGATTTTTTAAATAAGTTTTGGTGCTACTTAGGAAATTTCTTTTTGGAAGGATCTTATTTCTTAGAATAATATGTTTCAAGAATTTTGTTTTAAGTTAGCAAAATTGTGCGGTGCAATATCAAAAGCATATAAATTGGTGTTCTTAAAGTTTTTCTGTCTATTTACAATCTTAAAAGTAAAATTCGTGTAACATGTTATTCAAGAAATAAGATTTTTTTCAAAAGGAAAGAAACATAATATATTCAAATGTAAGAGAGAAAGAGAGAGATTGCACAAGAAGATTTTTAGATTGGTTTGAATCAACTAATCTTACTTATAGTATCAATCAATTAACTTTAAAGTCATATCATCATCCTATTGAAATTTTTATTTACAATCACACTAATGGAAGCATGCAATTTGTTAAACAACTATCAAGAGAATTACTAAGAAATGCAGATACATCTAGCAACAATACACCAACAAAATATATTACAAAAGTCATAATGAAAAGGAATGATATCACCTAATTCGAACTAATCCTAAAGATTTGATTTGAAAAGTAAGAAAAATATTCATTAAAACAACCTTGATTTAGAGTTTCTAACAAAATTGATGATTCCAATGCGCTTATATCTTCTTTAAGTCTTTCTTATTATGTGTATTTACATTACTAGTGTTAATTGATATTTGAAATATGGATGAAAGTAGAATAAATTACATCTCAAATATATTAAGTGTAATTTGGCAGAAAGAAAAGTATCTTATGATTAACTTTTTTATCTATTTTGTAACTTCAACATTATCATTACTTTATTTGTACTACTTCAAAACCTTTATGTTAAAGGTTTATTGAAGACTTTAATCCTGACTTTGATTAACGAAAACAAAAGAAAAACATACAATTGTATACATTTGTTTGCATTATTTAAATAAGTTGTAATAAAGTAACCAAAAATTCTCCCTTACTAAAGTTAGAGATGGGCTGACTATCCTATGTAAGGTCAACCCGTTAAGGAAATAGTTTTTCTTTCTCCCCATATCTCTTTATATCATTTTCTTCTTTTTCTCTCAATTTCACTCTCTATACTTTATCAATTTTAGAATTTGATCGAGCCTTGCAGTAGTTAAGAGGTTTAGGATCATTTCTAACTTATCAGAATCTCAATCAGAGTAAGTTTCTATTTACTCTGAAGATCATTTGTTTCTTATTTTTCCTTATGTTTTCATAATCAATTATGGTAGGGACAGTTGAGAAAAGTGTTTCTCTGAACTTAATTAAGATTATATTGAAATTTCATTTTACTTGGACAACTTGTTTTAGATCCCTAGAGATTGGATTAATGTCACTGTCTAGTTTGCAGGAATTGTTTTGAAAAATCGGCATTTGGTAAGGAAAACTATGAAAGAAAAGTCCTAGGGACTGAAAGGAAATAAATGTACCATGGTTACAAATGAATCTATATGTTTCAGTATAGCTTAAATAATATGATATGCGTTATGACTAAATGACGAGTTCATATGTAATTATCTGATTGAAATAAAATCAGAGTACTTGAATTAAAAGAAAATTAAGTTACGGTGATTGCAAATCAATTTATGTGAAATCAATATGCTTGGAATAAACTATAAAGGATTGTGATTGAATGATAAGCCTAGTTGTATTCTAAGGGATGATATTTAAATTCTTAAATTTATAACCAAACATTAATAGTAAATCTATTCATTTTATTTTATTTTTCACGACATGAAATATTATTTTAGTAATTTACCATTGTTTATCTTGTTGTATTGTGAAATACGATGACTATAGTATGTATACAAGCATATGCAGATACAGGTTCAAAAGCATTTTAAGGCATATAGGCTGTTAGTTTTGTTTTTCTTTTATTATGTATTAATTTTGTACATAGTGTCAACACCCAATTTCGTCCGGACAAATAAAAATTATTTTTTGCAAATATAAAAAAGGAAAAAAAATAAAATAAAAGAATAAAAATAAGAAATTAAAACTTTTTAACATGTGTCGTTTAGTTCTTTGCAATTTATAATAAATAATAAAAAGGAATTTTGACTTTATAAGTAAAGTTTGATTAAATAATAATAATAATAAGATAAAATGAAATTTGTAAAAAAAATGATAAAATAACAAAAAAAGGGGTGTTGGGTCTGTCTT
>Ga0209700_103651_pt1 | contig 29108 bp, 18 predicted proteins | sample SiratroredBW_FD_187528 | JGI IMG/M metagenome (GOLD analysis project Ga0209700, IMG submission 187528) | Root nodule microbial communities of legume samples collected from California, USA - Siratro red BW (SPAdes) (version 2) | ecosystem: Host-associated > Plants > Roots > Nodule | place: USA...
CAGATACAAATTGTACAATTACTACAATCATTAACTTCTCTATTCAAGACTTAAATTTGTAAATCAAACAAGCACTAAGGTTAGCTTCCCTTACCTTAATCGCAGTGAAAGTTCTCTCTAACACTCCTAAAAGCTTAAGATCTTCAGGAACTCGAATCTGCACCAAAGGACCTCTGATCAACGATCAGACTAACACACTAGGAAACTGAGATCACAGAGGCACCGTCTGATGGCTCAGATGCCACATGCGAGCTCAGTAAGCAGAGGAAAAACAAAAACCTAAATCTGCTCTAAGGAAAAGGGACAGAAGATGAACTTACTCTAACGGAGGTTCTGATCGGATAGACTTGCTCTATTCTCCGCCACGAGTCCAACAGTGGGCTCCGCTTGAGAAACTGATGAGGTATGAAAACAGAAACTTAGAGAGAAGTCAGAGGAAAAGAGGTTAGGGGTTTTAGAGAGATGATGGCTTGAGTTGAAATGAGACTTGACTACTTACTTTTTCTATAAATACGCGTTTTTAATTTAATAATATAATAATCAAGTGCTCATTCCACTTCTACCATTTCACTCAAATAACAGATTTTCTAAGTTGTTACAAAGACTGAATAATGGGATAGATATTAACCTACTCATATGAAGTGAGATAAACTTTTTTTATAAGAGAGTAATATGAGCTACGTGATTATATAGAAATAATTATAAGCTTTAATTAGCTATGATTATTTGAAAATACACCTTTTAAAAGTTATACTTCACCGTGTGTTTTTAGTTTTATTTGGTTATGATAAAATATAATGATCATTATTTTTTCTATTCAATTCAAAGAATTTATTCTTACTTATGAAAGTTCCACATTATAGATGTGAGAGATATTTTATTCTTCTAAAAAAACAATGAAAAATGATATGGATAATATAACTTTTTATTTATTTAATGAACTAGTACTTCTAACATTTCTTTATTTAATGCATATAAGTAAGATAAATTAGAGTTTGGGAAAACATTCACATAAATATTATTATACGTTAATAAATATATTTCAATTTACATTAACAATTATTTATACAAAGAGAGTCAAGTATCTATGTTTTATAATATGCGTAATTTATAAATCATGTCAGAATATTACTGAAATAGATTAAAAACACTTGATTCTATACTTTGACTTAATAATATCCATGTCATATTATTTTTATTGTATTATTATATCTTCAACATAATTACATTAATAAAAATTAATTCATTTTATGTGATAAAGTAAATTCTTATGATTATAAGAACCTATCTCGATTCTCATAATTCTCGTAACATGATAATTTTTATCTATTTAATTTTAATATATTAATAAAATCAAGGTATATAAATACAAACTCAAATTCAATACATGTCATATATATATATATAGTATTCCTCTTCAATAATATTTATGTATACAGCATATTGTATACTTCATATAATAAAGTATTATAACTTTATTATCTCTTTATTTATAAAAACAAATCAACCACACATATTATATAATATAATACTCCATGAAATCCTTTTTAATACAAAATTCGTTTAAACCCTAATAAATTAAAATTTATTAACCGTTACATTATATTAATATTCAAATACAATATATTATATAGTTTTTTCTTCATTTAAAAAGCTAGTCTAACCATCAAAGTTGTCAAATTTTTTATTTTCTAAATTTTATCTAATGAGAATTGGCTTCTGTAAGGACTAAAATAATAAGAGTTTTTATTTAAAATTTAAAACTTTTAAACGTATATTTTTGGTTGAAAGGTTATGTTAAAAGAATTTATAATGACATTTAAGAAAAAAATATTAAGTCAATATTAACTTATAAAAAAAATCTTTACTATAACCTTTCAAAGTTTTTTTTTTTTGTTTTAATGCGCGTATAAACAAATCTAAGTAAATTCATGTTTTAATTTTACTTTTTTCTTTTTAAAATATATTTAAAATTTTAAGACATAGTGGAGATTGTTTACGATTTTTTAGATATTGAATTGACTTTCCTTATTATATCTGAAGTCTGATATTGGATTTGACACTTCATATAGAACCTAAACTCAAACTTTTTTTTTTTTTTTTATCAATGAACCTAGCCTCAAACAACTCGATATATATTGGTTGTCAAACTTGTTTAAGTAATAAAATATTTGGATATGTTGGGAGGAAATTTTACGTATGGATTTTTAGGATAACAAAATAGAAAAGAGGATTAGAAGTGATTCTTTATAAGTTAAAATTAATCTCATCAATTTAATTTCTCCATTTTGGGATAAACTCATGCATGGTTATTTCAAATATATTTATAGCAATTGCACCTGTTGCACAATATGTTACAACCTAATAAATTCTATATTATGTTCTCAAATTTTCTTTCTTGCCATATCCATAAATAACTTCAACAATGACTCATAAAATAAACCAAAATATGCAGTCCTATTCTAATGATTTATTGAAGAAGAAATAAATATTTAAGACATTCATAAACATACGCCAAAATACATTTTTCATCGTAAAAGACAATAAACATAAAACAAAACTGGATAAGTAAACATTTATTTTTCATTGACTTTTCTACGAGCATCATTGTCAATGTTTAGAAAAATTATTGTCTTATGTCTCAATCAAACCAAAACTCAGAGGAGCAACGTTTAAGAGTTTATATCATTTTTTTAATTTCACACAAGTCAAAGAATTTTTAGAGAAACAATTTTTAGAAACAAAAAGCGTGAAGGGAATAATACAAAAAAAGATACTGAATTCCTAAAATATACAAAATGTTCATAATTCTAAGATTTATTTTTCAGAACATTGAGTCCAATTACGTGCACAAGAATAATATTCGACTAAATTTTGACAAAACGTCAAAGGTGTAGTTAGAGAAAACACAATGAAAAAGAAAGGCCCAATAGTAGTAATAGCAAATTCTGCGCATAAATTTCGGGCAATTGCTTTCCGCACCCCGTCAATTTGAACTTGCACTTTCATAATTTTTAAAATGATTATTTTATCCTTTTTAAAAGTAACTTTTAGATTACTTCAAAATTTTGTTCAGAACACTTCAAAATTTATGAGATATAAAATTTCCAAGACTACATTTTTCAGAATAGGACAAGATTTCCAAGACTAGATTTCTAAAATAAAATTTTCAAAACACATAATATCATTATAGAATAAATTTTCTCTAACAGGATTCCTAGAATAAACTTTCCATAACTTACATAATATCTTTATGGGATACAGAATACATTTTTCAAAATGTATTTTCAGAATAAGCCTTTTTAAACATATTAAATATGTTCGGGAAACTAATTTCTATAATGAGATTTTTTTTGCAGCATTTTTCTTCTTTTCTATCTTTTATAGTGGTGATGATACAAGGACAGGGTAGTGGGGTACAGTGAGAGACATGGTAATTCAGTTATTTCACCCAATTGTAGGGATGTAACTTTAAAAATGGGAGGTGCTGGAAGTAAAGTAATTGCATGCATTGCCTCTTGGTTAGAAGAAAAGCCCATTAAATCTCGTCTTGCTGCATTAACCCACTTTTATCGCCCAAAACAAAAATTAGCTTACCAATTTAAATTTTACCATTACTTTAACATATTAAATTTATCTAACATCGTCTTAAAATAATTTCAACTAATCATATTGATAAACACTAAAGTAGCTTTTATAACATTTGTATCTATTTTGAATCACTGATATAACTGATATATATACACATTCTCAAAATTCAACAACTTTGTTCATTAATTTTCCGTGGCTAATTTTCCATTCTCATATCTTTATCCAATTATCACAGGTGTCACGTGCTAGTACCTTTCCCTGACACAGAAATCCACATATGTGCATGGCCCAAGAAGACCCTTATCCATTTGGGCCTCTACCACCGATCCACAAAGTAGAGCCCGCACGTGTCAGCTTACGGCCCCGAAAAGACAACACGACTTCCACTTGAAAAATACACCAACACGTGTCCATGCACGTGGAAGATGCTACGTGAAATGCACATGGCACGTGTCAGGCTTTTGAGAACCTTAACCAGATTTTTATGCTCAGTTTCTCGTATAAAACCCCATGCAAGCTAGCTTCTTTCATCATCAAGAACACCCTCACACACAAGCCCTTATAATCAAAACCTATCAACACAACAACAACAACCATGGCAAGTTATCAGAAGCAGTTCGAGGATCAACAGGGTCGCAAGGTCGACGAGTATGGCAACGTTATCAGGGAAACTGATGAATACGGCAACCCAATTCATGCTGCTAGTGTCACCTATGTAACCTCCACCGGAACCGCTGGTCTTGCTGATGACACTAACCAGCAATATGATACCAGAAATGTTCATGGTCTAGACACCCGTAACACTGGTAGACACCATGGTAGCTCTGACAGGCAGCACAATGTTACTGGTGACACCGGTAGAAATTTTGGCACTACCGGTGGTTTTACTGGTGACACTGGCAGAACTACCGGTGGTTTTACTGGTGACACTGGTAGACAGCATGGAACTACCGGTGGTTTGACTGGTGACACCGGTAGACAGTATGGAACTACCGGTGGTTTTACTGGAGGCACCGGGAGACAGCATGGGAGTGGCTTTACTGGTGACATTGGTGTCGGCGGTGGCCCTTATGTTGGAGACAACACCGCTGACACAGGCACTGGTCCTAGAAGTGGAACCGGCGGTGGCTATGGAGCGAGTGGTGGCACTGGTTATGGAAGTGGAACTGGGTATGGTATGAACACTGGGGGAGCACACAGAGATGAAGGGTATGGGAGGGAGTATCGTGGGCATGACCAATCTCATGGAGATCATGACAAGAAAGGGATAATGGACAAGATCAAAGAGAAGCTTCCCGGAGGAAACAGTGACAAGTAGAGACATGTCTGTGTGCATGCATGCATATATAGTAACATATAGTTATCTTGTTGTGTTTTGAATAAATTTGCTGCATATATACGTACAAGTACATGTCGTGTAAGTGTGGTGGATATTGTATATGGTTATAGTTTATGCGAGAGGAATAAAGGGTGCATGCATGCAAGGGAAAGAAGGCATGAATGCTACCCTGTTGTAGAGCAGGGTGCTTCAGTTGTGTGTTTTCAATTTTCAAATGAACCAACTTTTAGTATCTTTCTTCTTAACCTTTATGTGACCAGTGATTTTCGCTTATCATCTTCCTTAATATCTTTTAACAAGCATAAAAGAGATAAAAAGGGAAGAAAAAACAATACTTTCCTACTAGTTTTGAAATATAAAACTTCATTTGAGATTCAAATCATTGGCATTAACATGTAATAGTACTAATTCTAATTCTTGTAAGAGGTAACTAGCTAATTCAAAAGCTACCAGATAAGTTACTTCTCCCCTACAAGTAATTTCTAGAATTATTACAGACATGATTAGTTAGGAATATTTATAATTACTTAAAAAAAACAGAAAAAAAAAAATTGGTACAAATCACATACTCACTATATGTATTTATATATTCTCTGTTTCTCTCAAACCAGACATGTTTCTACATGATTCTGGGTGGTCCAATTATTGGTTATTGGTTTCTGGTCTTCCACTTCTTCATTGCTCTCGCTCAAGTCTTGTATGTCTAAAATCTCAACTCTGCGATTAGTTTTCTTCTTTATCTTGATTGCCACATCTTGTGGGATGAACCTGCCACATACAACTACCTTTGTCTGCTGCTTCTCAAGGAGATGGCTATCCAACTCTAGCACAGTCAAAGAAATAAAGAGAATCTACAGTTTAACTCTATTTCAGAATTATAAGAAACTACTACATAGAAATTGAGTGATCAGTGATGCCTAAAGATACTTTTGGATAAAAGTTAGAAAAGCATTTTTGTGAAATTTCAATACATATCTTTGAACAAGGAAAAATGTTATATTACTGTCTCAATTGAAATTCAAACATGAACTAACCTGGCATATCAAGAATGGCTCTCCTGACTTTTCTATAGCATCCATTGCAGTCAATATTGATCCTCATCACCATGCAAAAGTACTGCAACCCAAAGGAAACAAAAATGATTCAGATGGTATTTTAAGGTAACTAAAAGATGGTGATTAGTGCTTGCCTTCACTGTCATGAAACCAATCAATTAGGAAGAGATAGAGAGACAGTTGCAATAAGAATTTGAAAAATCCAAATAGTATGAATGAGCTAGCAAAAGAAAACTGAATCTTGAAAGGCACACAACAACAAACTTTGAGAGTCAAAAAGAGTTTACCATGAGCTGGTTAGCATTTTCCTTGACACTGATGCTCCTTTTAATTGCTGAATCTGATTCTTTCTGTGACTAGTTAGGCAAATGGTATAGCTTACTTTGTCACATTATTCCTGACTTCTTTGTTGCCGTTTTGTGCATGCCACTACATAAACAAAGGAAGTATACTTTCTTTTGAAAAAAAAAAAGACATTTAAGATCATACTCTTGCTAGAATGAAGTGATCTGCATGCAAATGTTTAATATAAAGCAAAATCTTGTGTTTGTGCTAGTTGAACTTATCATCATTTAACATGTAAAAAATGTGTTTTTTTTTACTATCAAGCATTTCGATTTATATGGAGCAAATGAGTATCTATCTTACCAAGTTTTTTTTGTAGAGACCTGTAAACTGCTTCCTTCCTAACTTGATTTGCTGTTTCAGATTTGGCAACTTTGTGGTGCACCTTAGTTAGTACAGCTTTTTGGTTTATTAGTATTCAAAACATCTTATAATCAAAGTTGAGAAAACTTTACAGTAAGATTATTGACTTTTTAATAATCATCTTAAAAGTTACATGTAGAGTTCTTAATTGATTGATAATGTAAAAAGTTTTAGATGGAGGAAAATTAAACTATTGTAACTTTGCCTTACATTTTAAAGCTATTTTTAAAAAAGTTAGTTTATCACAGAAAGAAACAAGAAATACATGTTAGATGGAAGTCACACAAAATGTATGGAACAACTCACACAGAAAACTGATCATTTATCTATTTAGACACCTTCCATCAACAATAACACGCATAACAATATGGTTTCTCTGGATAATTTCTTTTCTGTCCCCAATCTGTACCAGATTATTCTCTTGCTGTTTATTTCCAATGGTCCCAACACACTTTCACAAGACTCTAGTCCTTCAAACCCCACCATAACTCAATGCACATCAAGCCTAATTTCCCTTATTCCTTGCACACCATTTGTGCAGGGTGTTTCCCCTTCTCCAGTACCACAATGCTGTGGCAATCTGAAGCAGATCTACAGCCAAGAGCCACATTGTCTTTGCCTCTTGCTCAATGGCACTAACTTCAGTTCTCTCCCCATCAATAGGACACTTGCTCTGCAGTTACCAGCTCTTTGCACCCTCCAACTTAATACCAATATCTGTTTAGGTTGCATAAATACATTTAATCTAAAATCATATATTATTAATTTATATGAATAATTGATTTCTTATATTAAAATCATTAAATAATTGAATTGATTTTTCCTTCATTTCTTCAACTCAGTGAAACAAGTGCATAGGCCTGCAACTGCTCCTCGTTCTCAGGTTTCCTTAGGCACAAATAACAATTCCACTGTTATGGGTAAACAACATCTCTTTTCTCTAATTTTTTTCATAAATCTCCTATTTTCTTGTATTCTTATTTAAACATAATGATTGACTCTTCTGGATTTGTAGCTTCTCCTGTATTTTCAGCTCCGCCAACACCTGTTATGACGGGATTTGGATTTCGAAGCAGTGAAGCCACTAACTTAAACAAAATCAAATTAGTTGATGTTACTACTATAGCAATATTAGTTTTTATTTTAGTAACATGTAATGATATAATAATTTTTAGTTAGGAAAGTATAATAAATTACTTTTATAGTAAATTTATTATGTAAATCTGGATCCCTTTAAATTTATTTAGATTATGGTTATATGTAACAGAAAAATTATAATTAGATTATAAAATATTTACATTTCTCTCTTATGCATTGTCATTTAAAGTTTTACACTTCATGAATTATAATAAAAAATGTATTATAGTCTCAAGCAAAACATACATAATAAATTTATAATATATATATATATATATATATATATATATATATATATATATATATATATATATATATATATAAAAGATTTTCTCAATGATATGTGAGCAATCACAAGAAATCCTCCTACTACTAACAAGGCATGTCCACGTATAATTAATTCACTTTATCTAATCTATCTCAGAAGTGATACACTGTTAAAAAGGTTCACAGTACATGCTAGTAGAAGCATTGCCTTACAGATTTAGCTCAGAAAAAGTTTGAATTCATTTGTCCGCATTGATATGCCAAAAATAAGGCATATCTGCAGCGTCTATGAAGACTCTAATCTAAACTAGGAGCCACCTCTGTTGGATTGGAATCAAATACATCAGAGTCATATGCATCAGGGTCTTCAAAAACATCACTGGATTCTGCACTGGATTTTGCACTGGACTCTACACTAGAATCCACACTGGACTCCACACCAGACCTCACTCCATACTTTCTTTCAATCTCTTCCATCACTTCTTTTGATGGTTGCTGATATGTAAGACAACCATACAGAGAAAAACATACCTGTAATGACAGTGAACATAAGCACATCCAAAGATTCAGTAAAGATATTCATGATACCCTGTACACTACGAAAATTTGCTAGACATCCAAGCAAATTGAAGAGAATTTAGAATTATCTAAACATTTCTGACTATAAACTCATCTTAAAAAACTTGCATCATCTCACAAGATTGATTTTAATTCTTTAGACATTGCTTGTCCCTTCATTTATGAGAGCTAACGTGCCCACCATTTCCTTAGCATCCTTACAATCAAACGTGTGGTATTTTGAACTCGACAGGAAGTACTTGACCAAATACCTAGCCTTTGCATTGCACTTTTTCAATCCTTGAATCCATTCAAACACAACAATGACAATTTCCTAGGCATTCCCTGGAGGTTCAACCCCTCCCCTCCCCCACCCCCATCATTACAGCCTGCCACAGATTTTGATGAACATCTTCGTCATATCCTGCCAGTAAAGGTAGTTTTCTCCAAGGAAGATTAGAGGCCTTGTGATGGAGACTCCCCTAGTTATCAATGTGCTCATTCATGAAGTTTGATGAAATTTTTCCTCTAATATTACAAAGTGGTCAACTTGAGGCTCAACTCTAATGCTAAATTGTAAGAAGAGATCAATCTCTTAAGTCTGAATATAAGAGATAGTGTTTAACTCGAAACTTGAATTTGTCCAAAATAACAAAGCAAGAGTCTAGCCCTTAAATTAAACATACATGTCTTTAAACTACGAAAAAGAGTTATATATTGAATAACTCAACGAAGAACAATTCATGAGAAACCCGACACTAATGCAACAAAATCTAGTGTAGAAAACACCATTCTTTTAAAAATCAAAAGATCAAATTACTCAATTGATCTCTATACCTATATAATTTCTACCCTTTAATCCCTGTAGCTAGCAACTACTCACCTTCGTCCTTACATTTAACTTTTTTTAATCTCTACGTGTATTTTTTTAAATCTCTTTAGTCCTACAGATTCAAACACTAGAGACTAAGACGAGCATTATTTTATGAGTTTAAAGATAAAGGTTAGACATTTAAATTTTAGAAAGTTATTAGTTTATACAAAATCATAATTCAAACCTTATACATGTAATTAAACTAATTTAAAATTAAGATTACAATCTTGTTCATAACGCATTTGCAACCTCAACAAGCATGAAAAATCGTTTAAACCTAAGCAAGTAGTTTAGAATTTAAAACTCAATTACGCGATTATGTTGAACACTGCAATTTCAAGGACAAAAAACAACAATTACAGGAAGAAGAAGAAGAAGAAGAAACTAAGTTGAATAGAGTGATTAGTTATACCGCGACGCCGAAGCCAAGAATCCAGGAATACTTGACGAAGGTGCCGAACAAGTCCCACTGCGGTCCTTCCCAGAAATCCGGTTCTGCCCGGAGAAGCTCATTAGCCTTACTGTAAAGAGCAGCAAATTCCTCGTCCATGGGCTCTTCGTCTTCTACCTCCGTCGTGGCTTGCGGTTCAGTTACGGCGCTGAAAGGACGCGACTCGGAGGAGAACTTATTAGAGCACGCCACGTGGAGATGATTTCTTGGCGCTCGATTTGACGAAGGAAAGTTACGGGTGTAGCGAGTGGTTGTGGTGGTGTTGCCGCAGGGGATTATCGCCGCGCCACTCCCAATGGGCACGGTGAACGCCATGGGTGGATGAGAATGCTCGCAACAGATATTGTTATCAAATGTATCTGACTAACAAACTTTTGTTTCTGTTTTGGTCTTCACAAAATTGAATATTCTCAATAATTAATAAAAAAATATATTTAAAATAGAATATAAACAAATTCTGACAAATACTACAAATTATATATTGGTATTTTTCAAATATATTCCAATCAATTTAAATAATAGAATCAATCATAGTTGAATTATAATTTACTACACTTTTTGTGGAAGAAGAAAATCAACATTTGATGGCATAATAATACAATCAATAATTATTACTCTCAACTAAAAATAAATAAAATTGCCCAATTATCTTGTTACGCTTTTAAAGAACTTGCTTTTGGGGTTTAATATAAATGTGTGATGATTAAATTTGGTTAACATTTAAACTCAAATTAGAGAGGAAGATAGTTTTGGTAGAGTTCAGAGGTGAGAGTAGTGTTTCTGAGTGGTGTGTCTAGTAAATAGTTGGATTTTGAAATTAAATTCTTTGGGTGTTTTTACTTCATTCTCTTCAATCTCTGTATCCAATCAAATAAGAAGAAAAACATTTTTCTTTTCATTTTTTTCATTTTATCTTTTGTCGTACAAACAAAAAATTATCTTACTTTTTACTTTTTTTTTTCTTTTTTTCTTTCACTTTATTTTCTTAGCCAATCAGAATATAGAAAAAGGGTATTGTAACGGCCTTTTTTTTTTATGACATTCACTTTTTACAACAACAATGTTCAGTGGTCAGGATTGATGATACGGATGTTTCTACATTGGATTCTTTATCCTGACTTTACTTTATAAAGGTACTAAAATACCTAAACAGTAAAAGTTTGATTTTTTTTATAAAACTTTTACATTGTAAATTAATCTAATTAAATATTGTTTTAAATTAACTGTTATAAAATTGCTTGTTTTAGCTAAATTAAATAACATAATATTTTGTAATCAAATAATAATATAGAGGTTATGCAGCTTTATCCTATTTAATGAGAAAGACGGAAACTATTAATTTAAACTACTTTTTTCCATCAAACTGAAAAATAATATATAATTACGAGGTCAAGTGTAAATAGAAAATTAAAAAAAAAGTAAGATGAATTAAAAGACAACAAAAATTTAAAAGTTAATTGAGAAAACAATAATTATAATCTCAAAAATATATTTATTTTAAAATAGTAAATAGAAAATTTTAAAAAAATATTCCTAATTTATTAAAAATGTTTATCTCTTTGAAACTTATCTCTTAATTTTCTATAAGATGTTGAATGATTTCTTTATTATTTTTTAGATTTGATATTCCTTTTGAAAATAATTAAGATTGCGTTGACGTTCAAATTTTTCATGTTAATAAATCTCTTTTCCTTTTTTTCTTTTTTAGTTTTATATTCGTGAAAGGAAATTTATTTTTTCACACGATTTAATTGGTAGAGATAAATTTTGGTTAATAATATATTTGAATTTGAGTCAAATTTACGAGAGTTAAGTTATGAATTACCTAACTCCTTTCTACATTTAAATGAGTTATCTTAGAAAAAGGTAATTTTTTAAGATAAGGAATGTGAGAGATTTGTTTTAAATTTATGTTAGGTTTAATTAAACATAATGTGATTTTGATTAAATATTAAAAATCACAAAATATTAAACATAAATCATACAATTGTTTTACAAACGAATTATTTAAACAATTAAGATATAAATATTTTATCTGTCGGATTATATTATATTGTGCTGTTTTTTCTTACAAATAATAAAATATTTATAAGATAAGATATATACTTATGACATTGTACTATTTAAAAATATATAATTTTACTTATTTTTTACATGTAAATAGTGTTTATTGTCTTTGTTTTTAAAAAAATTACTTAAAAGTGTTAGTGAAAATTGATATCAAATGACTTCTCATAAAAACTAAAATTGTTTTCTTTTTTGACCTCCTAACATAAATAGCATTTAAACTCTAATCTTTCATGTATTATGTTATATACAATATTTATTTTTATCATATTATAGTTCATTAAACTTTTGTTCGTTACTTATTACTTTATATGACATTTTTTTATATTATGATTTTCTAGCATTTTATAAATTTTAGTTAAAGTTATTAAAAAAATACACATGTAGAGGTTTGTATAATTTTTTATTAAAAAAATCAACGATAAATCAAATTCTTATATAAATACTCATGAATTAATTTATAAGTATTACATACATATTTTTGATAGTATACGTAATTAATATTAATTATATATATAAATCTATATGAAAATAAGTAATTAATATTAATTATATACAAATCTATATGAAATTACATGTAGATCTTATAGTATGTAATTACGTATAGATATTACTTACATTAATGGTTTTACGGTTTTTTAGTAATTGAAATACTTTTACCTATATATCAATTTTTATTAAATATGTGAATCAACCATTAAGATAATTATAAATAATGATATTTAATGTTGATGTTGTGATAAACAACCATTAATAAAATCTTGTTGAGTGTAGAAGCATTCCTTTAAAACTTACAAGGAAGTTTAAGACAAGAAACTAAGTTTTTGAATTAAGTTATTGGCTCGTATCTTGCATACTTTAGATTAAACATTGTTTCATGCAAGGAAGTTTAAGACAATAAATTAAGACAAGAAATTAAGTTTTTGAATTAAGTTATTGGCTTGTATCATGCATATTTTAGCTAGATTAAGTATTGTTCCAGATAAAATAAAACTGAAAGATTTATGCTAAATTATTTTAAAGAAATTCTCGATGCATTAAATATGCTTCTAAAAAATTCTTAAAGCATAAATATATTACGGTATGAATTATATTCATTAATTTTTATTTATCTTTTAGATTCAATCTCCCTAGTCTACGATTTGTATATTTCATTTATTTATATATCTTTGGATTATAATATTCTCATATTAACTTTACCATGAGGAACAAATTATTTATTATGATAAAGGCAAAGCAACAAATATTTATTTCGCTATATCACCGTTATGATATATACAGTGGGTAAAATTAATTATTGTATATTACCCAAATATATTACCATCATGTATATTTTTCCTCTTTTTTTTTGTAAAGAATCAAAATGATCTAAGTGATTGCTTTTCTATCTATGAAATAAATCTAGAAAATAATCTTCTTTTTTTTTCTTACTTTCTAACCAAACAAAATTGTTTTCAAGTTATCACGTTAACAACTATTAAATAAATAAGTTGTAATTTAACGCTAACAAGTAACGGGAGTTTGTTTTTTTCTAGTGTGAGACAGAAAAGCAAATGGTAGAATTCATTTTCTTCGTCACTTCTGTTTAATTATTTTTATTTAGTTTGAGAATATGGCGAAAGAACTTTTCCACCATGAAAAATATACCCCAATGGTAAATTTTCCCCCCTATATAATTATATAACTTTAGAAAACAAAAAATATATTGCTTGATTTGGTTACAAATTAAACAGATTGAATTGTCCCATGAAATATGTTTTTAGTATTTAATTTAATTTTAACATTAACTAATAATAAAAGAATAATTCATTTGTTTTATTTTGTTAATTAGTACGTATTTTGACAAGTTTCTCCATGTCTTTGTAAAAAAATAAGAAAAATAAATAAATAGAAAAATTAATACAAGATATTTTATAAAACAATCAATAAATAAAGTATTTTTACTACAGTAATTAAACATTCTTTTAACACAGTTAAAACTCTTCAGCTCACAAGATATTTAATTCCATAAAAAAGAAAAGCATAACGTGATGATCCAAGATGCAAGAAAACAAAACCAAAACGTGTCGTCAAGGAGTCCAGTTTGTTTCAATTGAATTTAACGAAAGAACCGAAGCAACAAACAAATCTTAGCCCTACAACTTTTCACATCTACACCTACATTTCTGTGCTACATTTTTTTTTCTCTTCTTACCCCGAAATTTTCCTAGATTTACATTTCCACCCCTAAGCACTGTTTCACTAACCCACCACAAAACTTCGTCTTGCCGCCGCTTACATGGCCTGTAACGACTCCGACCGCCACAAAACATCCGCAGCCGAATCCGCATAATCAAACAACCCATCCACGGTCACAAAACCCCCGGCGCCACCGTCACACTCCGCCGCGAACCCAGAACCGAACCCAAATGCATCAAAACCGGGAACATAGTCATCAAACCCATTGAACCCGGCAAGCTCCGCCACTTCCGGGTCAACCCGACCCGGTTCCTCAACAGTAACCTCACTTGGCGGCAACCCCAGCTCGTCATCAGAAGCCTCCAGTAAATACCCCAGCTTAGTTTGCAACTCGCCGGAATCGGGCAGCTGGGTCGGGTCATTCGGGTCCAAAGTCGGAGCCTTGATTTCATCTTCGAAGCTTTTGATGACCGAGTCGAGACCCTGTACGGTGCCGCGGTCAGGCACATTGTCGGCGTCGTCAAGTATGTTGAAAATGTCGTCTTGCAGCTGGACGTCTGAGTGAATGACCGAGTGAAGATCCGACTCGGGCGAGTCAACTCGGGGAATCTTGAACTCGGGCGAGTCGGACGAGTTGGTGTCTAACTCGTCGCGGACTCGCTTCTTGGTATCCTCCATGGAAAGAGAAGAAAAGAAAAGTTGAAAAGAGTGAAGAGAGAGAAAAAGATGAAGAGTTTGGGTGGGAAGAAAGAGAAAGGGTGAAGGGTATTATATATAAGGGTGGGAAAAGTAAGATAGGGTTTGTCTACTTTAATTCCTAATGCAAGATAGTGACAGGCGCGTGCATATCGCTGCATAAGAAAACACAACTCCATTCACGGACGTCTCCTTCTTTCTCTCTCTATCTTCTTTTTTCTTTTTTTTTTCTTTGGAAAAATCCCAAATTTAATTCCTGTAAATAGAAAGTTTATTAAACAGGTAGATTATATTATATTATATCAAATAATAGTGAAATTAGAATAAAAGATAGCGATAAAAGTTAAAAACTGATGTTGTGTCTGAATTTTCCTTTTTGGCGTGTGAGATCCGTTGGCCATTATTGCAGATAGTTGATTTTTCTTTTCTGGCAATTAACTAAATTTAATTTGGGTTTGGAATCCGGGGTGGGGACCACGTAATAGAAAACATCATGTGTGTTTTTTCTTTTATTTTCTTTTTTTATTTATTTACTTTTTTTTAAGTTTGGGATTTGGTGGAGTGGTCACTGGGTCACACCACAGGTGGTGGTAGATTCTTGGCTTGGATTGAATTTGTTTTGCTGTCTTTTCTTTTTGTAGAATATTATTATTTATAGAAAGATTAGACATGGGTTTGTTTTGTTGACAAATTTCTTGCTTATTTTTTAATCAATCATCAAATGCAAGGAAAGAAGGTTCTAGTTAGTCTAGGGTTTTTGAAAGTAGTACATGAGGTGTTAGATTGTCCTAGAACCACCAACTAGTACATGGGGGTTTTCAAAGTAGTACATATATTAGTATTAATATTATTTTATTTTTAAAATTGAGAATGTGAATAACTATATCTATGTTTATCTTTTCTCTAGAAAATATTATGTCATTCTGATTTTTATTTTCTTATAATATCACGTTTTCTCTTCTTTTAAATTTTATTGTGGATAAAGAAATTAATAAATATTTATACAGGTATATTACGAATATATTTAGCATTTAAAGAAGATAAAAATCATATTAATTTAATATTAATGATATGATAATGTGAGTTTGCACTTGTATGGATAGTTAAACTCACGCATACCTAATTAAATTCCGTCCAATTATCATCTATACAAATGTTTTTTACTTTGATGACTTAATTAGAAAAAACTAAATGAAAATAAATAATAACAGATAATGAAAATTAAGGATACAAATACCTAATTAAATTGTATGTGTATGTTATCCACGTGTATCCATTAAGAGTACTCGTTTGATATCCCTCTATATACAAATATATCATATATTTATCATTGATTCATATGTCTTATATTTGTATTGTGATAAACTTTAATGTTAAGACAAAATCATCAAAATTATAATGATTAAAGAATATTTTAATATGTATGAAAATTAATTAGATATTAATTATAATCTAATCAACACACCATTGATGAAATAAATTATTAATTCACATGATCATTGTCTTTCAAAAAATGCTAAAGAGTTTAACAATTATAAATGTAAGTGACAACTAATTCAATATAGATAAATCTTTATGGTTAAGTAAGTGACATTAACTTTCATTAATTTTTATCGTATAATATCCTATCTATATGTTCTACGTTGTAACTGAAATTTAAATATCACTTTCATACATTTCACAGTTAGATCTATCATTAGACAACCTAAAAACAATATTTTTTCACACAATTATATTATTTATATTATCTCATTCAAATACCAAATACTCCCTCGTCACACAGTTTATATATGGATACATTAACTTTTGTGAAATCATGATTATTTACAATATTTAGACTAACTAAAAAATAATTAAGAAAAAAGATCATTTGAACAAGAGTGTTTTATTTTTCAATCATTTACTAAACACATAATTTAGACATACTATCCTAATCTAACATGTAAAAGTTAACCACAACTATTATGTTCCAATAAACCAAAAAAACTAACCCACATACATATTTACAAACATTAACTATATGATTAAATGAATTGAAGTTTAGATACAAATTAAAACTAATTATAATTTTCATTTTATTTTACACATTTATATTAATTCTTGCAAATATGACCTAATTAAAATTGTCTTTTTTTTTAATTGTATTCTCTTTCTTCGTACTCATCAAACTTTTTAGTACTTTTTTTAATAATAAAAACTGTTCTCATCTAGTTGGAGGTCGATTTTAGTATTTATTTTTCTAGAAAAAACTGTTGTCATTTACTTTAACATTTATTGGGATCCATTCTCCCACCTACCTTTCTTGTGTTAATCTTTTCATACTTTGTTACTTGTCAGATCGATCAAGTACAATAATCCAATTTTTAGCTTATTTTTAAACAATATATATATTTCGTTATTTAATAATTAAGAAAATCTATTAAATAAGATAGATTTTTTTTGTATTTTCCATTAAACGTAACCAAAATATATTTTAGAAAATACATGGTTGACATTCTCCTATCTATACACAAAAAATTAATTCACGTAACGGGTGACAAGTTTCTATTAAAATGTCATTGAACACCTTTTACTAAGACTTCCTGTAAATATTTTTATTTACAAAGTTAAAATCTAAGAAATTGTCTAACGTGATTATAGATGCAAAAAGTTTTTGAAATTTGTCTCATAGACATGAACTTAGGAACATAAAATTGAAATCAGAAAAAATGATTATTCATTATCGTGAAGCACGTTAGATTATATATTGAATTGTAAATAAATAGCTTAAAGCAAATTGTACAAAGCACGTTGTCTCTTTACCGAAGCAGCCGCTGACAGTGTTCATCTCGTGGCATCAAAAAAGTTTGATAGATGAGAACTTCTTTTCTTCTACCACATCACATTCGAATAAACCCATTTGCAGCCTTTTCTTTCTTTATAATATTATCCAAATCTTTTCTTTCGATGTTTTAAAAGTCTGAAAAAGCTTCTTTACTTTTCTACTTTTATGTTTGGTAAAGAAGTTTAGAATAATAAAAAATATGGAAAATAAAAGTAACCTATATGAATAATAGAAGTCCACGATTTGATCTAACGACGTTTTATTAGATATTTTTAATTCTGAATGGAAATGCTTTTATAATAATTTATATTATTAGGATTAATCATTATATTAAAGAGATTTTTTTAATTTTATTATATCTTTTAAAAATATTTTTTAAAAAATTAAGAAAATATGTATTTAAATTGATTTTGATTTCAACTCCTATAATTAAAGATTAAATAATAAGTTATCACAAACGATATTTCTGTTACCACTTCAAATTTCTTGAGTTGATTAAAGAAGGTTGCCAGAAACGCATCTGTGTTAAGACTTCACTGTTACAACTTAAAATTCCTTGAGTAGAAATAACATTTGTCCCATGAATCATCATATTTAAAATATTATCTATTTTAAAATTTAAAACTCTATCATAATTTTACCTTTAAATAACGTTTAGAAGATTAAGAAAAAAAATATATTTAAATTAACTTTAATTTTAATTTCTAAACTATATAAAACTATTAAATATATAAAAAAATAGTCAATATTTAATAACTAAATCTAATAAGTGGACATGAAAATCTCAGAAAATGATTTTGTTAATGATTATTGTAAAGGAAAAGTAGGGTTAGGTCAGCGTAGAAAATTACCTAGAAGTCCAATGTATGATAGGGTTTTTTCTAAGGCAAGGGCAGAGCATGTTCGTGGTCTTGTCTTCCTCAACTGGTTCAGATTGATGACATCTAAATTTTAGAAAAATGAAAAGAGGGGTCCCATTTAGATATGTGATATTGTCCTCTGACATAATGGGGCACCAAGATGTACCATTCTATCGGTACCTTTGTTTCAACTTGCTATATCTCTTTTTACATCTGGTCAATTCACATCTTTTTTTTCGTTTTTATATTGAGTGTTTTATAACTATTTACGGAATACATTCTTTTATTTCACATTTTTTAATTTATAGTTTTATGTTTAATAAATTTTTATCTTTTATTTCATTGTTAGAAACAAAATAAATTTTAAATTAGAATTTTCATAATCAAATGGATACAAAAAATCTAATCTACTACACAAACATTCACAGTTTTCTTAAAAGTTTTTCCGTATCCAAAGGTTTGGTAAAGTTTTTATTCTAAATTATGATTTTTTTTTTCTAATTACCCTAATCATATAAATTACGGTGTTAGGTGTTGAAAAGTTAATGGAAGATTCTTGTAGATAAATGTTTACCCGAATTCGATGGATACATAAGAAGTTAATCTAAAACATGTGAATGCTTTATTAAATATATTGCGAGACAATGCAATTATCAAGTATTTTGTGGAGCGTATGATAAGTTAAGGAAGATTCTTATAAATTAATATTTACCCGAATTCGATGGATACGTAAGTTAACTCTAAAATATCTACGAATTATATTACGAGACAATGCAATAATCAAGTATTTTTTGAAGCATGTGATAAATAATCAATCTTAAATATTTGAATTTAATATTTTCTACAAATTATTGAGTTTTAAAATAAATTTGTTTGATCTCTTGATGTCCATGATGAAACAAATATTGTATTAATTGTTCAGTGTTGGCATTGTGTGGAACCTTGTACATTTAATATACAATTTGACATAGTTTCATAATAGTTCTTTCTCCATGGTTATACTCTTTATTTATAGGTCTTTGTGACATGAGAGTTGTTAATTGGTGTGTTATTCCTTTGTTTATTGTGTTGGAGTTTATTAAAAGTTCGTAGTCTTTAAGATGAAATATTTTACGTTGTACTTAAATTGTGGTGCTTGAAACAATTTTTTATGTTAATCTATTCCATGCATTAACATTACCATGTTCAAAATAAATATGGAATGTGTTTTATTATTGATTATAATATTATATGAGAATCAACATAGAAAGAAAGATGAAAGTCACTCTTGTAAAAGTTGTAGAATGATTATTTATATCTAGTGTGCTATTATAAGAAACTAGTCAATTATTGAAGAATACAAATTGTATAACTGAGATAAAATATAAATATCTTATTATTTAAATATAAAGTTTAAAAATAGAAAAAAAAAACTATTCAGACCTCATTTAAGAAAATCATCATATTTTCTCTGGGTTTTTCAAATATGTGTTTATTCTTTCGTATTGTCTTAAGAATTGTGATAGAAAATGTGATAAAGAATAGAGTAAGTATACTCAATGAAAATTTGTTTTAGAATAAGTTTATTTTTATTTTCTTATTTAATTTTAAATAAAATCTGTTACGAATTTTTTTGAAAAAAATGATTATAATTTTATTAATATTAAACTCAAATAAAAAACATGTGATGAAAAGTTGAAAAATATTTTTATAATCTAATTTACGGTGTGAAAAAAAAAGTAATATATGATAGATCATATAAATTTACCATGTAATACGAGTAAATCAAATCTTTAATATAAAGTTAACTACATATACATTATTTAATAACGATAGTGGAATATTTAAACTTCCATAAATTAAAAATAAACATATTATTTTATATGTATTTGTAATTTAAAAATGTGATATAAATAATTTAAAAATCATTTGTTGTATTTATTTTCGTTTAAACTATTATGACAAATTTTTAAGATTTTTTTGTTAATAATAACTATTATTTCAGTGAATAATAATATTTTAACATTTTATATGTTAATACATTCATTTAATATTTTTATATATAGAAAAAAACTAATATTTTATTATAAAGTATGAGCATGTTATTTTTTTTATTTTTTTTCATCTTGATCTTTCTTCTTCTTCTCTCTTTCAAAGATTTTTTTTTCAGTTTCAACTTTTTATTTGTCTTTAACATTTGATTGTATTATATCTCAATATTAAATAAATAAATATAAATATATTAGTTATAATGTGTTATTTTTTTTTATCAATCTTAATATTTATTATATCTCAATTTTAACATTAAATAAATAAATTTAAATATTTTTTTAACATTTCTTTTACTTTATATTAATTATAATATTTTTATCTTTTATTTTTTATATGATTTATTTTTATTATTTATCTTTTATTTTTACATGTGTTTATTACAAAGAAAAAAAAAAACCTGAAATAAGAGTATTTTGAACGTCTCAAAGGGTCCAAATATCATTATTTTTATTTTAATATAATATTCATTAACGATTTTCTTCGAAAATTTATTTACATAAACCTTTTTCGGTTTGAAATGATTTACATTAAAAAAATATTTTGGTTAAAGATACTATGAAGAACACCCTGGGTGAGAAAGACGTTAGGGAAAGAAGAGGAAGAGGTTTACGGAAGCAACCATGGGCGAAAGTTGTACCGGCACACAGCATTTCTTAATATCTTCTGCACTGCCTCGCTGCAAGTCACCGTGGCGGCTTTCACACTTCCCCATGCCACCACTCGCCATGCACGCCGCCACCTCATCCCCTCCCCTTCACACGTGCCTTCCTCCCACTTCCCACCGCTACGTGCCAACCGCTACCCCCTCTCGTAAATATCTCATATTTAAAACCAATAACTCCACGATATTTTCAATGTTTCTTCCATGACGTGGACGCATGGCCAACGCTCCTTAACTCCTATTTTTATATTTAATTTATTCTCCCAAATATTTTTCTAAAAAAATCTGAAAAAATAAATTCTTCTTAATTCTTTTCAGACAATTAAAACTAATTACTAAAAAAATCTTAAAAAAATATTGTTTTAAGAAAATATATTCTGGTAACTTTTCCCGACAAGTGCTCAGCGTTTCGTGAGTGCGGTCTGATTTGTTTGGTATGTCAGCACCGCTACCTAAAACCAACCACGACGTTAATGAAATAAGTGAGAAACGTGGTGTTAAGTACTTCTACAAATCAAAAGCCTTTCACATGCACCTCAATTTGACCTTTCAGTAAAGACAGATACGAAGACAAAATACGAAAAAACTCTCTTGAAATCAAATTAAATTTTCTTGTTAAAATAATTTTACAAAAGTAATATTTTGAATTTTTTTCATGCATATAAAGTTCAGTTAATAAAATTAAACTAACCGTGTAACATTCATTATGTGTTAATATTTCGTACGGATAAAATTATTTGTTGAAATAATATAATTCGTTATTAATATAAATTTGCAACATTTAATAAAGAAATATTATCTGTAAGAATGGAAGGTTATTTTAAAGATAAATTCTTCTTTTCTTAACCTCTTTAAAGAATGAAAAAATAATTTAAAAGATAAATCATTCTTAAAACAAACAATATATTGAATTCGATGATAGACAATAAAAATGAATAAAAATTATATTTTGTAGTGTAATTATTTCGAGTAGTCATAGTATACAGAGGTTATTTAATAATTTTTTCGAACTTCACTTTCCAAATTACTTTTGACTTTTGCTTTTCTATTTTAAATAATCGTTAACTACTGTTTTACGCACACCAGATATATATGGTGAAATTTTTTTATATATAAATTACTCAAATTGTATAATTAAATAAGTAGCATCAAACCCCAAATTTTTCTTCAACCATCAATGAGAGGTTAAAATAAAACCAAATATGATATTCATAGGTGTGTAGCTGAAGTCAGAAATAAATTGGAAACGTATGCATAGAGATCTAATTTCAAATTTTATAAATAAAAAATATAATTATAAAAAAATCAGCAGACGCATTCTTTTAACGTGTATTAATTACTAAAAAAATCAGCTGGTATTGCATGCTTGTGCGAGTGGACGATTCCATTATCATTATTATAAACTAGTAAAAATACGCATTTTTTTAAACTAAAAAAGTTTGAGTTTTTATTAAATATAATAATTAAAATTTTACTAAAAAATAAATATTTTAAATTATATTTTAATTTAATTCCTTGTTCTATAAGAGATGTTAAAAACTAAATATTGAATGGAGGAGATTGTAGTTATATATCTTACACATGAAAGAATGGTTATAAATAATTTTAAGAAAAATATATATACACTAAATAAATAAATTTTTGTTATATATTCTTATCGATAATTTTTAAAAAATAAATTTTAAATTTAATTCACATAAAGTAAAGTTAATACTTATATATAAATTATTAAAATATTTTATTTTTAATTGATATGAAATTTTTAATAATAACATAAATTATACTAAAATAAAAAACCCCATATATAAAATACAAAGTATTCAAAACAAAATTGGACATCCTTTTCTGCTCATAGACACTATTTTACGTCATATTTACATTTTTTTAATCTATCACATTCATATAAATCTGTTGAATAAATAAAATAAATGATAAGAAATAATCACAATCAAAATAATAGTTAATTAAAGAAATAAAAGATAACATGAGAGAAAAATTAGAAATATAGACTTAAATTTTATGAAAAGAATTATAAATTGAAAAAAATTCCTAACTATATACTTAAAAAAATAAGACACTAAAAGTTTTAATAAAGGGACTATCATTTTTCTTACCTAGAACAATAATAAATGAAGACCTAAAACAATAATAAATGAATAAATATAAATGTTTGAATTTTGCTAATTACTTTTTTTTTCTAAGACTAAAAACTTTTGTTCATATTTTTCCTTTCCCGTTTATATTTATCAAATATTTTATAACATTAATTCATTAGAATTAAAAAATATAAGTTGCTTAATTTTTTTTGTCACTGACCAAAGTTATGTATATATGATATGGGATATAAAAGTCACTTAAATAATTTATAAAAAATAAAATATCCACAATAAATATCTCAAATTAATGATATTAAACTCTTAACTACCAACATCTATTTTTTTTATTTATTTAAACTCTTTTCTATTGATTTTTTGATGCGTTGTATATTTATTTTAAAACTAAAAAATAAAATAGTTATACCTTTTTTTTTAATTTCAACATCACCATAAATATGCATAAACTAATTAAAATTAGATAAAAAAAAATAAAGATATAAGTAAAAAAGTAGTAACTAATGTTGTATGGAATTTAAAAAAAAAATTTAAATAACAAAAAAAAATTAATTTTGGAAATGGAAAACAATCGTATAGAATGATATTTTTTTTTTATCAAAATAATGATGATAGAGCAACTAATATCAAAAGAAAAAGGAAAACAATATTTGGAAGATGAACAGTCCTGTGAAAGTACCAATATGTCCCTTGAGTTGGGTTGAAACTTCCGATGTGGAAAAGGATAATGAAATTGAAGGTTCTCGGGATATGACGTGTTTGGTTTTGCAGATAGATAACTGTATTTGGAAAAATCATGTAATTATTTTAAGCTGAATTTAAAACGGCGTCGCTGTTACCTATTGCATCACGTCTTCTACAAGTGCCGACACAAACTATTTAAATATTTGTACCAAAAAATATTATTTAAATATTAGGAATGTATATTTTAAATACATTCCTAAATTTTTATTAACATATGCAGGCTATGTCTTTTTTATTAATATTTGTTTTATTTAATATTTGCTTTTCCATGATTATCATTAATTTTTTCATGCAAAATATGATAAAAAAAAATACAGAAAAAAAAACAAAATTAAGACAGCTAATAAAGCACGCTACATAAAATAGCAGAATATTGAATGATAAAGAACAGACAAAAGTAAAAGAGAATTTAAAAACTGGAACATTATAAAGTTCTGCAAGTTCCAAAACAATTTAATGAAGAGTTGATTTAGACTAAAAAGATAAATTTAAAATGTAAGCTAATTATTCTTAATTTTATAACATTGAAGATAAAGGTAAGTTTATTGAACTAATCCAAATCAATTGATTAAGTCATAATAATTAAATTCATTGACGAATAATCCACTTTCCAATTACAAACTTCTTTTTTCTTTGTAGAAACTTTGCTTTGTCTTCCCAATACAATGTCTAAAAGATGTATATAAGAAGGAAAAGAATAATCAAAGAAAGATAACGATTTGTTATTTCTTTTTTAAAGAAAATAAAGTTTTAAGAATCAAAGACACATTTTTAGAAATAGAGAGCGCGTTATCTTCTTTTGTTATAAGTGACGTGTTTACTTGTAATTAGGAAAATGTACACACTTTTTTTTGTTAATTGCTTTAAAATGTTCCGTAAAGACGACACTAGAATAAAAATATTATGTTTCTTTTATTTATAATTTATAAATAAAAATATGAAATACTGTTTCTTATTGTTTTTCTACAACATTTAAATTAGAATATATATTAGACACTGATAAAAATCAAACCATGATAATAAAATTAATCAAAATAATCTTGAAAACAACGTTAAAAATACTTTGAAAAAACCGATAAACAACTTAATTAATAACAACGTTTGTTCTAAATCAACTTTATAAACCAACCCTATTATAACTAATACAAACTTAGGTTAATTATAACATCTTACTCATCCAGATTCAATATAGATTTATAAATAAGTTAACTTGAGATAAATAAAAATTACATTTTGATAGCATTGATCACTTTCTCAACTATCCTAGATATTAAAGAATCTTACCTTAATTATTGACCCATATGCGCGTTAGCATATCATAAATTCCTTAATATGTTTAATTTTTATTTACTTGCAGAACAAAAAATTATTATTATTATTATTACTTTTGTAAACTATTATAGTTTTAGATTTATACCTGCAAATCCTTTAAGGGAATAGCATTAGTGTTAATCATTCCATTCAATATATTGTTTAAAATAAAAAAAAAATTATCATAATTTTAATTTTAAGAAATGTTGTAAAAGATTCTATATATATATATATATATATATATATATATAAATTATTTTTAAAATTAATTTTTAAATTATATGAAACGACTAGACGTTTATACAGGTAAATTTATTTTAAATTATAATATTAAAACTAGTTAAAGCATATATTTGCGTAGAGTTGTAATAACAAAGAGGATAAACAACAGTAGTATGATAACACTATGATAACCTAGTTGAGAATAGTAAGAAACAAGATAACAAATAATGAAAAACAAAAATTGAGATTGACCTAGTAGCCAAGCATGACAGTAAAATGGATAAGGATATTGCGCAATTACAGAGAGAACCAAACTTTAACCTGAGTTCTATTTTTCAATCTTCAATTTTTTTTTTCTTTTCTGTTCTGAAATAGAAATTAGAGTGGTAATAGATCTTAGCAGCTAAGGTATCAAAGGGACAAAAAAAAAGGTGGTGGGATCCAGATGAAAAAAAAATGCAAGATGTCATAGAAGATTAGGAAGTAGCTATTATTGAAATAAGTGTGTGGATGCTTTTATAATTCCAGAATAAGAGATATCTATTATTGTGAATGTCAACCTCAACATGTATATTTGGTTAAAGAAGGCATGGACCAAGCAAGGTTAGTTGAAGTTCTCAATTGACCCAATAATGTCACAAAATAAAAAATAAAAAAAATAAAAATAAATAAATAGTGGATTTCTCAACCCCTTTTGATTTTGCTTCACATTTTAGATAAAAAATAAAATAATTGCATTTGCATATACCATGCACTTGCCCACAACCACAACTCATCATGCACCACACATTTCTTAGCTTATTTTTTGCACTTCACTCATGGAAATGGTCTCTTTCAAAAGTGACAAATTTTTAATTCAGTGTTGTTCTCTTATTAATGAAATACTATGATGCTTTGTAATTGAAAAATGATATTGAGAGAATATTTTAAAGAAAAAAATTATCGTTTTCATGAAGGTTGTGTGAGGAACAGGTCGTACAGTTTGGTGCGTTGGATTGTCCTTCCACTTGCATTACAACTGCCAAACTACCTCACACCAACACAACACAACGCAATTATGCCCACTCAGTCAAACAAACCTTATCTTTTCTCAAGGGTTGTGGTGCTTCCAATTTCACCTCTTTCTATTATATTATTACATAATCAAACACATATATCATATAACAATAATAATATTAATAATAATACGTTTTTATATCAAATTTTTAAATAGTTATTTTTATTTTAGTTTTCTTAGAAAATGACTTGAAGTAAAAATTCTTGATAAATATTTATGTAGGAGTTTAATCTCACATTAAGTATAAATATAAATAAAAAATATTAACAAATCTAATATTTAAGATTTTAGATTAAAATTAATGTAATTTTTTTACTTGGTCGAATTCATGTCTCATTTTCATGTTTTATCTTTTTAATGTTTTCTTCCTTAAATTTTTTCTATAAATTCCTATCTTTAATTTAATCTAAAAAAATTATTCAGCTCGTAGTTTTTCAAAAATAATGAATTAAATATTTTTCTTTAACTAGAGATTAAACAACTTGAATTTCTAATCTTACAACTTTTTAAATTTTATAATTTTATAGATAATACTTTAAAAATACTTCTTTAAATATATCCTAGTTTTATTTACAGATTAGTGGTGCGTCATTTAATTACTAGTATATACAAATATTCTTTTTTGTGGTGCGCACGTTTTACTCCATAATTTGTAGAACATCTTTAATTTTTTTCTATTTTATTTCTTTCAAATATCCGTCTAATCATCTTTTCTTTGACTTATTGCATCTTATTTTATTTTTTATACTTTTTAACTTTTCTTATTTTCTTATATCTTTTTAAATCTTGACTTCAAATTCCTTTAATTTTAAATATTTTCAATCAGATTTTAAGTTCAAAGATAACATATAATAAATAAATATACAACAAAAAATATATTCATTTAGAATTAGATACACCATTAATATATAAAACAATAAAATTGTTTGAATATTTAAATTTTAACTAATTCAATAAAATAGCTTAAACAATACAAATAGATCAGCACCACTTGTATCATGTCACCCCTTCCATTTCCTTTTTTTCATTTTTAATTCAGTAGCGTCTATACATTTTCTTTAATATCTTTATGTTTCTTCTAAACTTACTATTAAAACTGAGCATGTACAATTTGAATTTCTCTATATCATAATATTCTTATCTATAAATGTTACTATATATATATATTATGTAATTATACGTAAAAGAGACTTGATTTTATGATAGGTATAAATGATCGGGAATGAAAATTTGAAATATATTTATTCACGTATAATTAAAAAAATACTAATATGAATTTTTTAAAATTCTAATTTATCTTATAATAATTGTGTGTTTCACGATAACATGCGATGTTTCATATAAAAATATTAAGTAAAAATAAGTCGAGGAGTAAATGAATAAATATATTTTTTTAATTATTTATTTTATATGGACATGGATGTATGTACAGATAAATGTTAGATGATATAACTATAAAAAAAGAGATATTCTCAAATTACAGTTAACTAAAAAATTCAACATCAAACCAAATCAATTCTTCAATCTAACATAATTTAAATAAAGCATATTTTCTCCAACTTTTATATATTATAACATTCTTAAAAAAATAAATAAAATTAATCAAAATATACATATTGTTAAGTATTGATCTTACATAACAATACTATTTAATTGATCAAAGTTTTATTAACTTTATAAGTAATCAATTTATCATAAATTATCCAATTTTAACCCAACTCCACACCAAATCCAAAATCAACTCAAATTACTAACCCCTTTACCTCTATTTTAGCTCTTTTAGAAAAATCAAATAAAAGACTAAACAAAAGAAGTCATAACTTGCTTATAGAACCTTATTCATAAACAAAACATATCAATACAAATGTAAATTAACAAAATTTTAATTTATTCAATTACAGATATCTCTACACATAAAAAAATGAGGTAATTGTAAATATTAGATAAAAAAGCTTATTTTAACACAATTTTTGATTCCAATCTTTCTAAATTTTGTCTTCAAAATTATGACTTCTAATCTAACAAATATAAAAAAAATCTTTCGAAAAAATTAAAAAAATATATGAAAAAAATAAAATGATAATAAATTTTTTAAAAGAAAAAAAATAAATAATTAAATTTTTAATTAATATATTAAACATAACTTTAACGTTCGATCTTTATTTTTTTTTTCAAAACATCCTATAGAGATCGGATTCTTTCAATGACTCTTTCATCCCCACTAAACATAAGATGAGTATTGTATTCAAAAGATAATGAGAGGATAAAAAACATTTTTAATATTTGAAGAGGGAATAATAACTTCCTAGGAATCATACTCAGTATTGAGAATCGCTAGTTATACAAATTTAAGTGAAATATACACT
>Ga0209700_103652_pt1 | contig 29099 bp, 25 predicted proteins | sample SiratroredBW_FD_187528 | JGI IMG/M metagenome (GOLD analysis project Ga0209700, IMG submission 187528) | Root nodule microbial communities of legume samples collected from California, USA - Siratro red BW (SPAdes) (version 2) | ecosystem: Host-associated > Plants > Roots > Nodule | place: USA...
TATATATATATATATATATATATATATATATATATATATATATATATATATATATATATATATATATATATATATATATATCACTCATATATTTTAATTTTGTAAACAGTTGTTAAAATGTTTACTCTTCACTACGAGAGATGTACTGAAAATTGTCTCAATAATTATGTGATCAAGATAATGTATAATCAAGAAAAAGAAAAAAAAAAACTTAATTTCTTTCTTGCGGAAAAATTAATCTCATTTTTATATTATTTGTTTGCAGAAAAAATAATTAGGTGAAGAAAATTAGGTTTTAGACCCAACGAGTGCTTATACTATTTTGTTGTTGTGCATGTTAAAAACACAAAAAAAATGTGCTGTTGTAAAATACCAAAAGAACTCGAACTTGGAATATGTCATCTCATCTTAAAATTACCTTTCTTTTTCTTTATTCCCTTCACTAGACAAATAATTTAAGTAATTCGTCTTTAAAAAGTAGACTACCTTGACAAAACTACCTTTCTTTTTCTTTATTCCCTTCACTAAACAAATCATTTAAGTAATTCGTCTTTAAAAAATAGACTACCTTGGCAAAACTTTGATATAATTGTAATTTTAGTTCCTGTATTTTATAAAACTTATCGCTTTTGTTCCTAATTTTTTTTCTATTTCTTAATTTTTAATTATTTGTAATTGTAGACTATTTTGATATCTCAATTTTTAATTATCTATAATTTTATTCAATTTATAAAAAAAAAAAAAACTTAAAATCTTCCATCTACCATTCCTACCATCTTTAATCCTATAAGAAAAAACACTTGTACCTACAACTTTAATCTTGATTAAATGTGAGACAAATTGGACATTATATTGAAGTGTTGTAGAAAGCTCAAAAAGAGGTGGACAAGAAGCCCTAGTTGTCAAACTTTCACCACAAGAACACATATCTATCATCACTGACCATTGAATCAGGTAACACAAAAATGTACCATTCACACACCCTATTGCCATTGTTCTAAACATTTCCATTTCTAGCCATTTTTCATAAGCACTGCAAAATTGCTCAAGAGAGTAAATGAGGCAGAAATTTCCAAAAAAAAACAACCTTATGCATGAGTCTCTCTCTCTCTCTCTCAATCCATTGTATCACAGTACCCTATCCCTTTTTCTCCATTTTTTCTCTCTTTCTCCAGCAAACTTTGAAGTGAGTGAAAAACATCTTATCCCTTCTTTGTCTCTCTTTCTCTCTCTCAGTTTTCTTCCCTAACCATGAAAAGCACCCTTCACTTTGCTGGCAAACTTTGTCTTCTTCATCTTTCTTCACATTCTCATTCACTTCTCTCCCTCTTTCCTTTGTAGTGTCCCATGTTTCCTTTTTATCCTTCTTCTCTTGCACCTGCATGCACATGCATTTGTACCTCACATCAATGTCAATGTTTGTATCTATACCTTTGAATATTCCATCAATCATTTTGATTTGGAATGTAGAACCCACACAAATAATGGAGTGAATCCTTTTAGAATATTTAAATATATAAGAACAAAATTAAAACAAGCATCTTAATTAAGCAATCATTTGTCTGGTTTCATATTTTGAATATGACTATTTATATTTCAAATATGACTTTAAGGAGCTGATAATTATATATAATTTTGACCATCTAAACACCATTTTTTACTTCTTAGAGAGTTTATAAAAATGCTATCAATAATAATCTTGCTCTATTAATGCAAAGCAATTTAAACCAACACATGAATCAAAGGAACCTTTCATAAAATTGATTTTACTAGTGCAACAATCACTGATTAAATAATTAATGATGTAATTCTAGTAATTTTATCATTTTTATATGTATAAATATAATTACTGTATATTTACCACAACGATTATTACTTTAACTTTTACAAATTAATTTATAAGTCAAATTATAGTTGAAAAAGAAAAAAAATAAACAAAACAATGGGAATAATGGAATAAATTACACCGCTGAATTTTCTTAAGATTGTGCTTGACCTCAGATTTTTTTAAGTCTACAAAATCTCTCCTAGAAACATACAGTGTACTATTATTGTTTTACTTGATATGATTTTGTTTATTATGCTGTCTAATGATTTTTGTTTATAAATGTACGTATATATATGTGTAATTTTATTTATTATATATAAATTAAATAATTAAATACATCTGTAAGTTATATTTAAATTAAAAAAATTTCAATTTTTATTATAACTTTAAAACATAATTAAAAAAATTAAAAATCATGTAAACTAAATGGAAATTCACATTATATATTATTATAGATGTATATGGATGCCAATATAACATATTTCAAATAATTAATTAGTATAAAACTAAAAAGGAAAAATAATAGCTAGAAGATTTAGCAAAATTTCAAATAATGGTAATAATAAACTGGTGATAATTTGTTTGTGATGAAAAGTTGGAAAAACTGTATAAAATGTTTTGGATGGTAGTAATGGTGACCAGAAAAGTTAAAAGACAAAGTATGCCCAAGGTACTGCACAGAAGAACACTTTGGGAGACACTATATTATCCTTAATTAAACTACCCTACCAATTTCTAACTTATCTCACAAAATACCTGTCCTGTATATAAAATTAATTCTTTTATTTAGTGTAGATATTTACTATAATATTTGAATTAAATTATACTCTTGTATTTCACTCAATATTAAAAAAAATCCTTTAAGCTCTCACATAATTTAGGGATTGAAGATTTAATTTATATATATATATATATATAGATATATATATATATATATATATATATATATATATATTTTTATTTTTTAATTAATTATTTTTTTTAAGATGAAAAGTAACTAAAGTGAATTCAAACTACAAACGTATCTAATATCTTGGATGTAACGATACTTCTGTACATCCAAAGATAAAAATATGACTTGTGGTGATGATCAAAACAAATATACATAAAAGGATTAGTTGTTTATAAGAAATTATCTTGTGCACTTTTTTATACAAATAATTGTTGTAAATACTGAAATAAATGAGTATATTATATCTAACATGTTATGTGTACTATAATTTCCAAAATTGGTCATTGACATGTTAATCCATCTTTACCAACCTTAAAAGTTGCCCAATTGAGTGTAATTCACTTAATATATATTTAGTCACTACAAGTTGGTGAGTTAAAGGAGACAACTTACCTAAATATTAAATAAAAAAATCTTTTAAAATTATTTTATATATATTAAAAAGATAATATACATTAATAGTAAGTCTTCATGATTAAAAACTAAAAATTACAATAATACATAATGAATTAAAAATTAAAAATGTTACACCAACTCACCCTTTAATTCTAATAAACTTCAAGTTTTTTTAGATTGTAACATTACTTTTATCGATCAATTCCAAAATTTTCAAATTTTCATATAATGTGTAATAAATTACGGTTTTTATTTAACATGACTTTTGAACTTAGATGTTTTTTTTTTTTCATTTTTTAATAGGTTAGACTCAACTGGATGGATCAGGTTCTTAATGAGTCAAGTCCCAAATTTTGGTCAATTTTACAATCATTTTCGTTTGATTCTCAAATTCATGATAAGTAAGAGTAATGCTTGAACTTGTACCCATTTTAACCATTTCGATAGGTAATAAATGTAACTTAGTTTAAAATTGATGATTGATTCTAAGTTTCAATTAAAGTTAACAATTTAAAATCTTTTTTATTACCTCTCAAACAAACAACATAATCTTTTTTGCAAGTTCAATTCTCCATACTTACTCTTTTGGTCCACCTAATCCCCGTGTGCATTTGCAATGCTATTAAAATATGTAAAAAAAAAAATTATACAAAAGAGGAAAGAAAATGAATTACACCTAATTTACATTTCCCCTATCAAACTCAAAATTCCTGTTCTTTACACATTCAAGAGAATAGCGTGAAAAAAAAAAACAGAGAGAATTGCGTGAAAGAAGAGAAAAAACAAGAAATAAAAAAGAGATTTAAATTAATACATATATACAAAATATTTTCTCTATTTATTTAATTCAATAGAAAAGAAAATTAGCTATATTAAATGTCATTTATGGCTTTATAATATAATAAAAGTAAACTAAAAGTATTTTTTAACTATAGTAAGAACCCTACTATCTCTTAGATTGACACAGTTGATAAAAACTCCTTCCAGCACCATTTTTAATGTGTGAAATTAGAATAATTTTCCATCATATATAGAATTTTTCCCAAATAAACTTATTTTTTTAACAAAATTACACAAATAAATTCTCTAAAACTTTATTTACAGGAATAAACTTGTTTATTGTTTTAGACGAAGCCAAATTCTAACTTGAGAATACTGGTCTTTTGTAAATAATGATCAATATAAGTTTTTAGATAAGTTGAGAAATATTTATTTGGAAAGTATTTTAAGAAATAGGTTTATTGGGGGAAAGAAATTCTCATTTATATCATCACTATCAATATATATATATATATATATATATATATATATATATATATATGATTAATTTTTCTAATTTCTTTTAGTGTCGTCTTTTAGTTAGATAATTTTATTCTTTAATATATAAATATAATTACTTACTTAAATTAACTATTAAAACAAAAATTAACATCGAGTAATATTTTTTTTAGATAGCTTTCTATATCGTGAAATAAAAAGTCACATATACATGTGTTTTTGCTAATAATGTTAATAACATGTAATTCACTTTCGGTTATTAACTGTAGCCCTTCGTACATAATTAGTGGTATGGCATTTTTTAGTATATCCATGACAAAAATGATTTACTTAGATTCCAAATTCTCTAGTATACTTATGAAAAATGGGAAAAATTTAGACTATAAATTTGGCAAGTGTAAAAAGCTTTATACCATCATCTACTTAAAAAATCATTATTACTGCTATTTTTAATATATTTGTTACGAAAAAAATTATTAAATAGAATTATATGTGATTGAATGCATGATTACTATCATGTTAGTGGTTGGGGAACACACACAAGTAAAAGTACTACAGAGTTGTTTCTAAGTTTATTTTTTCTTTTCCTATTTTTTATGTGTACTTGAGTAATAATATATATTATAATAGTAAAAAATATCCACTAAATAGAAAGGGTTGGAGAAATATTAAAAAAAAAAAAAAAAAAAACTTGTTTTGAAAAAAGAAAACATGGAAGACAATGTTGAAACTACAAATCATTATGCTAAATGCTTCCAAATCTCTCCATCTTTTGCTTTTCTACTAAGTTGGCCCTATGCATTTTTAAAATGTTAATAATAATAAATAAATCATTCCAATAATATTATAAATGAGTAACAACATTCAATATTAATAAATATAATATAATTATACAGATGAAGTTTTATTTTAGCTATATTTTATTTATGATAAACTAATATCTATTTTTATTTAATCAAATAACTTTTATTCCCCTCACTTTTTTATCTATTTTTCTTCCACCAAACAATATTTTCTTGCATCCTATTTCCTTTTTTAATTATTTTTTTCTCCAATTAAATTATTGAATGACGCAAGTATTTTAAATCATGGAAGAAGGAAAAGTGGGTGGATTCAAGAGTTAATTAATTTTGAAATATCTTATCAACTTGAAAAGAAATAAAATTTTATAATTGTTAAGAAAAGAAAAAAGATGATTTGACAATCTTTTCTAACAACCCATTTTGACAAACTTTTCATAATAATAATAATATTTTCAATTCATCAATAATATTTATAAATACAAAGTGATTATATAAATAATATTATTGTAAATGTATTACTAGTTCTAAGAAAAAAAGGCTTTTCTAAATACGAGACAAGTAGAAGTGTACGTGTAGACAGCAAACAACTTGGGGTAAGTATGAAGGGACCAAACTAGAGTTGCATGTGCTCATTGAGGAGAGAGAGGGACCAACATCTATCTAGTTCTGCCCCCCACACTTCACATTGGAAGCTTGTAATCTACTACATATGACAACTAGATTTGATTCTCTTATCTTGGAAATCCCACCCTTGGCCTAGGTTTCTCCTTAATTTCTTCTCTTGCATTTTTCATTTCTAACTTTTCAAAATGGTGATAAACTAAACCTGACTTTTTGTGTATGGTGTTAGTGCTTTGTCATGTCATGGTAATATTGGTAACTACTCTACCTTTAATCAATGGTGCAATAAATCTTTTCTAGGGTTGAGATGCTTGAGTTCCACCCACAAGATGCATTTTTCTTTTTCATGTTTGTTTGGTTTTATCAAACATAAAAAAGTGAGTGATGTATAAGATATATAATAAATTATGATATTTAAGAATGAAACTAAGTTGCAATACTAACAATATTAGAGCCTTCAAATGTTTAACAATAAAATGAGTAGATCGCATTATTCTTGAAGTTTCATGAAATTGTGCAAATATTTTTTACTTTTTTACTATTTGCAATATTCTTTTACTGAGGCTATATAAAGTAAGGAGTGTTGTGTAGCTTCATGAAACGTTATAAGTGATTAATGTAATTTTGTAAGAAAACAAAAACATTTTATATTATCTTATCGTATTTCAGTTCAAGTCTAATGTCTGTAAAAATGAGCTAATACTATAGCATTCATTGGATGAAAGTATACACACTTTAACCCAATAATTTATCAAATTCACAGTGAAGATTTAAGCAAAATATATCTTCGTAGGAAAAAGGAAACAATTTAAAAAAAATAAAATAAAAATACCACAAACAAAGACATGAAACATCACCATATATTTTAAAATTTTCACATTTTCAATGTTGGTATTTTTGTATTGGATTAAAGGGTATTCATTAAAAGGACAGCATTAATCACTTTCATAATTTAAGGTCCAAAGAAAAATCAATCTGAAGCAAAAGTGTTAAGACTCATAACTGAAATATATCATATTCTGACCAACTCTAGAAAAATGAAAAGCAAAGAAAATTCTAGCACGTACCTCTTCCTCTGGAACAGTTTTGGTATTTGAATTCAGTGAGTCCTCAGATAGATTTATTGGTCTCTTTATGATGGATGGAGTTATATCAGTGCTGGGGTTGCTTGAACTGAGATAAGGTGTACTTTGAGTACCTGCATCTCTTGTCATTCCCTCTTTTCCCTTTTCTGAATACAGATATACCAAGCAGAATTTTTTGTTAAGTGCCTTAAAACTGTGTCATGAAGTAAACTGCAAAAGGAAATAACACATAACAACATGGTTAATCAAAGTATATGTGAACCTGGAATGTGAAATTGAAGAGCTACTTCTTCTTGTATGCAATTATTGTAAGTTGATGATGGCTTTGTTGGCATTTGTCTTGAGGAATAGACTAGAGGGGCAGACATGGTGATTCTGTTTGTTGCTGAATTTCTAAATGATCTTCCACTGAGAGTTTTGGCAGATAAACACTCCAATGGTACCTCCCCTGAAAAGGGGTTGCATATGTACTTTTCTGCTTCATTCCACTTTGAATTCAAGGCAAAACCTTCTGGAGATAGGCACTCCCAACTTTTATAGGCTGATCTTGCTTGCAATGCTGCAGAGGACCACCATGCAATGGGTTGAAAATATTCAACTAATATTATAAACCCTCTATGATAAGTATTCATTCATTCTCTGGTACCTTTAAGAGCAGTGGTGAAAGAATAGGTGGAAGGGTCTATTTCATCTGGGACAAAATTGGGAGAATTTAAGGGAAATCAGAGGTTGGAAAAAGAAAATTTGATCAAATCATTGAATTGGAGTGAACAAGAAAAATGTACCTTTTAAAGGGTATCCAGGTGAAGAAGCAGTGCTAGAAATGGTTATGTTTGATCTAAAAGACCTTGTGTCTTCTCTAAAGCTTCTTATGTATGATGCTGAGTACCTTCTGGACTTGCTGTTCTCTCTGCTGATCCTACCTTTGGCTCCCCATACTGTCAAATTGAAATCTGAATCATCTTGTTTCCTGGAACTATAAGATGGCTGCATTTCCACAGTGGAGGCCATGAATGAGTGAGAACTTAGGATTGTTGAAAAGTTCAAGGTGTGTACCAAACTTTGCACATGTTCAAAAGTGGATGCAGATATATGACATGAGTATAAAAGAACTTGAGAGTTCAGAAGGTGAAGCTTTTTTGTGAGGGTGGCATGTGGCTTTTGTACTTAATCTGTCTCTAGCACAATTTGCTCTTTCACCTTTTGAATCTCAAATCTACTACTACATAGCTCAAATGTCTTTCAATGTTACAACTGTGTCTTTACTTTTATCTTTTTTTGGTCTCTGCATTAAATTCCTAGTACTGCACCAGTAACTTCATTATTCTTTGACCCAACTAGTACAAGGTGAGGTTGTTTTAATCTTCCTAGTTTATCAATGTACACAAAAAAGACCATTGGATTCATACGGTTCTCTGTTGAGGAAAGACAAAGTGTAAATTTGTCTACATTTTCCTTCTAGTTCCATTAATTAGGTTGCTGCAATAGTTGATATTACAATCTATGGGCCACACAAAATTCCATGAGTTTACACAATTTTAAAAGAAAGCATTATCCTTTCTTTTAGCTAGGGTTTGGCAATCTATACCGACATATCAAGATTTTGTTTCATCTCACATTTGACATCAAAAACGGTTTATGATAGACTGACTCGCATAAAACTTATGAAATAGGTTTATTTATGAATGTGTAAGTATAACTGTTATAAAGAAAACTTAAAAAAAAGATTATTTATTATTTACTAAAGTAAATAAAGAAGTATATAATCTAAATTTATGTTTATAAATATATAATATTGATAAAATAATGAATACAAATATTTTGTATTAAAAAGTTGGATCGAGATGTGGAAGGAGAAGAGCTAGCTCATACTGCAGTAAACCTATAAATGTTGACAGGCTTAAATGTACAATGGACTACGAGTTGACTCTCATGAATTATCAACCCTACTTATATCACGTACATGAATTTATACTTTAGTGTCAACAACTTAAACTTTATTATATGTTGAGAAAGCAATGCATTGGTAATTGAATGTATCAACTTAACTTCAGTATATACTTTAAAGTCTCTTTTCTTAAATATAAAATATGATTTATTAAATATATTGTGTATATTTTAATCTTGACCATTAATGATATAGTCAACATTTTTCTACTCACAAAGAAAGACTCATGACTTGAGTATTTCAATAGTCTAATGGTAAATGTTTATTCATTTTACTCTCAAAAAAGATTCCTTCACTAGATACATACAATATGGTCACGTAAATATCAATTAACTTGTAATCTTAACCATTATATATGGTCATTTAGGACAAATTTATAGTTTTTATTTTCTTTATACTTAGGACTTCTGGCAAAACATTATAATGATTTTTCACAGTCAATAAAAAATTCCATAAAATAATTTTTATGATAATATTATATAAAAAATTCCATAAAATAATTTTTTGCTTTATCATATATGCATTCGGTTGAAGATTAAGCACTCTCTCTTTTATAGATATTTCAAACTTACTGACCTACCTCATATAATTGGCCAGGTCCATCATGATTTTCCTAAACAATATTCGTGATCGTAATATGCTTATCAATTTGTGGCAATTGGATAGAGAAAGGTTGACATTTGTGGGTTCCCCTCTGTTGTTTTGCACTTAAAAAAGCCAACATGCATTATTGTGTGCCATTTATTCAAACGGATGTTATACCATCTCACAAATCCATTAATTTCTGTTTGATGAGACACAAACTCATGATACCCAATTAAGGAAACTTCTCCTTTACCTGCAATCAGATATGTTAGATCATTATCCATGATAAGCATACATCTGAAAAACTCACAAAGAAGCTTCCAGGGTGCTTTAAACCAAAGAGAGCAAACATAAAATACAGATTTAACAATTCCAGCCATTCAATTCTCATGTTATCTTAGGGATTATGCATATCTCAGTACTTTGATACACCAGGTCCTAGTCCCCAGATGAGAAATACCACATATTCATGCAGAAAATTTGCATGGATCTTATTTTTATTTAAAATTACATGAAATTTGAACACCTGCTAAATGCGAAATTCCAACCCCCTACAGTTATATTAATGGAATGTTATCAGATGATATAATTATGCCTGAAGCAATTACAATCAATTGTTAATTTTGGCTAATTTTGCTCTGAAAAGTTGGCTCCATTATTTTGTCAAAACTGAGATACTTTCTCTTACTGTAACCTAAGGAAAGCCCAATGAGGGGATGAATCCCTCTGCATTATTACTGTTTTTCGAGTTGGGACTTCTTGGGAAGGGGATAACATACATGATCAGTAAACACTGTTGGGTTGCTTTCAGTATGGGCTGTGAAGTGATTGTCAAAGTGGATGTCACTTGTCAGTAGAGAGATTGGAAGCAAGAAAGGGTTTGTGGTTGTGCATGTGCAAGCCACATGCTTCTAAAATCCTGCAAAAATGAACGAGGCAAGGGAAGGGTCCTTACATAATGGAAACGGAAGGGCCCCGCCTGGACCTCTTCATAGTCATCAATTTTGTCTGATGTGTACGCCAAGTAGGTATCAAGAAAGAAAGGTTCCGTTAGTTGGGGCCCATACACTTAATTTATTTTCCTGCTTTTCTACTAGATTTTCATCCTCAGTTCACTCTAATGTCTTATCTTTTCACTGCCCCCAACACCTGTGCAACATGATTTTGATTGATACCATGTCCAATTATTAAGCACCCCTTTGGGAATAATGCCCTTTGCTTGATCATTGCTTAGTTCAGTATAACTCAAAAAATTCCCATTATAATTGGGTAATGATTGTTACAAGTCAATTTAAAATTCCACCTGTTTCTGGTTGGACAGGTGAGAATTTAGACAGATGAATATTAAAAGATGTTTCTATTTATCATTCACTTGTTTCTTTCCTATTTTCTTCCACTAAACACCTTTAATTTTCATTTCTCAACTATTTCCATTTACTCACTTTTAACTGTTTTAAGGTTAGAAATGTACTTCACCTTTCATGGAAACAAACCTTCCCTTGATATAACTTTTATCGAACCCGAATGTAGCTATGTAGTTTTCCATTTTATTTCTCTACCACTTTTTCTTTTTCAACTCCAACCTTCCTGATAAGTTTATCCTGAACACTTACATTCATCTGCATCAAACACAACTGGAATTGGAGGAAACCCATTAGTGTCTATTTTTTTAGGACTTTCTCTTTTCATCTTTCAGTTTTACGAATGATACTGTCCCCAGCCGAAGAATAAAAACAGGCGTTAAACTCAAATAAACTCATCGTAATTAATAGGTAAAGCAGCATCAAAGAAATCAAGATTGTTTAGACAACGAAACATGACAGGGGATAAAGTACACACAGCATAAATAACAAGACAGGTCTCCAACTCCAATAACTTGCCACAGTAGTAACCATAGACGTAACTAGAATGAGAAAATTGAAATCCAGTAAACACTATTCCAACAAACGGAGAAACACAATTACCAAGATCATGACTTTTATATCGAACCTTGCTCAGTTCTCTGGCAGAAAACCATGTTTTCAACCAACTCCAAAAGATGAGCATCAAGCAAGTTGGATGAACAACCAACATCTTTGTTGGACGTATGTACTCCAACGGTTAACTGCCAGGAATTGCGGGACAGGCAGCCTTAAGATCTTGAAAATCACAGCCCCAGAAATACATAACTCCATGGATATTACCAGTCCAATGATGCTTGCGGCCAATCTGAACAAGAACTAAGGCATCAGTTGTCAGGTCATGTTAATGAAAACAGAAAAACCTGTATATATTATCCCTAGCAATCACATATATACAACAGAAGTTTAAGAACAGGTGTGAACCCAAAAGGGTTGCAGCACAAAACTTAAATACCTTTCATGGTCTCCAGTATCTCAGGGATGCGCTATAAGGAGGGGGCAGCCAGAGCACCTGACTCGAGAATTATGAATATGCCGAAAGTTATTCAAATATTTGTAATGGAGACGAAAAAAATTCAAGAGGAAAATATTATTTCATGTTCTGCAACATCCCATTGTTTGGGTAACAATGTATTCGTTATAACTGATAAAATACTTACTATGACGAGGGATATGATTTATCGATGAACCACACAAGTATACTTTAGAAACATCAAGGGAGCCAGATATATTGATTTCCTACAAAACAAAACTTACATCAAACTTTGTAGCAGGTAGGTCATTAAGTTAACAAAGAATGAAGCAAATTCTTACCAAAGAAAAAGATTAAAATATCTAAGCAGCTTCAGGAAATTGCATATGCATATAAGCTTCCTGTTGAGCAGGGAAAGTTTTGCATGGTGAATAGGGAGAAGATAGGATATATCAAGCCAGTAACTTCACAAGAGGAGCAATAAAAAGCATATTATTATGCAATAATTTATAGAACGGAGATGGTTCCACCATATGGGATCCTGCTGTCTTGATAAGGGGTAGATGAAAGCAACTTAGGCCCATGAAAACAATGTAGTAAACACATGCACAACAGTCCATAGCAGTTTTGAAATTCTAAATATAATATACATGTCCCAAATAATTTAAATTGATAATATTACAAGATGCATGTGAGAATTTCACAAAGGCTTTACATTCACATGCCAGAAGTACTTATTTTTCTTTCCTTAATTTTATTATTATGGTTTGTCAAATGAAGGAGGCAGAAGATGTAAAAGTGTCCTTGGTGTAGAATTTAACAAATAGTCAATTATAAAAAAAAAAGTACATATATTTTACCTTGTCCAAGAATCAGAACGGAATTTGCAGATAGAGAAATGATATCTTGAATCTTCTCACTGGAGAAAAGAACTCGAACAACTGCATCAGGAAGCAAAAGTTACTTAGATTATGCGACAAGTGAAGAGAAGGAAACCCATACAAGGCATTCTACAATCCTTAAATAAAATTATAGCCAAGGATTTCGTTACATGAGCTCAAACATTTATAAAAAGAATACTGCTATGATTTCCAAATTACTTGAGTTACGGAAATGTCACAAGGCTTTATTTATATCAATCCCTGCTAGTCTCCTCTTTCAGAACTGTCCTCACCTCAACCAAACAATCACAATAAATTCTCCATCCAGCTTTTTTCATGGGCACGCTGGTCCAATTCCTTCCACCTTCACTGTATTTTTTTGGCACGCCATCCACAGGTTAGGTCCAGTTTCCATTCCTTTTATCTACTACATTCTTGTAGATGGTTGGCTCCCTTATGCTGTTTTTTTTTCCTAATAAGATATGATGTATTTTCTCTCTCACTATCTAGTTTGACAAGTTTGGGATGTTACTTAGCATCTTTGTGGAGATTACATTTGGTTTGTATTTGTTTTGGTTACTCTTATGGTCCTTTACATGACATTGACAGGGAGAGTGAGGATGATAATATTACATATTTTTATACTGACAGTCAGTTTACCGTAATCCACAAATGGTCATACTAGTGAGAATGATAGTACCTTTAGATACATGATTAAGTATATTCTTAAAAATTTAAGTTCAATGTGCTCGCTACTCATAGTAGAAGAAAATTACAGCAACATGTATATTTCTAATTCAATAACTAATTCAATCAATAATGGAAATGAAACTTTGCGAACCTGGGAGACGTAAAAGCTTTTCCTTGCAATTATTTCCATCTACTTCATTTAAAGCATTTTCTATGTCCATTGCAGTGAACATGTGCACAGAATGGCATCCATCTGATATCCAGATAGTCTGAGACACTGCAAAATAATTAATTTTAGCTGCAGTGAGAACAAAATACAAAATATTTGATGCATTATATCTAATAACTATTCGAAAAATCATAACTTTAAACATCCTCCTGTTATCAAAGTTATCTTAACCAAAGGTCATGCACATAACATATAGACTAGCAGCCAGGGAAACCTTTCCAGCCACAAATAAGTGAAAACCTAAAACTCCTTCTGTTTATCTAGGGAAATCCAATGGTAGACATATCTCCAAAACATGAATGTGAAATGAAACCACGAAGCATTGACTAACACAAGAAAGGCATAACAATGACTAAGTCATCCTATACCCATTGTATTCAAACAAAAACTACAAAACATCTCTTATAAGAACAAGTATATTTGAGTGAACAAGAGCAAAGCAGTACCCAAGATAGAAATTAAACAGCATAGCTGAAATCATGATATTAGGTCAGGGAATACGAATAGAGAAAGGGAGACAGGAGAATGAAACACTACTTTGATATTGAGTTAATTGTACTTATTGAAACCTAAAGGACTAACCTTTTTTATAATTTTATCATAATCATAACTAAATGGGGAAACAGATCATGAGATAGGAAATTCAGGTACCAGTCACGAGATAATGAATTCTGAAGGAAAAAAAAATGATAAGATACGACAAGATACTTTCATATATTCTAATAATGGTGACACATCAAAATTTATTACTATTTCGTTTCACTAATTGTCAAGTAATCAGTCTCTCAGCTTTATTTCATCAAATTTATGTATAATCTACTGGGTTGGAATGCACAAATACATTTCAAATTGATTCCAAAGTAGATTGTTCACTTTATAACCCTAATAAAGGTGCTAGTGTCACATTTTTTTAACAGAGTCCTTTTTTCTCCCTGTTTGTCCAAGATGTTCATTCAGTTCCAGTAGGCCCTCCCTACACCATTAGTTGAGTCCTTCGTTCCTCCAGCTACTGACAATCCCAATCCTGTTCAAAATCCACCTGAACGATCACCACCTCCTCTTATTACCTACCAACACTAGACCCTAATTACTAGTCCAATGCTTCAAGGTGAATCCTCTTCATCAAGTCCTTCTCAACCGTCACTCAACACCACGTTTCCTAATAATGATGATTTAGCTTGGTCCATTACCCTACTCGTTCTACTTGTAATCCACATCCTATTTATAATTTTCTTAGCTATCACAGATTGACACCTTCCTGTTGTTCTTTCATATCCTTTGTGTCTTATATTACTATTCCCAAAAATGTGAATGAAGTACTTGATCATCCTAGATGGTGACAACACATGATTCTAGAGATACATGTTCTTGAACATAATAGCACATGGGAGTCAGTTCCTCTTCCACTTGGGAAGAAGCCAGTTGGAAGTTTACGGGCTTATGCCATTAAAGTTGGCCTCAATGGTGAAGTTGATTGTCTCAAAGCCTTATTAGTTCCAAATGATACACTCAAATCTAAGGGCTTAATTATAGTAAAACTTTTTCTACAGTGGCCAAAATGACTATTATTCGTCTTCTCTTTGCCATGGCAGCTATTCGCCACTGGCCACTTCATTAACTAGATATTAAAATACTAGATATTAAAAATATTTTTCTTCATGGGATCTAGAAGAGGAAGTCTACATGGAGCAACCCCCTAGGTTGGTTGCTAAAGGGGAGTTTAGTTTGGTTGTAAATTGTACTGCTCACTCTATGGTCTCAAGCAATCTCCATTAACTGAATATTAAAAATGTTTTTCTTCATGGCAATCTTGAAGAGGCAGTTTACATGGGCAACCTCCTAAGTTTATTGCTCAAGGGGAGTTAGGCTTGGTTTGTATGTTGCATCGCTCACTCTATGGTCTCAAGCAATGTCCATGTTCTTGGTTTGGAAAATTTAGCTACATTGTTCAAAACGTTGGGATAAAACATAGTGAAGCATATCATTTGATTTTTTACTATCATGCCTCCCCTGGAAAATGTGTTTACTTAATAGTGCATGTTGATGATATAGGGAACGATGCTACTAGAATATCCCAGCTAAAGGAACATTTGTGCAAACATTTGAAACCAAGGATCTTGGAAGTCTCTAATCCTTGGGTATTGAAGTACTTCAATCAAAAGAAGGTGTTGTATTCTCTCAACGGAAATATTCTCTAGATATCCTAAAAGAGACAGGTATGACTGATTGTAGATCAATGAATAGTCCTATACAGCTAAATAAAAAATTAATGGCATAACAAGCTGAATCTTTCTCTGATCCAAAAAGATATAGAAGACTGGTTGAGAAACTTATTTATCTTATTATTACTAGACCTGATCTGTCTTTTGCAGTGGGTGTTGTTAGTCACATGCAAACTCCATGTATTGATCATTGGAATGCTATCATCCACTTCATAAGATACTTCAAAAAGACTCCAGGGCAAGGTATGCTATATGAAATTAAAGGAAACACCAAAATCTCTCGGTATTGTGATACAAATTGGGCAGGACCCCCTATTGATAGACACTTTACTACAGGATATTGCGTTTTTTTCTTGGAGGAAATATTATTTCTTGGAAAAGTAAGAAACAAAATGTAGTTGCCCCGTCAACTGTTGAAGTTGAATATAGGCAATGGCTTCTCTTACTTCTGAACTTGTATGGGTGAAACAATTCCTTCAAGAACTTAATTTTTGTGAGATTCAACAAATGAAGATGTATTGTGATAATGAAGTTGTTCTCCACATTGCTTCCAATCCAGTGCTCCATGAGAGGACTAAAGACATAGAAATTGATTGTCATTTTATTCGAGAAAATTTGTTGTCCAAAGAAATTTGTGTTGAGTTTGTCGGATCCAATGATCAACTTGCAAATGTGTTAACAAAATCCTTAACAGGACCTGAATCTAATTTATTTCCTCTAAGCTTTGTACATACAATTTGTATTCTCCTGCTTGAGGGAGAGTATTAGAATAGGTCTTAAATGTAGGTCTTGGATAGTTTTATTGGAAAACTGCTATGTATTGTACCTACGAGTTGTACCTATCTTTGTACCTAGGACTCTAGTTGTGTCTTTTGATCTTTGCTCTTCCCTCTACTCGTTATATCAAAATTCTATCAATATAAATATGAGAACATAAGAGAGGTGATTTAATCTCTCTAAAATATATTGTCTCTTTTATTTATCTCAAGTAAGGTATTAAGCCCAATAGGGCTTATTTTTGTTTTAATTTGATTATTCTTGAAGACTACAAACACCAAATAAATAGAAGAAACAAATAAATTTAAGCCTCTATACAATTTATTTTAGTTAATAGATTTTTACATCTAAATGTAAAGGAATATTTCTTTCACTAAATCGGTAATAAATACCCCTATTTCAAATATTATATTTGAAAAGGTGGTATGCTTGTGCTTCATCCCATCTCAAGTCTCAATCGCAGCAAGATGAGTGCGAATAAGGTTGTCATATGGATTGACGGGGCCCCCAACTACAAGGGCAGATCTTTATGTTAAGCATCTCTCCCATCTTAATTTTTGTAAATATAGGCAATTAAGAAAATTAAAACAATGTGACTTTATGTTTACATGCAAGATTATCAAAGGGTCTACGTAAACTCAACTCATAAACTTGAAAGAATTTACTTCATATGGAAAAATATTTCAATAATAATACTAATCAAAGTAGTTAAAACAAATATGTCCACGTTACTAAAATAGTTACATCTAATAGTGAATGAGAATTATATAAGTTCACAGTACCTCAAATAAATAGGTTCATACAAATATTACAAAACATAAGTTGTTAAAGTCATAGAAATTAAATAACTAAAAATGGACAAATGTCAAGTTTCTATGTGCAATCCTCCAATGACATCATCCACTCCATCATCATCATCTTTTTCATCACAATGTTGATCACCATCAAACTCTTCCCCAGATGAAAATTATGCATCCACATTGGCATCAAAAATTATATTATCAAGATCAAGGGTATCTAGAGTTGGATCTCTTGTTGCTTCCATCCAATATTTGACCCATTTCCTAAAGCATTTTTACTTCTACTTTTAATAGATGAGGATGCATCTAGATTTCGCTAATTGAATTTGATCCACTCCCAGACATACCTTAAAAAACATAAATTTAAAAAAGGGAATTTTCTGATATTAAAAAAAAAAGGTTCTAAATCTTTGCAGATATACCACTGCCTGCCCTAATCTCCCGATCATTTCAATTAAAAAAAAAAAAAATTGCACTAGATGTATCATGTAGTATATGACCGAGCAAACAGAACAAAAGATGATGCATGGGTGTGTTCTCTCTTTGACCAAACATCTCTATATCTTACAAGATGATCATGACACGACACAGTAGAATAAATTTTGCATAGCACAACCACAGCGAACAGAGACCACAAAGACACTACCACTCAACAACAACAATGAAAACGTCGGAACAGAGATGACAAGCAAAGAGAACGTTATCACAATCTGAGAGAATGTGACCACCAACGCCACCACGGACCCGACCACAAACGTGATGAACAATGACAACATGGCTGCAACCAGCAACCATCAAACACAACGAACGCAAACCCTAACGCAAGCAAAATGGGTGATTTTGTTTGATTTCAAGTTCAGAAACGGGGTCTTTTTGGGTTTAAAGGAAAAACCCTCTAGACTCGCCAACTCGGTTGCAAACTCGTGACTTCAACCGATTTCACCAAGTTCATACCAAGTCCACTGAGGTTGCTAAAAAAGGAGTTTGCTTCCAAGTCAACTCACCCAAGGTGAGTGGGAACATAAACTCGGATGAGTTAACTAGTTAACTCACAAGTTTGATAACCATATTTACATGTAGTTCAAACTTATTGCATACTCCTTGTAGTACGAGTGCTTTCAACAAGTTTGGATATATCATACAATGTTATCTTCCTTTCTATCTATCTAACTCAAAAAGTCTATAAATATAATGTAAATTTTCTCAAGATGTATATATGTTCTTAGAGAGTAAATTTAAGCATAACTCAATCTTACAAAACTAGCATCTAAGATGAAACTTGCACTCATTTATACTATAATTTGGTCATAGTTATAGTTAATGTTAAATCTCCAACACATTATCTTTCAACTAGGATTAGATATCTCTAGTGTAGGACTAGATACTTATAGGTGATCCTATAACGACTTGATAATGGCTAGAACAATAGGTCCAATAAACTTTGCTAAGATAGGCTCAAATACAATCTTAGAAAGTAGATTTAAATCTAACTCAACCTTACAAATTCGACTTGTAAGGTGAGGTTTACACATCCACTTATATACTACAATTTGGCTATATTTTTAGTCTATTTAGAATCTCCAACATATCTAAAGAAACAAGATCAAAATGTATAGAGAAAGAGATACTTATGATCGAGGACCAGTTTGTTTGTGCATTTTTTTTTTTAAATAAGTGTTTATTCAATAAAATAAGCAGATTTCTGCCTTATTTGTGTTTGTCTAGTCTGATTGTTTTTAAAATACACTGCTTTAAGCTTAAACAAAAAAAATCCTATCTGCTTCTTAAATAAATGATTTTTAAAATTTGCTTATTTCAAAAACACTGATTTCAAGTTTAAACAAACTGGCCCAAAAATCATAGATAGAAAAGAGAACTAAGTATTCAGTCTTCCCAAAGCCCCACTGCCTGCCTTATATTTATAGATGAAAGAGGATGATTGGGAGATTTTGTCTTTTGGGTGTACACACCAATCCGATCTCTAGAATTCAATTAACAAGCTAATTAGGAGCTTTCATCACAGACATAATTGTTATCAACGAATGTCTAGCAGCTTTTGCCAGAAACAACATAAAATATTTCACTAAGAAAGCAACCACAAATTGAATTTTGAAAAATAAAATATTAAATAAGGAAAGTGACACTTACTAGCAGACAGATCAGGACGAACAGATATACTTTTCACTTTCATTGTATGAGGCAGTGGCCTGACATTACCAGTGATATCTACTCCTACGCCAGAATTTGACAGGGATAGCAAATGTAAATCTCCATGAGAATCCAAGATCAGAAACATCCTCTGGGATACAGCCTGAATGGAAATAGCCTTTATAGACATGGATACCTTTGTCACAGAATTTGTATTAACCTCGTTTCCCTTCAACACTACAAAACATGAACCTCCATCCCTGTCGCCAAGTTTTGATTTAACATTTGTCTGCTTCACTGAGAAGAAAAATATAGATTAGGTAATGTACTGGGAAAAATTGGAACCAATTAAAAATTATGCATACAATCAAGTAATCAGATCATGAGATCTCTACAGATCTAGACTGTAAGAAAATATAGGGAGATAATGAAGTATATTGCCAGTCTTCTACATAGAGATTCCATTGTTATCACAAGAAATTCAAAATACAGCTTGCTGTTAAAGATATGTTCGTAATATTTAATTATTTACCATTAAAACATCTTGAGATTAAACAAAGGACGGCATCTTGTATCGCACCCATATCCTGGTCAGCGAGAAATATCTACAAATTGTTAGCAGAAGTTAAATATAGAAACGCAATTGGTTACATTTGACCAGGGAAGATATTTGGCTAAAGCTACTGAAACTTGAAAGTAGGCCAAGAAACACCATGCTGTACTACAAACAGGCTAGTAGTATCAATCACTATTTTGAATTAATCACTGTTTAAACATGACCAAGAACGTAAAAGAAAAGAGATCAATAATACCCTTCAGATCCCATGGTTTAGCAAATACCACACTCCAACTAGGTATTTGTTAAGTTCTAAAACTGTATTAGAGTCAGCAGTAAGTTACTATCAATTTACGCTTAACCTAAATGATCTCAAGCTGGTCAAAGAGAATTGCTAGTGCAAGTCAAGGAACTATCACCAGTCCATGCATTAAACAAAACGGGTAACCACTGGAAACCCAATTTAAGTTTGAACCTATTGAACTCAATTTTACAGTGGGTCTCACCGAAGAAATTTCATAAGAAGAACTGTTTTGAGTTTGAATAGTGTATAAAATGTTTTTTTCCCCATTTATTACAAAGTGTCAGCAGAGGGCGCTATTTTTTTTTTATAGGGTTTCTGATAAAGCTAACCACAAGCTCCGTGAACAGGGAAGAGGAAGACAGAAAGACAAAAGTTAAAGGACAGAGGCAGGCAAAGTGTGATCAGAGGTTACCAGAGTAACATCAGAACAGGGGCCACAAACTGAAGTGCTGATGATGGCTGGAAAAGGGCCATTCTAGGCCGGATAAAGCACGGCCAGAAACCAGCTGAGGAAGTGACAGTATACATGGTGGCTGAAATTGAGAGAGACGGGCTACTGGGATTTAGTGAAAATAAATATTTTCTAATTCAAAACTCACGATTCTGAAGGAGAAAATATGTGACATCACTATAGCAACTCTAGAAATGGCTTACTGATTACAGGAAAAACGGGGGCAGGATCAGGTTTCCACAGATAATTCGTAGTACTATCCTCAGAAACTTGGCAGCAATTTTGGCTGTGATCCACACAGCACTATGAATTCCCTATATCAGGCAATAACCATTATATTCTGCCACAGTCTGAGTGGCACTATATGCCACCATTGACCACTCTGGTATCTTTCCTCAACAAAAGCATGTCATTCACTATTCTAAAACTAAAACAATAAAGCTCAATGATCAGAGAATTGGAAATTGTATTGAATTCGGGTGTTTCAAGGTTTAGATAAAAGGACATTGAGTACTGCGGCCACAGAAGTTGATATACAAAATATAACAGACAACACAATGCAAAGACAGAATTTTGCTGATTCATTGAGGATTAAGACACTGAATAATGATGATTGAATTTCCTACACACTAGTAGTCTCTGGTGAAGTACCCTTACAAGTTATACTAATGTACAACCTAACTTTCATCAAAAGACATTGTTAAGTCGAAATCCAAAAGACCAAATTCGAAAGTCAAAACCAATAAAAACAGCATTGGCTTTTCAAATTCTGCTGAAAACTTCAAGTTACTAGTTTCCATGCATTGTCTGTGTAAATGTCAACCAAAGCAACTACAAACCATACTATATATGACTTTTAAAACAATCATCAAAAAAGCCAAGAATCTTATCAATATGACAAAACAATCCATGTTCTGATGATAGCGTGCATTCTAATTACATTCAAACCACCTGGAAATCACAGTGTTAACCCTAAATACGATTTTAAAATTAACTACAAAATTCAACCGTCTTGTCATACATGATAATCTAGTGTTAGTCAACAGTATGAATACATTCTAATTAAATCCAAAATCACCCTAAAAATCAAACTGTTAGCCCTAAGTTCAATTTTTGAAGTAACTACTACACAAGTCAACCTTCTTATCATAAATGACAATCCAGTGTTAAGTCAGCAGTGTAAGCACATTCCACTTAAATTCAAAATCAAAAACACCCTAACACTACTTTACAAAAAAGTTTACTCATTCACCTACCAGCAGCAACTCCATGTCTTTCCATCTTCCCATCCAAATCACCATTGCAGTTCACCATCTCCAAACCCCCTCCTCGAACACCAACCCCATTCCTCAGCTGCTTCGAATTCCCAGACCTCCTGTTCCCACCTCTTCCTTTCACGAGCCTCCTAAGACCAAAAACCCTAACCCCATTCTCCTCGCCGAGAATCAGAAACCCAAATGCAACACTCAAAGAAAAAACCGGCCTTGCACACTCAATCACCGCGCGCCTCATCAATCTCACACCACCACTCCCCCTGCCGCCGTCATCCTCGTTGTTACTATTGCCGTCGTCGTCGCCGCCGCCATCATCGTCTTTGACGGCGAAAACCCAGACCTTGTTGGAGGAGAGAGCGTAGAGCGCGAAGTAGTTGACGGAGGCAGCGAGTCTGACGGCGGCGCCGTGCTTGGCGTCGAGAAGGACACCGAGGCCAGGCTGAAAGCAGAGGTCTTTATGCAAACAGAGAACACGAGGGACGCGTTCGAAGGAGGAGGGGTCGCGGCGGCGGAGGCGGTAGAATCGGAGAAGGATGCGGGAGCGGTAGGGGGAGGAGACAAGGAAGATGACGGCGGGGGCGGCGGATGGGTGTTGTTGGAGGAGGAGGAAGGTGGAGGAGGAGGAGGGGGAGGGGATGTTTAGGGTTTGGGTGTGGGGTGGAGAGGGGGAAAGGGGAGAGAAAGAAGGGTATAGAGAAAGGGAGGAATCAGTGTGGGTAAGGGCAAGAGAGAGGGAGGAGGGTTCAAAGAGGATGGAGGTGTGTGGGTGGGGAGAGGAAGAGAGGGAGGAAGGGTGTGGGAGTGGCACTTTGGAACCTTGGACAACAACCATTACAAACAGAGATTACTCAATCTTTACTCACTCATTTAGTTTGGTTGTTTTTGGTTTGATATGTTTGGTGTGATGTTGAGGTAGGTGGGGGAGTTGGAAGAAATATGTAACGGAGGAGGAGGAGGGGGGATGTATGGTGTTGATTTGGGAAGTGGAGAAGTGCAAAGGGAGGAAAGGTTATGATGTCTTGTTCAAGACTTAAACTTTCACATATCAATCTCCTTTCTCCTTTATAAGCAATAACAAAATACGTTAAATACTAAATTACATCCTTAAATTAAACTAAATTCAAATACAAAGTGCGTTAAATACTAATTATATAATATTAGTAAAAAAAACAAACCAAAATGTTAACTAAATTACATAATATTGGTAAAAAAAACAAACGAAAATGAGAGAACTTATAATGAGTGGATGGCAATGATAGACTTGCACCTATCATTTTTGTGTTAGGTATTTTTTCTTAACTTGTCTTGAAATTTTCATATTTATATTAGAGATTTTTGAAATTTGTGGAAGCATGAAGAAATGGTTTAGAACAAAAGAATCTGTTAGAGTGAAGTTAGGTGAAGAATCTAAAAGAAAGTATGAAAAACTACTATAAAAAGAACTTAAAAAAAGTTTGAACAACATTTTATTCTCATTCAAAGTTATAAAATATAAGAGCATAAACACTTCTATAAGAGTATTGTACATTTAGCATACTCTAATCCTAGCTTGGTGTCCGAGTTAGGTTGTTTATCCTAGCTTGGCTCCCAAGCCTCAAAGTAGATTTTCTACGGTTAGGTTATTTATCTTAATCTATGTATGGTTCAAATGTATTGTCCAAATGTGTTATTCTACTTCTTTAAATTTATACAAAGATGAAAAGAAAATGAAGTTTCTAATAATCCACCCTCAATAGGAGAAGAGTCTTCTGAAATCCTTCTTCCTCTTTCATTCTTAGCCTTGGCTAAGGGTTCAATATGTGATCTTCCAGATGGTCCTCCATCAAGCAAATAGAGAATTTTTTTAGTATTATAATCGAAGTTGCAAAACATGTGTTAGAGATTGAGTTAGATCTTTAAATCAAAGCCATCCAAGAATGACTAACTCCAAAGAATGCAAGAGAAGTTAGAAGTTTTCATGGGCTAACAAGTGTTTATATAAGATTAGATGCAAGTCTAGCCAAGCATTCTTGCGTCAAGTGCCTTCTTCCATGAATGTTTGTAGATTTTCACATTGAATGGAGTGGAGGAAATGGAATAAATGAGTTGACATGCAATTTGAAATCCAATAAGAAACCCAAGTGAGGTTAGACCAACAGTCTAGTAGAAATTCTAGAAGAGATCTTGTAGAAGAGTATTCAAGTAGAAACAAATTATTTGAACAATAGAACAAGACATACATCAACATATGATAACTACAAATCGAGACATGTAAAACAGATTATGAACAACATGAAAATTCAAAACAAATGACAAAAGAAGAACTTAGCTCTAGAAGAACCACGACTCTAGATATCAAATGATAGAAGGCGCATAGATGACTACTTCTTCAATGTTTCATTTGAGTTTTGTTCTTCAATGGAGGATGGATGAAGGTTGTGGAAGTGGTGAGTAAAACTAATTCATATCTTGGTTTTTGAAATGAGTAGGTGAATAAAAACTAGTGTGAGGTTAGGCCAACACAACTAAGAAGAGTCTAGGAGAGAGAATATGAAGGAGTCTACCATAGACAAAACTAAAGAATAAATAGAAGTACCAATTTGACAGCAATTAAATACTCATTCCAAATTTAGAATTTACAAGACCAAGGACTCTTATTTATAGTGCTCTTGGATGTCGCACCTTGGAGTCAAATTTTCAAAATCCTCTCAAATGAGAAGATGACATGTGGTACATGAAATCCTCTCAAATGAGAGGATGACATATGGTGTACAAGCCTTCCATGCCACCTTTACATATCACCTTTCTTAGCTTAGGTGGCAAGCTTCTCCTTCTTAGCCATCTTAAGTTGCTCTGGGCTTGCAAAAACCCAATTATAATTCTAGATATACTAAAATATTTTATTCTAACCTTAATCTATTCATGACCCAATTACAAAGCTCAAAATCTTATGTTACTTAGTCCAAAATACAAAATTCAAAATAAACTACACTGTCTAAATTTACAGACTAAAGCTTGGCTTGTAATTATAGAAGCTTAGCCTTGTTGAGGTAAGCTGAGTCCCACTCCTCTTGTATTGTTTTTACCATGACTCTAGTATTTAGTCCTTTACTCATGGGTCTTCCGTCAAAACCTAGAAGGAAGTGATCACTCTATCAGATATTCCACTAAACCATTACAAAGTTGTGTCAATAAAAGTTCCAACCTGAAATCAACTTTTAAGCCTTGAAGGCTTTAAGATGGCTTTCAAGATCTCTTAGTCCTGCACAGAGTGTGTAGTGAATCGAACTTAATACTAATGAGATTGATTACAAAAACGCAATGAAACAGTGACCAATGTCCAAGGGTTCAGTAATTCAAAACAAATTACAGAATTAAAATGGTAACAAAAGTCGCTAACACAATCAATCTATTAAAGAAATAAATCTTCAAGTAGTTATGGAATTCATCAATTTCCAATTCCTTCGTAACATGGACAGAAACGAGGATAAGGAGTGAGCAGAGAAAGGTAATGCAGAGAATAACAAAATTTCAGAGGAATGTCAAGGGAAGAGAGAGAGAGAGAGTACCACGTGCATTCCCTCAAGTGTAACCCTCCAACCTTCTATTTGTTGCTAATTTTCCCTGACTTCTTCTTGGGCCATTATATTGAAGGTCTGGTGCCACCTTGACTCTCTCATAATCTGTCAACCTTTTGTTACTTAGGCCTTCATTATTGATGTTAGTACCCCTGGTCACTCTTGGTGTTGTTACATTAGCCTCCCCTTCAAGCCCAACCTTGCCCTCAAGGTTGAATGATGAAAAAATTTGTTGAAAATTCGAAAGCATTTTCCCAAGATCTATCAGGTGTTGGTTCGGGCCCCACTGCACTAATACTTGGGGAATTTCTTTGCCTTGTTGTATCACGGTTCTGGTACCCACAATGGAATGAGGTATAAAAACAGGTCCTTCTACAATGGTTTGTAAAGGTAATGGAAGATATTGGTCGTGATGGTTCCCTTTGAACAATTTGAGGATCGAAATATGGAAAACATTCTGAATTTTGACTTTTGCCGGAAGTTGTAGTTTGTAGGCCACTGCACTTAACTTTTTGATAATTTTAAAAGGACCAAAGTATCATAAACCCAACTTTTGATTCTTTCTCAGAGCCACTGAATGTTGTTTATATGGTTGAAGTTTAACCAATACAAATTCACCTTCCTCAAACTCCACATGTTAGCGTTTCTAATTTGCATATCTCTTCATATATTGTTGTGCTTTGGCCAAATTAGTCTTTAATTGATCCAACAACTTATCCCTGGCAAGTAGTATTTCTTGGAGTGATTATTCATCCTGAGGAGAGAACTTGTAGCGGGCCAAAACTGGTGGTTCTCTGTCATATAAAGCCATGAAAGGTGACATGCATATGCTGTTATGTATGGAAGTATTATTCCAATACTCTGCCCAGGACAACATTGGAAGCCAGTTCTTGGGATTGTCATGAGAGAAACACTGCAAATACATTTCTAAATTCTTGTTGATGATCTCAGTTTGACTATTTGTTTGTGGATGGTATGCAGAACTCATAGCTAGACGAGTCCCTTGTAAGGAGAATAATTGCTGCCAAAACTTACTAATGAAGATTTTATCTTTGTCGGAGACTATTGACTTAGGAAAGCCATGAAATTTCACAATATGCTGAACAAAAGCATCGACTACACTCTTGCTGTCAAAATCATGTTTCAAAGGCACAAAATGAGCAAATTTTGTAAGTCTGTCCACCACTACCATTATAACTGCGTAACCCTTACCTGGAGGTAAAGAGATTATGAAATCCATGTTGATATCTTCCCAGACCTGATAAGGAATGGGCAAAGGATGAAGTAGCCCTGTAGGAAGTGTATTAGTTGTTTTAGCTTGCTGACAAATTGTTTAGTTCAACACATACTCACAAATTTGCTTCTTCATATTAAGCCAATAGAATTGTGAAGAGATTCGTGCCAATGTTTTGGCAATTCCAGAATGCCCTCCTAATGCACTATTATGATACTCTTGTAGAATAAGTTGAGCAAGATTGTTATTTGGTGGAATTACAACTCGATCTTTCCACAAGAGAATCCCATTTTTGCAGCTGAAATTTGGGTCAAGGTTTTCATTGTTGATGCATTAGCATTGTAAGTCGCTCAAGTGATTGTCACTAGCAATATCTGCTTTCAAAGTAATTAACCACTTAGATTGAGGACTCGACCAGGCAGGAAAAAACATCTCGGTAAGGCATCAACAACCACATTTTCTTTTCCCGGTTTAAACTTTATCTCAAATGTATATCCCAACAATTTGTGCAACCATTTATGTTGCTCCGGTGTATGTAAATTTTGATCCGTGAGAGCCTTCAAGCTTTGATATCTGTGCGAATGATAAATTTCTTACCAAGTAGGTAATGCCTAAACTTGGCAATCACTTTTGTGACAACAAAGAGTTCCCTAGTGTATGCTGATTTGGTTTGCATTGTAGGTGACAATTTCTTTGAGAAATATGCTATTGGATGGTTCCTTTGGGAGATGTCAGCACCAATACCACTACTAGACACATTTGTTTCCAGTTCAAAACGACAAGTTAAAATTTGGCAAAGCTAGCACTGGTTCAGAAGTAATGGCAGATTTGAGCTGCATAAATGCTCTACTGGCTGTCTCTGTCCATATAAAATTATCCCATTTTACTAAGTCAGTTAAAGGTGCAACTAGAGATGCATAGTTCTTGATAAATTTGCGATAATAACATGTAAGGCCTAAAAACCCTCTCAGCTGTTTGATGTTTGCTTGTGGAGGTCAATCTTTGATTGCTTGAATTTTACTTTTTTTCATATGCACGCCCTCTTCGAATATGGTGTGGCTTAAAATTAATCTCCTTTACTCTAAAAAGACATTTGGAGAATTTAGCATAAAAGGGACTCCTTCTGTAAGACCTGTAACATCGTTTCCAAGTGTTGTATGTGTAGTGGCCATGAAGAACTAAATATGAGTATATCATCAAAGAAAACCAATACAAATTTCCTTACATATGGCTTGAAGACATCGTTTATGAGAGCTTGAAATGTCACCGGAGCATTAGTCAATCTGAATGGCATGACAAGCCATTCATAATGGCCATGGTGGGTCCAAAAAGCGGTTTTATAACGAACCTCAGAATTCACTAAAATTTGGTGATATACTGATCGAAGGTCCAATTTGGAAAAAATTGTAGCACCATATAATTCATGCAATAATTCATCCACCGTTGGGATGGGAAAAATATCTTTCATGGTCAAATTATTTAGAGCTCTATAATCCGTGCAAAACCTTCACGTACCATCCTTTTTCTTCACCAGAAGAATAGGCGAAGAGAAATGGCTCTTACTAGCTTGTATGATACCTGCTTGCAGTATCTGATCCACCATTAATTCAATACGAGCTTTTTGGTGGTGAGGATACCTGTAAGGTCGGCTTTTAACTAGAGTAGCCCCCGTAACTAAAGGTATACCGTGATCATGGGCATGCGGTGGAGGCAAACCTTGTGGTTGAGAGAAAACAATTGCATATTTTTGCAATAGTGTAGCCAAAATAAGATCCAGTGAGACAGGTACTTGAAAGGAATTTTCTTTTTTATCATCACAGGATTGAACCTAAATTGCAAATGTCTCTACTATTGCGTTTGTCTGAACAATTCGTTTGATGTGGTGAAATTGAGCTGGAGTTTGCAGTAACACAGATTCCCCTAAACTGTCATGAATTGGCCATGTTAGCACCAGTGGATAACTAATTGTATTTGATGAAGTCAATCATGTGTGAAGAAGTTCAAGACCTATGATCATATGTGGAATGCATGAAGATTCATGAAGATTTGAAGCTTGGTCTAGAACTTAGGAATGTGGTTGAGGCAAGTATGATTCAACTTAGCATGA
>Ga0209700_103655_pt1 | contig 29085 bp, 9 predicted proteins | sample SiratroredBW_FD_187528 | JGI IMG/M metagenome (GOLD analysis project Ga0209700, IMG submission 187528) | Root nodule microbial communities of legume samples collected from California, USA - Siratro red BW (SPAdes) (version 2) | ecosystem: Host-associated > Plants > Roots > Nodule | place: USA...
AAAAAAAAAAAAAAAAAAAAAATATATAGTTTTAAAAAATATATATATATATATATATATATATATATATATATATATAATAGTAATTATTATTATTATTATTGAAACTCATTTATTTAATATTCTTTCTGTTGTTCCATTTATTAAATCATTTTCTAAAGATATATAGTAAAAAAAAATTGTTCTCAAATTCCTAATTTTTAAAAATTACTAATTATAAATGTTATGATTAGTAACACTGGTTATCACAATATGTTAGAAAGAGTCTCACAAGTAATCATATTTCCATAAACAAGAATCAATTTAACATTGTAGTTTATTGCAACTCCTCCATATTTGATTATTTCTGTATTTTTTTAAGCTCACTTTGAAACTAAAGGTAAAGTAACATAGAGTGTGGAGTTCAGAAATGCTTGTTGCAAAGGTTTACAGAGATCCTACACTGTGACATCATATGAGGATTCTTTTTTGCGTATTTAGTAATTCTAGTAGGAGAGAATTATAAAAACTCATTATTTTGACATAATATGATAGAAAAGTTTAGTAAAAAGTTAGCTGAATAGAAAGCATAAAAATTTTCGATGGCTGACCAGGTAATTCTGATTAAATCTGAATTTACTTTTATACATATTGTTATACCTCTGTTCTATATATCTTTATTTAAAAAATGCCAAATGTTATGTATAAAGAGGTAAAGAAGATCTAGAGAAACTTTTGTTAGACTTGGGAGCAGAAGAGTAGAAAAATTCCTTGGGTTAAATGGGATATTTATGTAAGACAAAAGAAGAGAAGGAGAGTCAAAGGACTTAAGATTATTTAACTATGGGTTTTTTGGTAAGTGAAAGTAAAGACTTGAATGTGAGAAAAGAAGTTTATGTGTTCAAGTTTTAGAATCTAAGGATCATGGAGATATTTAAATAATTTTAGAAATGATAAATAAGAGTCTATATGGTGAAAAAAATCTTAGAAGTATTTGTAGGAGTCTTATATTTGATAACTCGTTTCATAAGAATATAGTTTGGAGGATAGGTAGGGGTGGGATGATATGTGGGTTTGACAAAATGCAAAATGCTCTTAAAGATTCGTGTTCTTACAGAGTCTGAGGGCTAAAAACAACAATAAATGTTTTGGTGGAACCTGGAGGCCAAGAACAAAACTACAATGGGTTAACTACAATAATCTCCGACGAAACTCTAGTCTGTGGTTCCTGATCTCTAGTTTCTGGTATGTTCAGGAAAAATCTCCCTTACTTCCTTTTCCTGTTCACCATTTTTATCAATATGTGCAATCATTACTTCTTGAGCAGGGGAAGGCATGTAGTCCTTGTGTGAGAGGGGATATCCTTCTTTTGCATGTTGTGTCAGGGGAAGACGTGTCGCCTTCCCTGCTACTAAGATTGCTTTCCTTTAGCACACCATGTCAGGGCAGGTGTGTAGCTTGCTCTATCTTTCTCTTTCCAGTGGGGACTAATCTGTTTATTGGGACTTGTTCCTGTGTTGGAAGGTAAATGCTTATTCCCAATATAAGGAAGATAGAGTAGCTTGTTCACCTTACCTCTATTGAGTAAGAATTGGGCCGTTTATTGGAACTTGTTTCTTGTGTCAGAAGGTGAATGCTTGTTCCCAATGTAATGGAGATGAGGTAGCTTGTTCACCTTCCCTCTCTTGAGTAAGGAGTGCGTCATTTATTGGAATTTGTTCTTGTGTCAGATGGCAAATGTTTGTTCCCAATGTAAGGGAGGTGAGGATGTTGGTTTGTTGGTGTTGGCAGGGTACCTGTCGGCCTGGGCATTTGTCGGCTTGGGTACTTGTCGGTCTGGGTAATTGTCGGCCACCTTTTTGATGGCCGAATTGTACACAAGCCTCACAAGCTTGAGTAGTTGTTGAACTATAAGGAGCTTGATGAGTGATGTTGTCGGCCCTACGGTTTGGTGGCCATGTTGGCTACTTGTCGGCCAGGGAACTTATCGGCCATACTCCTTGGTGGTCGAATAGTACACAAGCCTCCTAAGCTCTTGTAGTCTTTAGACTACAAAGAGTTTTAATATGTGAATGTTGTCGGCTATGCTTTCTGATGGCCGCGTGAGGCATCAACCGATATTATCGACCAAGTGTTCTGATGGCCGCTTAGTACACTAACTGTTTAACTGATGTTGTTGGCCATGCCTTCTGATGACCGCGTACTATACTGAGTAGTGTTGTCGACCCCACTCTTTGGTGGTCGTGTTGGCTACTTGTCGGCCATACTCCTTGATGGCCGTATAGTACAATTCGTATCCTGGACTAGCTTGAATAAGGAATCAATGTTGAGTCAGGTTGGAAGATGAAATGGTAGTATTTGGGAGTGGAATATGGAGTGAAGGGGAATTTGGTTTTAGTGAGAGGAGGACCAGGTTAATAAAATGTTTGTAGAGTTAGATAGTAATCTTTTAAATAGTAAGGGTTGTGATGAATGAATTTGGCAAGCCAAAACGATCTCCAAGTTCATACTGTTAAGTCTAAATATAACATTTAAATAAAGGGGTCTCAGGTGAGGATGATGTGTTGTATAAGACTTTTTAGAAAGTTAAAAGTCTTTTCTTCTACTTATTCATGGGTTGTAATATATATAACACCACATGTCCTAATTAAATAGAATTTTAATCACTTTGGAGTATTACATTTGAATGCAAAGGAAAACAAAACAAGGTTTGGGGTCTTGTACGGGTAGCGATTGTTTGGAGCATTTGGTTATATAGGAATAACATTATCTTCAAACATGTTTTAAGCTTCAAACATGTTTTAAGATTGATGCGGAGAAAATCTTTAGTATGACTCAAGTCAATGCATGGACTTGGATAACGAATAAGTACCCTAAGGAAATTTTTTTTTTCGATTGGTGTCTAAATCCTCTCTTGTCGATCAAATGTTTTACTTAAGATAAGGTAAATGTTCTTTAACATTGATTTTCATTGACATAGGATGTTGGTTTTGTAGATTTTACTAACCCATGTAGGTATTTAAAATCTTGTGTTTTCGCTATTTGGTAAACTAGTAAAGGTATTGTCTCAAACTTTATCACTATTATACTGTGTAGTAAAAGTATTATTGTTTTCATTGTTGAAACAAATGTTATATACTATCTTTGTTGATAAGAAAATAGTTGCACTAATTTTATTGTGAGAATTTGTGAAGTTTGTCTGCATAAAGGCCTTTTTTGTGTTGTTGTTTTTCAAGTTAATTGTGATTTGTGTTGCTGAAGATAATGGCGTGATGAAGAAGGTAGACTATTCAAGGTACCCTAACTCAATTTGGAGAAGCTATGTTGTTTACTAGGTTTATTTCTGTAAGAAAAATCAGTCAGTATTCAAATTATCAACATTCATAAGGAATGAAACTTTCAAGAAGATTATAGTATATAGGTAACAAATAGAAGGTATTAAGGACCTGCAGAATTCAAATAACTTTTATATTTTTGCTCAAAGTATCTTAGTTTGCTGCATAGTTTCTTCTTTTGCCTATTCACTTGGACTTTGTCTCGTGGAATTTGTTCTATTGAATACAAGTATGTTTCCGATACATGGGTTGAAACACCCTTATTTGTGTTTCTATCAATTATATTTCTATTGTTGATTGTCGAAAAGGGAAATGAATTTGAAATCCAACCAAGGTCAGAGTCAGAGTTCAATCCCAAAGAGAAAATCCAATTAGGAAAATAACTGTGTCCAATTTACTTCCATTCCTATGACCTACATGGAACTTTTGCCAAACCTCCTTCATGACACCCTAGTTATAGCATGTATCCTAAATCCTCTACAATCAACAAACCCTAAAAAATATGATGTCAATGCTAAATGTAATTTTCATGACGGAGCAACTAGTCATTCCACAAAAAGGTGTTTGGCATTTAAACCCAAAGCTGCAATCCTTTATTGGCGTAGAATGGTTGAGTTTTCAGGAAGTTAAACCTAATGTTGAGAACTATCCTCTTTCAGGACAGGCCCAACAAACACCAAATTGAGAAGAAAAGAAGAAGTGATTGCGTCAATAGACGGGGAAGCTACTACAATTAAGAGGAACCTGACTATTTGGCCAAGGGGATGCACGATCCAGACCTGTCGAAGTTCATGTCTATTATAATTTCTGGTCAAACTATGAATTTGCATTAGTTTTGTAGTATCTCTATTGACAATCAAATATTTATGCACTGCTATTACAAATTCACAAGCAATCAAATAAATGTTCTTGTGGAGCCTAGAGGCTAAGAACAAGGCTACAATCGGTCAACTATATTGGTTCTAGGTAAAGCTTCGGTCTCTAGTGTATGGGTTGTGGGTGATGATATTCTCCGGTAGCTGGTACTTGGAGGATATCTTACTTTTGCATGTCTTGTCAGGGAAAGACTTGTAGTTCGTGCTACTGGGATTGCTTTTTCCTGCAGCCTGTTAGGGAAGACGTGTTGTTTACTCATTTTTCAGGAAGGTATGCCTCGTTTATTGGAACTTGTTCGTGTGTCAGAAGACAGGTGTTGATTCTCAATGCAAAGAGGTGGGAAACTGGTTCGTGAGAGGTTGCTGGATACTTGTCGGCCCATGCGTGTTCCTGGTTGTGAACCTACCATCCTGGAGGCCGAGTAGATGTTGTATACCTCCTGGCTTGAGTATTGGGGGTTGTCGGCCACTCCTCCTAATGGTCGTACAGTACACATGGCGATGTTCACAAAGTCGGGAATAAACTAAAAAAAAAAACAATACAACAAAATAAAAATGAAAAATAAAAAGAGCAAAATGTTTTCACATGTTGAGTCAATTACTACCTTTGATACAATTTTTGAATTCATAATATAGTTACAGTATATTCATTAACAATATGACTTGTCAAGGTATCATGAATAGTCAATTGCACTATCTTGTATTCTAAAAATTATAAAAATATAAGAGTATCAAATTTCCAAATATTAAATTTTCAAATATTAAATTTTCAAAAAAATATAAAATAAAAAAATAAAAAATATCAAATCACAAACAAATAATTTTCTATTTTTTTTATTTTGTGAGAAATAAACAATTTAATAAACCACACTCATTTTCAACCCTAACTTTGTTTTGTAGATTATTTCTTTAATTTTATTTTTTTTTATAATTTTTCATAATAAACTATAATAAGTAACAAATTATGATAGCAACTCCTCTATTTATTTATTTTTCTAAGGATTAATTTATTTTTATAATTTTTATTTTTTTCTTTGAATTGTTGTCCTCTTTCTCAAACCCTTATTGTAAATTTTTATTTATTTATTAGTAATAATAACAATAATAATAAATTTTAAACTTTTTCAGTAAAAAATTAGGGTTTGGAGAAAACTTGTGCATTCACTTTTAACATTTACAATAAATCCTATCGTCTAGATCCTAGCCTGTAAAGAATAAATCTCATAAGAATATGGAAGCATACAAGAAATTCTTATGAATAGAATAATAAATGAATAGAAATATTTAACAACAATTTTTAATCCGAAGCTATTAACACATATGCTTTTGATGAGGTGTAAGTGAAAAAGAGAAAAAGATGAAATAGACAGAGGACTAGGTAGGTAGGCTGGTGAAGGATGTGGCCAACAAATACAACAGTAGGGGTAAATCGATCTGAAGAGAGAGAGGAATCCCAATCAGCCTTCGGCTTCCACGTTGAATCTGAATTCCCTCGGAGAAGGACACGTCAAGTAGCTCTTCAGGAGTGCTAAACTTTAACAACGTCCCTCCAAGGCAGTCAAAGGTCCGAAGCTCAGAAAGCTGCGCCACACCCCTCTCATCCCTCTCCCTCTCCGCAAAGCGTCAAACTCTCCTTGAAACCACTAGTAGGCAATTGCTGCGCGTAAGCCATGCACCCAATTACCCCTCCACACTGTTTCCCTTCGTGTCCTCCTCTCCTCCCTCCATCTGGTCACCCCACCCCACCTCCCCCACCTCCCCCACTTTATAAACACCCCTCCCCCCTCCAAACACACACACACATTTTCCCTATTCACCTCCTTACTTACTCACTCACTCACTTACCCACTTTTCTTCACTGCTCCTAATGGCCAACCCTGCGGTTGAAAGGTTCTCTGAGTTCTACCAGAAGTGGACTGGGAAGCTTGAGGATATCCTCCATCAGCTTCTCCAGGCGTCCAACCAGAGAACCGAGGTGGTCAAAACTGAGCAAGAGCTGAAAGCTTTGGTGTCCAGAGTCACATCCCATTTGAAGGAATACTACACCACCAAATGGGCTGTTGCTCATGAAAACGTTCTGATTTTCTTTTCTCCGTCGTGGCTGAACCCTTTGGAGAATGCTCAGCTTTGGATGACTGGGTGGAAGCCCTCCACGGTGTTCAGGCAGGTCGAGAGTCTGAAGAAGCGGAACGTCTTGCTGATGACGGAGGAGCAGGATAAAAAGCTGGAGGAGATGAAGATGAGGATAAAGATGGAGGAGGAGAAGGTGGAGGGGGAGATGGAGAGGCAGCAGGTCGCCATGGCGGACCGCAAGATGGTGCAGTTGGCCAAGCTCACCAGCCGTGTAGGGAGCCGTCGTGGTGGTGGTGGTGGTGGGGCGGATGCTGTTGCTGAAGTGGGAGTGAAGGAGGTTGTTGCCGGCTTGGAGAGGATACTCAAGGCTTCCGATTGCGTGAGGCTCAAGACACTCAAAGGGGTGTTGGATTTGCTTAGTCCAATGCAGAGTGTGGACTTCTTGGCTGCCAATATAACTGCGCAGCTGCGACTCGGGCAATGGGGTAAGCAGGAGAAGAAGGACATGGCTGGAAGCGGATCCAATGTGAATCAGGACAAGTGAGGTGTGATCCATCGAACTAGCTAGCCACAAGAAGAATAAGAATACAGCGAGCATCTCCTTTTAGGGTTGGTTAGTTAGTTAAGCTTGTTCAGTTCCTCATCATTAAGACAAAAAACTGCTGTTCTCTTTTAGTTTGTGCTTATGTCCTTGTGCTAGCTAGTACTCTTGTACTTGCAGCAAAGTTCTTCTTTTTTTCATTGTTGTAAGGAAAAGAAATGGTTGATGAATATATCATGATATTATTTCTTTTCTGAAAAGCAGGGATGCTGTTAATAAGTTTTTTTTTTTTTCATTTCTATAATTAATAATTAATAAAACAGGATCCTAGAAGAAAGACATCCTTAGAGAACTCTTAATGGATGTGCCTCTTAAAGAATATGGTACAGAAAGGGAAAGTCAACATCAGCACAAAACCTGCTTAAATGTCACAAGGTAGCGTAGTGATACATAGGATGGTAGTGCTGAAGAGTGGAGCATAGACAAGAGAGAGAGTGGTAGAGGCATTTTTTTTTATTACATTTGTTTGTGTTGTGAAATGTTGATAGGTGCATGAGCACAACAAAGGGAAACGGCTTGAGCCGCGGTGCAAGGAGGTGCGAGATTGAGGGGCCACGCCTACGTAAACATAAACATTCTGAAACACGACAGAACAGAACCAGGTGTTCTTCAGTTTCTACACTAAAATTAAGTCCCTGTCATGCTTCCTTCACGAGAAAGGGACGTTGAAAAGAGTTTCCCGATAAAGTGACGTCTCCATTTGATGTCAATAAACCTTTTAATACATGAAACAGTGTGTTTGGAAACAAGGGTTATGTTGAGGGCCGAGGAAGACTATGACAGATATTTCTAAACAGATAGATGTTATTTTTCAAAGAGAAGATTGAGATTCTTGTTTTCTCTTTTCTCGATCCTTGGGCAATTGCTTGCTTGATCATCCTGGATTTGGTAGAAGATTTAGATTTTTATTTTCACCTTTCTCAATCCTTTTACTTATACCCCCAAGTAATTAGAGTTATAAGTTTAAGCATAGTCTTATAAAATATATCTATTAGAACATATTAATATATCACGAAATTTATGCATTCTTTGATATAAATTTGTAAGGATTGATTTGAGATAATTCGTGAGGAATTGTATTTGGTAGAGATGAGTTGTGATTATTTGAAAGAAAGGTTTGAGTGTAAAACGAAGAGAAATGTGTAAATTTGTGAGAATTGTTTTATAAATTATTAATTTACTTTCATATCAAATATTTAGTTTGAAAAATAATTTTATTTATTAGGTTTTAAAAAAATTATAATTATTATTGAAAAATAATAAATAAATTTTTTAAGAAATAATTTATTTTTATTCTTTAATTAATATTTTCTAACAAAAATTTGATATTTTAAAAAATATACCTAAAAACAATTTTGAATTATACTAAAATAACAACCTATCAACATTCGTTCATTTAATCAAATTAATCATTTATGCCAACAACTTTCTTTTTTTTAAATTTACTATTTTTTCTATTAAATCAAATTACCTCACTTTCATTAGTGAAAGATGTGGTAATTAGGTCACTAATTTTACCTCCAATTCCTGTTACAAATCAATTTTCTATTTTTTATATCCCTAACTAAACAAATATCTTCTTTCAATCTGATAAACTACTCAATCAAATTATTATAAAAAAATATTTTATAAGTCACTTATAAATAATTTATTTATCACTTTTATTAAAAGTTAATCTCCATCTAAAATATAATTAATCAAATATCTTTTTTCTGTAAATTCACTTTTCACTTGTTCTTAACACCAATACTTTATATAAATTATAACTTAGAGCGAAGATAAAATAAAGTATAATATGAAAGTGACTTTATTTTAACAAAGATTAAACGTTTAGTGTACATTTGTAATGATTCTCTGCTCACATAAATTTTCTCTTCTACTCACATTTGTTTGTAACGTTTAGTGTACATTTGTTATTTCATTTAATATTGGTGCAAAAGACTATAAGTAGTCACATGGTAGTCACATGCTACTTATTAAAATTGTATCTAACTTATTTCAAAACTTAGTGGACCACTTACTAGTGGACTGCTATTAAATACATATTTTTGGGACAAATTCTTCCTCCACCTCTATACTTTCTTATTGCACCTCCATAAAAAAAAATTAATTTCCAAATTATCTATATTGAAATGACCAAAATAATTTTGAGGTGTCATTCGGTTCATAAACTCTCAAATTGACAACATCGTCTCATCGTTTAATACCATCCAACTCATCAAATTAACCACTCAAATCTACAATACATCTTGCAAATTTTCTCATAAACATTAAAAATTACTTACCTACAACTTTGTTGAAGCTTTAATAAGAGATAAGGTTACGGAGGTGAAGTATATGGAGGAACATGAAAAGGAAATAAAGGTGAGAAAGAATTAGTCCTCCACAATTAAATAGTTTTGGAGAGAAAAAAATGTATTGAACATCCTAGCTAACCTTGAAATCCACTTATTAAAATATTACTTTACATCCAATACTTATTTAAATAAGAAAAACTCATTCTTTCAAATATTTTTGAAGAGATTCGCAGTATAATATATCAATATTCTAAATTCATAACCTCCAACATTTACTAGTATAAATATAATCATTTACAATTTCTTTTTAGTGATAATTATATATTATTTTATAATGATGATTCTTTAATATCTATTTTAAGAAGGTTACGATGATATTTTTAAAAAATTTAAATTATAAGAATAAAAATAACAATTTTTTTAATTAATTTAAGATATGAAAAATATACTTTCAAATGATATTTTAAGGTAATAATTGTCATTTAGCCATATATGTGTGTGTGTTGAAACGAGAACAACTATTGTCTGAAGTCATGTTAAATTTTCAATATAAGAATCTTCCTTCACTTCTCTACATTGGTTATTTTATTCCTTGTGTAATTTCAAAACTCTTTTACGATGTCATTGCTTTGTCACCTGCCTCTTGTGAGATGTATCTATGTAAGAAGAAAAAAAGTTGTGGCATCATTTCTGGCCTCTACAAGAAGAAAAATGATTCTATTGTTGCTACTATACCTCCATAAGAAAAGAAAGGAGAAAAAGAAAAAAAAATTATTATCGCTTTTGTGTCGATATCATTAAATTATTTTCATTATTTTTTTTTCATTACGTTAATAAAATACAATGAATCTTTTCACGTGATAAGTTAGTAGAACAATGATAATTCCAATATCATTCAATAAAACGGTTTATAATTGTTGTTATAAATTAATTCAAAGTTTAACCAGGACTGAATAAACTATTTAGAATTGTTGTTATAAATTTTTTTGACCAACGTAATGAGTCTAAGAGTACAAATAATTTTAAAATAACATTTTAGTTCCTCAATTTTAATATTTAAAGGGTTAATATAAATTCTTTCCAAATTTCAGACATTAAAAACATAATTAACTAATTCTAAAATACAAAAAATTTAAAAACCAAATTTCATCCAAGGAAAAGAAGGAAACACGTTTTTCTTTTATTTTTGCATCTATACATAATGTAGATTAAAAAAAAAATATTTTTTCTAAATTATATTTTGAATATAAAAATTATTTAATATGTACAAAATAAATTTGTATATATGTCTGTGTTATAAGATAGAAAAATATATCATTGGTAATTAAAACAACTAGTCCATAACATTTTCTAGGTAAACTCTGCAAGTTTTTAATTATAATTCATTATTAGCTATTTTCAGGTGTTTCACAAACAAATTTGACCGTTTCGGGTGATTTTTAATATTTATCTTACACAATTTCTTTGTATTAATTTTGACCTTTTCACATTATAATTTTCATCTTAACACACTTTCTACCTTTGTTCCTTTATTATCACAACTTTTTTGTTTGTTCCTGAAATTATCACAACATACGTGTAAAAAATAATTTTCCTTTCTCAATAAACATTAATATATGAACTTGCATGTATACATGTTAGAATTTTTACACCTTAAATTAACTCCTTCAACAAAAATACAATCTATTATATACCTTTCTTGCAAAACAACATAATACACTTTCCTTTGGATATGAATATCTAAGGTATTAACGATGAAGACTTACAAAAGAACAAGAATGATATGAAGAAGTAAAAAAATGTTGAGTAGAAAATGAAACTTAAGTCGCCTCCACTGACAAGATCTCCAATTCAGCCCACCAGAGTGGAGAAAGTCTTGGGACAGCTTGCTCAGGTGACACACCAAGCACTTCCCTTAATTTGGAAGTCACGTCCCTCATTGTTGGTCTTGACTTTGGATCAGGGTGGATGCAATCTTGGATCACCTCACAAATGCAATTAAGTTCGTTCTCCTTGAAAGATTGGAGGGTCGGATCCACCAAGTCTTTGAAGCTTGTTTGGTCGTTTAAGTACTTAGCTCCCTAAAATATTTATCATATACAGACATTAATATTAACAATGTTACATTTTAAACTGTTAGGAGACAAGTTAATTTCCGAGGTATGTCGCAAACTTACCCAGTCCAGTAGGTCGCCATTTTTTTCCGAGTAAGGTAATTTCCCTGAGATGATTTCGAGTAATAACTTTCCAAAGTCATATAAATTGGCTTGAAGATCATCTTCGGATGACACATCAGATTTCTTTGCATCACCCACTGTCTCATTTGGTGATACAATTTGTCTAAAAGTAACTTCTGCAACCTGAATGAATGAAGAATGGAATGGAGAAATGTGTTACTTGGATGTTAACGTATTATGAAAACAAACAAAAAGAAGTGAAGATACATTGTTTGCACCTTAGCAGCAAAATCATCTGTCAAAAATATCATATTTGAAACAAGCATGCTTTGTGCCATAGGTGGATTTAAGTCATGGTGCATGTATTGAAGACAATACGCAATCCCCATGATAATCTTTATCCTTTCACTCCAATCAAGGCGTTCAATTGCCTCAACTAAAAATGACAAGACATAAAACATACATAAGTTTTAGTTATAAGAGCATAAACAAATCAATTTTCTCTGAGCAAAACTAAAACAAAGAGCTGTACCATGTAAATGCTCAAATACGTTTCCATTTGGAGCATACTCAAACACCAACATCCTAGTGAATGGTTCTTCTTCTTCGCAGTACCCAATAAGATTAACGAAGTTCTTATGATTTATGCGAGACAAAGTATCAATCTGGAGCACATAAGAAAACAAATAGCAAAAAAATGAAAATCGAATTCTTCTCTTGCAATGGATTTGTTAATGCAATCAATTTATTTTTATGGACTTGAGAAGTAGAAAACCTTTTTGCGGTATTGGATCTCCATGCTCTTTGACCAGTTTTTAGAAGAAGTAATTAGAGTAGAAACTACAGCAATCTCAACACCATTGGACAATGTTCCTTTGTAGATGGTGCACCCGGCATAACAATCAATAACAATATTGCTAAAATCTTCACAGGCTGTCTCTAATTCTGCTCTATTCAACTTGGGGACTCCTACATTTTATGAGAAGACATTACAACGTTAACAATAAGTTATTTTCTTGGCACATTGAAACGGAAAGTCATTAGACTTTATTGTTGACATCTACTAAAATCTCCACATATACCTGATATTTTTTGAGTCCTTGATAACTAATAGCTCAAATAAGAAAGTTCAAATTTTGTTTATGGAAAAATACTGGCATAATACAAATTGCTACTTTTTAAATTATGAAGGTTATGCTTGAACAAATTGAATAGGTATGGATGCATACATGTACAGGAGCACAACAGTCTTCAAAATTTATGAACATAATTATACTCTGTTTAAATTAAGTAACCTATAGTTCAATATCATAGATTTTCGTTTGTATTCCCTTATTGAAAAAAACAAAATCTATTTACCTGTTATAAATGCTTTCTGCAGCTGTCCACTTAGTCCTGTCTTCCAGGGGCCTATTACTTTTGCAGCTCGTTTTCTCCAAATGTACGAAAGGGTTATGATAATAATGAGCAGCACAAGAAGAATAATACTAATTATACACTTCCACGTTTTTCTAGAAGCACCATTATTTACATGTTGTTGACTTGTTTGATTTCCATCGGAAGCATCGTGTGATTGATTTTCATCAGAAGCATCATCAGGAGCATCAGAATGCGGATCTGAGGGTGCAGGCTGATTTTGGTTCTCATTGGCATCTGGGGCAGCAGGAAAAGCTCCACTACTGAAGGTAGTTGGAGCAGTACTAAACTCTATTGTTGGTTTGTCACCGAAAGGTGCAGCTGCAAGGTTATTACCACTAGACTGAAGTAACTTACGACGAGTAGAACTAACAAACTCTGGTATATTTCGGGCTATCTTTGGCACATTAGAACCTACATCGTTCGACACATATTTTGAATGTCAATAAGGAGCATTTTCAAATTCTTAACATGCCATAAATTTGGAAGGTTCTCCACTCACTATGCACAATGTCACAACAATCCTCTTCATGGCCATGAGAGGCAGTCTTCCCTAGCTTGAATCTACAAAGAAAAGAAAAACATTTGGTGAGTGCAACATGATAAAAGAACAAAACATGTGTTCACTAAGGTTACGATGTTGCCGAAAGTTATCTACGTACAGTGGCCAAGCAAAGGCATTGGCAAATCTCGTAAGTGTTGCTTTGGTTAGAATAATCAATGAATCTGATTTGTAACATTGGTTGAAGTTCCGTTGCCACACACTGCATAGGTCATCCATAAAAAACATACAGAGTTATAAATTAAAACCATCTACAAAATTTGTTAACAAACAAAATTTAAGTATTTGGGACACATGTAATGAAACGAGAATGTCGAAAATTTTGGTTCTACAAAAGGACTAGATTGAAAAGAGAGAACACTTGTCGTCTCTCTTTGACTTCGCTCTACATTATTGATACAGATGGAATGAAAACATGTAATGAAACTACTAAGGCGACTTGGTTAGAAAAAAATCTTGGAGAAATGCTTGCCAGTGTCCAAATTTCCTATTGATGCTGGAAAATAGAGTTGTCAGAGGTGATGAACAACTTTCTACAAGTAGAGATTTCGAAGGAAATTTGAATTTCCCCCCAGGATCACCATCGCCTTCGATTTTATTGTCACAAAGCAACCTAGGGTAAAATAAATTTTCATTGAAGAATACTATAAACCTAACAAAACTTGTACACAAAATAGAGAATTAACTTACAAGTGTTTTAATAACGACATGTTGCCAATTTCTGCTGGGATGTTTCCTGACAAATTATTTTCCCTTAAATCTAATAACTCTAGCTTACGTAAATCTCCAAGTTCTTTGGGAATGGCACCAGAAAAGTTATTCTTGCGTAATACCCTGTTTTAAAAGAACAAAGTAAGCTTATCCATACCAGAAAGATACTAAAATATAAAGTTAGATATAATTTATTAGGTAATTAACATCAATATGTGTGAAATCATGTAAGGAATTAAACTAATCAAATAACACAATGATATGTCATTAAAAACAAAGTAACCTTGTAGGCTTTTGTTTGTTTTTTGTATAAACTAGTGCAAAAGATTTAAATTATTGCTTTTTAATTAATTTTTGGCTTCGTTTGATGAGAGAAAAGATGCTATGCGCAAGTTTGAAAAATGACGTCACGTATAGAAGATTGAAGTGGAGAAACACAACAATTTCAACCAATCTTCGCCAACCCAATGCGTTAACTGAAAAATTATTGCACTACAAAAGACATCTATTTTTTAAGAAATAAGAAGACAAATCATGATTAAGGACCTGGAAAATGAAACGAACACTTTAATAAGATAAATTAGGATTAACCACTGTAAGCACTAGCAAGAACCAAGTATTTGGTGATTGTAACCGTGGATCATATACAAAACTCTCCATTTCATCGTCTTGTTAATAATATTGATAATTTCTTTTGTAAAATAGTTTTTTCACCAGAAAAAAAAAAAATGAACTTCTAACATTAATGGTAGTTAATGTAAATAGATTCCAGTGGTAAAGAATTTGAAATCTTGTGACAGTCAAATGTAACAATTTTAGTTTAAATGACAAGATTTATTTTGACACCTACTGAAAAGAGTTATAATAATAATAAAAAAAGAATACATTAGACATTGTGAAGATCCCTTACATAGAATTTAGGTGACTAAGTTTGCCAAGCTCAGGAGCCAATGTCCCTTGCAGTGATAACCCTTTTAAGTCCCTATGAAATAGAAAGACATAAATTTCAACACAAAATTATGCAGCACATTCAATTAGAGTTTTCATTTATTTAAACATAGAGCAATAAAATATTTGCCAGATAAAAATGGAAAAAAAAAATTGCATCATTACAAAACTTGAAAGGAAATGGAAAGGAATAACTTACAACACATGCACTTTACCGTCTACACAATGAACACCGAACCACATGCAAGGGTCACAATCATTGGGATTCCAATTCACCAAAGCATTAAAGGGATCAAAAGTTATTCTGGCTTGAAACGCTAACAAAGCCATTCCTGAATTTTTCCATTCACGATAAAACCAATAAAACAGAATCAAGATACATGGAAAGACACGCTTTTGTACAAAATGAAAACTTAAAAGACCAAATTAGAGAAAGAACCTTCATCATTAACGGACCAACAATATCGGATTCCCCACACTGAGATCAAGAAAATATAAATTCTTAGACAAAATCCAAATGTGTTCCATCTTGGTTCCATTTCTTGGTGAAGCCGATGCCAAAATTTGATTATATTCCTCGGTAGCCAGGACGCTATATTATACAATATCCACAATTGCAAGGTATTTTATACAGAGAAACCCTTCGATCTATAAGGATTGGGATGAAGCAGAAGAAACTCACTAACTAGGGAAAAATTTTAAGTTAGGGTAGTCATGAAAAATTAAGGTTTGGGTCTGAATATCAGATCAGGATCTCTCATTTCTTTTGTAATGTTATTATCTCTTTGTTACAAGTCTATTCTCCACATAATACATAATCTGCTTAACTCAGTATCTCTTCTCAATTATCCTCAACAATTGGTGGAGCTGAAAGAAACATCGTCCATATCAAAATTAATAAAATCAATTAATTTCAAAAAGATTGAAGTAATTAAAAGGATAATTTGGAATTGTGTCACTAACAAGCAAAACTTTTGATATGAACAATAAAAGATAAGAAAAAGGTTCCATTAATGAAGCATTAATAGAGAAAGCGAATTACCATGCAAAAGAGACAAAAAGGTGCAAGAAAAAGAACACTCCTTCTTGCGATAATTTTGTTGTGCATAGGAAGGAAATACAATGCAGGTTGAGAAGGGGTGATAAGTAGGGGCAAATTGAGACACAGATAAAAAGGCAGCAAAAGTTCAAAACAAATTAAAATTTGAAGTTCTTATTCTGTTTTTCTCTCTTTTTTTTTTTTTCTTTTATTGTTCTTTTATTGCTGCCTTTTCTGGATGATCTCAGAGGACCCTCTCTTCGACCATCTTCTTCATAAGACACTTTCTTCCTTTTTCTCTCTTTCTCTCTTCTCTTCTCTCGATGTCAGATTTTTTCTTTTTTTCTCTGTCTCGTTTCTTACTTTCTCTCTCTTTCTTCTCTAGTCTCTCTCTCTCATCATCCCCACCACCAACCTGCCACCCAAATTTTCTTCTTTGTTTTTGCTTTTTTTTTTCTCTAAATTTGTTGTTTTTGTTATATTATTTATTTATTTATTATTATTATTATTGTTATTATTATTATTTCTTCAATATTTCTAAAATCTTCTTTGTGGGATTTTAGGTTCTTTTGCTCTACATCCAATAAAATAGAACACCGTTTTATTTTATTATTGGACAAGTCGGTGTTTCTCAACACTCATTACCTATAAAAGGAAATCTCAACTTCCAATTACTTCTTGTTGGAAAAGAATGTATGAATGTAAATATGATTCCTTCATGTGATACTTGATTATGCCTTTCTTTGTGTGATATATATATGTTATTTGAAGGACTAATTGTCAATATATATGCAAAATACTATTAGAAAACAAAGTCTAATCTTCTAACATAATTAAATTGGTTTGGAAGATGTGTAATCTCCTCTAACATAATCATTTTTAATTTTCAAATATATAATATAATTATTTTCATAAATAAATTACTTTAATTTATAATTAAAACTTTTTTTAAAGTTTGAGCTAAAGTAAAAAGGAATTGTAAAGTTTTTGTTATGAATATAATTTATGGACAATTATAGTTATTAATATAAGTTAATAAAAATTATAATTTTTATTTTGGTGCAAAGTTTAAATTATTGATATACATTTAATTATTATTTTTTATTGTTAGGGAAGATGATATCTCACTGTTGAATTGGTAAAATTTCATTTTACAAGAGTGATGTGTGATATATTTCAAAAATCAATTTTATAGAATTTTCAAAATAGAAATAATAGATTAAATAATTATAATAATTAAGTATATAATCATCTAAGTATCCACTAATAATTAATTATATTAACTTTTCATTTTCTACACTTCAAAATAATTGATTATTCATTAATAATATTTAACTATATGTGAATTTAGAACTTTTAGTATGTTTAAGAAACAGACTATAATAATTATATTATTCTATAATTAATTAGATTTTTATTATTTAAAAATTTAGTGATATTTTTAAACCATTTGGGAAGAGATGTATGGATAAGATATGAATAAAAACCTACTTATATCTATTGCAATAATGCATGACTTGCACAGATTTGATCTGATTTATGCAATTTAGTAAGAATCAACATTTCTTACAAAATCTATTGATATTGATATAATCATCCATTCAAAACACATTAAATCTAAAGATTACTATCAGTTTAATACATGTAACACGGTTTATTTTAACTAAACCTAAACTTATGTTACATATTAGTTTTGTAGAGACAAATTAGATAAAGTGGATTTAAATTCATGGTCTAAGGTTTTATTTTTTTTAAAAGAACATTATTTTTATTCTATCAAATAAGACTTTATTATTAAAAGACTTGTATAGTTTTAGCAATTAAAATGTGGAGAAAATACAGTTATGAACTTATGTGTTATTTGGTCTCTTAAAAAAACATCTGAAAAGGTTACTTGGACAACTAAAGATAAACTAATAGGGACATTGGTTAGTGGTATTTTTCTATCCTCATTCATTATGGCGCCCAGTACATAGTCATCGGCTTATATTTTCTGTGTTCATGAACCTGCCTCACAAAATGACCAAACAGGTTCAGTTCATGAATCAAAATCTAAAAGACTGCCCAAAATCATTTTCATACTACTGTAACTGACAAGAGTCTAATGGCAGTCTTTCTTACCATTATTGGGATATTTTCTCTTACAAGTAATTTGTTAAAAAATCTTGAAAACATTTAAAAAAATGTAACTTAAATAGGGCGCACTAATTATTTGAAAATTTAAGAAATTAAAGATAATGGAGGATCCCTCACCATTTTGTACGATGAAATAAAGTTCAAATGAAAACAAGGCGGCATATCATGATGAGATTTGTTGACCAATTATTTAGCCATAGCTTTGAACTAGGTTTTCTGTAAATCTAAGTTGATCCTAAATTTTAAAAAATGGGATATTCTATCAAACTAATTTCTTATTGTATAAAAATGATCTCAACACCATTTTCAAGAGTGATATATAAATCACTGGCGTTCTTTTTTTTTTCACCTTCAATTACCTAGTCTTTTTTATTTTTCTCTCCCTTTGTACTTTCTTTTTCGTCGTTTAGATGTTTCCTAGTTAAAACTAAATCTAAATATAATGAGATAAGATTGTCTTGAAATATAACCAAAATATATTTTGAAATTATTTTAAAATTCTCTTATCTAAACAGTCAACTAATAATTTTAAACTAGTTTTTATTTTATATGTGTCAAATGTTGATGATAAGAAATATGAGAGATAAAATATAAGGCTTCTTTTTTAACTAGTCACAAATAAATCACATCAGCAAACTTATCATCCGTATATATATATATATATATATATATATATATATATATATATATATATATATTCTAAATGTTAAATCGTTAATGAGACACTAAAAATGATATATTTAAAAAATAACACCATATAAGAATTTAATTTATTCTTAATTTTTTATCCAAATTGTTTTAATTCTAAAGTAAATATTATAAAATTATTGGTATTTAAGTTTTTTCATTGGAGTTTGGCTTTTGTATCAACTAACAAGGCAATGAATCTATTCTTTTTAAATGTTAGTGAAAAAAAAACTTATTTAAAGTGAGTTTTTACACAATTATACTGATAAAGAAAACAAATGTTGAAATGTCTTAGTGATTTTCAAGATTTGAGTCTAATATTTAAATTTAAATCAAATGAAAGAAATCTGTCATGCAGCCTTGTTTGATAAGGTTTTGTATTTTTTAAACCTAACAATAATCTATATATGAACAGTGAAATTGTTTGATTAAATTTTAGGAGATTATCACAACTTAATTGTTTAAATTTTCAAAATAAAATATTTGAACTGTAAATAAAATTTTTGTATCAATTTTCAACTTAAAAAGATTTAATAATACCTAAACAATATTGAAGATGATAAAATGACACTTTTCACTTTAAGGAGTACTGTAGAAGAAGACTCGTCTCGTGTACTAGTAACTCTAACCAATCAGTCATGAAGTATTAGATAAGGTAGGATTTTCTTCTTGGCCAGTTGTGGAGTTGCAAATTCTTTCATACAATTCACTTTTACCATTTATAAATATGATTTAAGTTAATAAACATGAGAAATAATTAAAGGGTAACAAAAATCAGTTTACACTTCTAATAAAATCAAGTTATTATATGACAAACTTTTATTAATTTTAGCATGCCTACAATAAAATTATTTTGTTGATTGATTCCTGACTATACATACCTTAGAAATATAGAATACATCCAAAAGAAAAATAAAAATCAATAAAAAAGGAAATAAAAAGATACTACACACTCTTTTCTTTCCGAAAAGGTTGACCAACATATTTAAGATATTATTTGGAAGTATAATTTTTATATATATTCACGTTTCGACGTATTCCTATTATGATTTCCAATTTAGTCTTAATTTCACTATTTTAATTTATTAGTTTTACACTACTATATTTAAAATAATTAGCTGTAAGTTTTTTTTTAATCCTTCTACTTACAATATTAATAATAATGATCTTTTCCACATTCACCTTACATTTCTTTCAATTTGTATCCTTTTATATTTTTTCTCTTGAAAAAAGAAAAACCATCCAAACATAGCTGGTGGTATTCTAAAAGCGACATCTGGTTTTGCGCAAGTGTCTTTTGTTGTCTGCTCTGTTCTGTTCTGGTCCCTCTTCAGTGCCCACCCCGATGTTGTGATGTTGTCGTGAGCCTGAGAGAGAGCAGTCTCATATTCAAACCGTCCCCGATCTCTATCTTTTCATCAAACCCAAAATCCCAATTGGGGTTTCCTCTTTTTCTCTCTTGTATTATGCCTCTTTACATTTCCCCTCTTGCACTTCATCACACACGCGTTTATGATATGCTTTGAACTCATCTTATTCTGATTTTGTGGTCATTTTTCCCCTGCGAAGGTGCTTGGGAATGGAGTTGAGCTGATCAGTTACGCAAATGTATTTTTGTTGCGTAGAAAGGAAGCTGTTTCTTTTACTTCTTCGATACAAAGTCAAGTGACTCAAGTGCTACTTTGGATCCAAGTTTACATTACATCCACCTCATCTTTTTCATTGGATTCTTAAAATTCATCAACTGTATATTCAGATTGTTTAGAAGCACTGGGTGGTACTTGGTTGCTACATAATGCCAATTGTTCAGAAATTATATGATACTTGCAAGGCATCTTTGTCTCCTGAGGGACCCATCTCAGAAGAAGCTCTCAAAAAAGTTCAAATCCTTTTAGGTACACTTGATTATCTACCCCTAGATAATGTTCCACTATAGTTTTCTATGAAATGTATAATGCAGTGACTGGTTTTAGATGCTTGTTAAATGGCTGTTTGCTCCACATTGAAAGGTGTGTGCTTGTGTTAACTTTTTTCTTTAATTTCACTTCCATGCTAGATGAGTTGAAGCCTTCTAATGTGGGTCTCGAACAAGAGGCACAACTGGTGCGGAAAGGTTCTTTGAATGGTACTAATGGCAAAAAGGGGTCTAATGGAAGTTATCAGTATCCACCTCCTATTAAGTACATCCACTTGCATGAATGTGACAAATTCTCTGTAAGTTTTTTGTTTACAGCTTTTGACAGTCTTCTTGTTCATCTGTATGGAGTCTTCTTTCCGAATTTAGATGTGGAGGTTGGATCATGAGGGTGGAGTTTTTCTTTTGCAGATGGGAATCTTTTGTATGGCCCCTGGTTCTATTATTCCACTTCATAATCATCCTGGAATGACTGTTTTGAGCAAGCTTCTTTATGGTTCTTTACATGTAAGGGCATTTGACTGGCTGGATTTACCCGGTTCAGATGATCCATCTCAAGGTGACGAAAACATGCTTCACTCTTTATAAAGCAATAACAATTGTTTTTGGATATCCTAAATGGATGATTCTTGGCCTAAGATATAGTTGCATCAGAAAATTTTTGGTTAAATATTATCTTTTAATGATTTGGCTGAATAGGTTGTGCCACCATACCCGGAAAGAGCTAAAGCGGTACAGTATATAGTGGGACAGTCACTGTTCTTATTTTTTTAATATAGTCCTATATAACAGCAAATCTTCATATAGGAATGCATTGCATGAATTAAATGAGTACCAACTCTATTCACAGAATTATACAAATATCACAGCAAGTTAGGAACTCCCTTAACAGACAGTCGGGAAACTCCTTTGGCAGAAACAGAATCATACATAATTACAAATATAAAGCAGCAAGTCAGCAACTCTCTTCATATCAGTCAATGTATAACAACAAAAAGTCATAGGTGTCCATATACCTCTTAAATAGAACATAGAAGTAAATATAAACCATATATAATTTTCCTAGTCTTCTAAATAACTCTTTCTATTCATCAGAAACAATTAGGGACAGATCATGTATATACATCGTAACTCACCCTTAATTGTAGTTTCTGTTATAACTAAAGTATGTCATCCTGCTCTAAATCCAAATCTTCTTCATTAACATCATAAATATTGTGACAGCTGTAGATTGTTTCCTCTCTTTCTCCCTTGGACAGTTTCATCAATTTACAATGCTTGGTTTAAAAGTGCAGCAGCACCTATCCCTTGTCTTGCTCACCACCTACTGTAAACCAAAGTCTCCTTCACTCAAGCTAAATTGGCAATATCTCCCCACGTCAAGTTGTTGTCAATGTCATCATCAAAAAACCTAAACCTCTTTGACATCCTTGCCATCTCCTCCCATTTCTCCCACTAGTCATTCATTACTACCACCGATATCATTTGAGAAGATGGATGAATGACACCATGAGTGTCGAAGCGTTGCTTAAGAGCTTGGTTATATTTAAATAAACCAAGTCTTGCAACTTTGATACTCAAGCTTACTTCTATTCTACAAATGAATATATATATATATATATATATATTATGATTGAAAAAAAAAATGTTAGTTTTCATTTGAAGTTGATTATAAACCTCTATTTCCTCATTTCTTTTTCCAGTGTCTACTATCTTTTCAGCTTAAATCTTTTGTGAATTTGGCCCATCCTTTTTGTGAAGTTAATCACTGAAATGTTGAACATCCTATTAATTGTAGTCTGACTCTGATTCACAATTTTAATAAAAACATTCTAAATCATTGTAAACATTAGAAGGTGTTTTTTTTTTTTTTTTTTTTTTTTTTTTTTTTTGCAGTTTTCCCTAAATATATTTATTTGAAATTGTTTGGGGGAATATTACATTATAAAATTGTGCATAACCTAAGGATAAATGTTATTTGTAACTGTGAACTGTGAATATCCTTGGGGTAAGGAATAAGTTATAACATTGTGCACAACCTAAGAATAAATGTTTGAATATCTTCATGCTTACACTTATCTTACAAAGTACAAGTTGAACAATCATTGCTCATCAGCTATATAATTTGACTTCATTCACTGGACCCTTTTCTATATTACAATTATCAATCACATTTATATTTGTTTCTTTTTATGTTTTTTTCGGTTGAGTTCTGGTGACATAATAACATGTTTTTTTATGATTTATAGCGTGAATTAAAGATACTTAAGAGCCAAGGCATTGCACTTGAGCAACCAATTGGTTGAACAAGGTTTAGAACGTCTTTTTTCTGAATTGTTATAAAACTGTGACAAACTGCCTTTTAATCTATGGTGAGTTTTATTTCACCGGAATTTGTTATTCTTAAAGATGGAAATTTCTTAATTATAATTTCAGTTGCTTAACATGTCTCTGCCAGACAAACTGTTTAAGACAACTGCAATCAATTGCCTTAGTTAACTTGATAATTTCTGCTTTCGTGTGTCTATACCCTTCACTTTTTTTTATGGCAATAGAAGGCTAATCTTGTCATTAATACTGTAGCAGATTATCTGCTCTGTAATTTTCCTTGAAATTGCTATCTATTAGGAGACATCATGTGGTATGGTTTGAGTGGACTATATAATGTCATGTTCAAACTTTGTTTCTGATATATGTTTTTCATTTTGCTGCATTTTTTGATGGGTTTGATTTTGGCTTTTAGAGTTTAACATAGAGTTTCTAGAATTTTTTTTAAAAAATTAGAATTTTTCCTGACTTTGCATACTTGAGGGGATGGTCTTGAGTCTTCTCAATGAGGTTTGACAGCTTCATGCTGATATGCAATGGTGGACACTGGTCATAGACTGGATAAGAGCAGGATACCATAAGAACATTCTGACACTCTTGTTAATCTATAGGAGCAAGAACGGGGATAGGAGTGTAAGTAGAAAAAAGAGAACATACATGGGGTAAAACCTTTTTCAGTGCTTATATAGGTAGTGAAACCCCCCAGGAGCTTTAAGATAGTGGGTCAGGTGCATACCTGTGGGCATGGGTGTGGACATGGGTATGTAAGCATCGTACATTGGTCAGAGCTCTGATGGTTAAGAGACCAAGCATTGTCCCAAGGGGCTGTGCACAGTCCAGTAAAGTCATCATACATGAAGCCTGGTGTTTGTATCTCCACAAGATAATTTTATCTTGGGAACCTGCTTCTAGAGTTCCATTGGTGGATGTTATTTTGAGGTTTTTAGTAAGAATGTCGTGACTGAGTTATTTTGTTGGCATGTAAAGATGCATGCTATAGAGGATTATGAATTTCCATATTGACACATGCTAATTTAATATAGATGTTTCGATCACTTTGCTGCTGCTTAGATGGTTTGATGTTTTTAATCCCTTGATTCTTATTCTTAATTATTTGCTAATCTAGAAAAGAGATTCAAGATTTTTCTACTTTTGCAGCAAGACCAGCAAAACTTGTGAAAGATTGTCAGATGAGTGCACCCTGTAACACAACAATTCTATATCCAAACAAGGGTGGCAACATTCATTGCTTTAAAGCCTTAACTCCATGTGCTCTCTTTGACATTCTTTCCCCTCCTTACTCATCAGAAGATGGAAGACACTGCTCATATTTCAGGAAGTCATCTAGGAAAGAACTCCCAGGTACTTCTCTACCTTTTACTATCTTCTCCCTCCTCCTCCTCTTGCAATAATTTCTGAAGCATTTATTTTCTCACATCTTCTACAGTTAAAGATATTGACCTGGATGAGTCCTGTGGGATAAAACCATCTGAAGTGACCTGGTTAGAAGAGATTCAAGCGCCTGAAAACCTGGTGGTTAGAAGAGGTCTGTACAGAGGCCCTACAATCAGACGATGAAGGATATAACTAATTTGTATTTATATAACTTTAGTCAGACATGACTAGAAACTAAGTATGATGGGGATATCAATTGCAGATGGGACATCTTCGGAATAATTAACCATCTGAACTGTATGGTGGATAACTGTACATACTACCATAAACTATGGCAGTTAATGTTGGTTATATCTTGCGTGTCCTTGTTCTAACACACCCTTCTTAGATTCGAGGAATAGCTGCAACATGATAATAATTGGTACAATTCCAACTTGCTTAGACATGCTTTAAATGGAAACTCTACAACTTCTATCAGCAATTAGTCATCATGGAAAGAAATTGAAGGGATATAAAACAGTTTCCGAACCTGTGCTTCATTCATCAGAAGGGGTTTTGTCTTAAATGATTGAGCTTTAGAGGTCTTATTGATAGAAATGGACGAAACTTACTTTAGCCTGAACGAAGAGATTATATCAACTAGACCCCCTCACGAATAATGAATAAATACTTTCTAAGAACATAGAGTTAATATGCAATAATAGAACTAGCATTCTCAATATCACCTACCCATATTATGATTTTCATCTACATTGTTTGAAAAGATTGAAAATGAAGATGGAAGGAGAATGAGATTAAAATCTAAGTAATAAATGAAAAATTAAGATATGCAGCGATTGTCTCCTTGCAAGTTATGTTACAAACTTGAGAATTTGTAATAATGTTTATAAAATCTTGTTAATAATGAGATGTTCTTTTTAGTGTTTGAGAGATGTTGGATTGGGATGCACTGACACATGTGTCAATGGGCCTCTCTACTGTGGATTAAGGCTTTTTCAATCTATCGATTTCAATTCATTAAATACATTTTTTTTTCATTATAAAAAATGTTTTGGTACAAATATAATAAAAGAATTATTTTCATGTTTACCTGTATATCTTTAAACCTTATTTCATTTTCCTTGATTACGATGTTTTACACTAAATTCTACATATCCCATTAATCACGTGTACAACATTGAACTTTGGAATATATTTGGAATATATTATGCCCTTACAGATATCACTGTTATTTGTTTTGTTGTGTTGCTTAATAATGCCAGCATGACTTTAAAAAACACCAATATGAAAATCACTTTCTAAAATAATCATTATTATCTTTTTCTTTTTTGCTAAGCATGAGTATTAAATTTAACATTCATATATAATTCATAACATTATCAAAAACAACTATAGATTTTGGGAAATAAAATTAAAACAAAAAAAAAAAGTTTGGAAGACAAAAGCATCACTTTTCCATGATGATATAAATAAGGAAAGACGGATAATGTTAACAGAAGAAAGAAAAGGTTCTACTAAACATGAATTAGCCAAATAAATAAGTAATTGCAAGGTATAAATAGAATAAATAAATAATAAAAGAGGTGTACTTAATAAAATACAAGGTATAAATAGTAAAAGTCATTGATTAATTTTGAATTTAAATCTTTTGGTATTTTTTGAAATTTATTTGTTTAATATATTTTTTCATTATTGTTAATATTTAGTCTCAATATAAAGAGTTGCAAGCTTCTTATTTTAATGACAGCAATAAACTACCACGACTCTCTTTCCCACAGACCAACTACAGTTGACAAATGCAAACTAAGTTGGATAAGCCCAAAGAAAAAAAAAAAAAATTGTCTTTTTCTCGTTCTTTTGACAACAACATTAAACCTTAATCTTATGTGTGGTTATGGATGGCAGACCCAAATTCTTGATAGAAAAGAGGAATTGATTCCTTCTAATGTCACTACTCAGGTTTAAGATATAAAATATGAGTTTCACTATAATAAACTCTTGTTAATTAATTATGAATTACTATAAATGTGACTCAAATTAAATATTATGAATACTAACAATTTTATTATTATGTAATAATATGAATCTTTCTACACCAACTTATTAGAAATCTTGTTTTACTAACAATTATTATAAAGTTAATAATCTCATCATATTACATTAAAATAGAGATGTAAAGTAACAAAAGAGGGTGAAATTTGATGCTTTCTTTCTTTTTTTCTTTGCATTTCTTTTGTATTCTTTTTGAGAAAAAGAAAAACCCCACAAATATAGCTATTCTCTTCACTACTTAACAAATATATTTTTTTTACTAATCATATTTTACATTGTTGTCCCTATCTTTTAATACTTTAAATTCTGACATTATTGTGTGCTTTATATGCTTTTAGAATTGGCTATTTCTTTCTGTTTTTGTGGATCAAACAGTGATTACTTATTTTAATATACAATTGATTGACTACATTCAAACAACATCAATTGACCATTTATATAATTTTAAATATTCAAAAAATGACAATCATAAAAAGTCTTCATCTTAGGGTTTCCTGAAACTCCCCTCCACTTACCTTTCCTTCCATAAAATGTCACAGGAGCAGGTGAGTGGGAAACATCCAATGTATTTCCCCAAACTCTCTCAACATTCAAATTTGAATATAAAATAATACAAGATACAAAGATATAAATTTTGGATAAGTGGTGGGTTGTGTTATGGATATTTTTTTGTATTAAATAAATCAAATATTTAATATAAAATACAATGAAAAATGTTTAGTATAATCTTTTGGTTGTCCATGATCCAACCCAGATAATATTTTCAGTCTTAAGGAGATGTAGTATATTTTTTTCTTTAAACAAAATTAAATCCAACCACATTTAATAAAACACCTTATTAGAACTTAAAAATAGGTATGACCTGATTTACTCTAATAACTAATAATATAGATTAGATTAAATTAAAAAATATTAGTAAGTAGATCAATTTTAACCTCCTCATTTCGTTTGTAATTCAGATGGGTTTAGGTACTGATTATGGATTGGTTTGTTTTGAAAATAATAATTAAAAATTTAAAAATAAAAATTATTATTTTACTAATAATATATATATATATATATATATATTAGAATTTCTAAACATTGAAATTCACTTAAGATTTAAATTTCAAAAATAATTATTTTATTTATTTATTTATTTATTTAATTTAGTTGTGAAATTTGATTATGAGGGTCCAATAGAAAATTAGATCAGACCCATGTTTTTAACTCATTTAAAATATAAATAGAATTAACATAATTTTTAGATTAATATGTCGAAGCTCCTGAATAAAATAGAATAATTCGTTTTCCTAACATTGAATATGATGTGCACCAATGAACTTTGTCTACAAAAATAAAATTCAAATATTATCGGTTAAAATATTAGAGGTCTGATGTGCTATTATTATAATTTTTCTAATGAAAAATAATATTTTAGGAAATACACTACCAATTATAAAACTTCTTAGAATTTATGTAGGAGCAAAACTCGATTTCATAATGTAAAATAAAATACTGTCCTTCAATTTCATAGTAGTTACATAGTAGTTAAATAATTTTCAACACTTGTTTTTTTTATGTTAGAAAACTAGAGAGATACCTTAAAACATTAAATTTTGTAAGATTGTATATTTGCACGTGGTACAGTAAAAGTCATCAGGTTATATACATTTTCAGATATTTTTCTTATATACATCAGGTTATTTGATTTACACCTCTTACTATTTTTATTATTCAGACAAATTTTTATCTTTTTAAACATCATTATTTAAATTCTATTTTAATTTTAATTTTAAAATTTTAAATATTGATACACTTTATTAAATTGAAGATACTGTTCTTTTGTTAAAATAAACCCCAAACTAAATTGTATAATTTTACATTATCCTAATTTGACATTGAATTTGAATGTTGGCTAATCATACCAAAAAAAAAAAACAATATTTGATTCAAATATTTTATTTTCATATTATTTTCTTTTAAATTCATTTTTATCTAATGAAATAAAAAAATTTAATACTATCAATACAAGAAATTCTCTCTAATGATTTATTCATTCATTTTATTTAAATTTAAAAATAATTATGCTTTAAAAACTGTTATTTTAATCTTTTGTGGTTGTACTATATATATATATATATATATATATATATATATATATATATATATATATATATATATATATATATATATAATCCTAGTCCTTGAATCTTTAGCATTATTGATGTACAACAGTGACTATAGTTACTTCTCAACAACTCTATAATTGGATCTATTTAACATTAACAATACTTTCAAAAATATTCAATTGATAGTCTTTTTGTATTTTTTTATTTTAGGAGAGGGAGATTGTACAGGTTAAAAACCAGTAGGATGGGACTTTGTGAATTTTAAATCATTAGTGATATTATTTTTGTAAGAGACACATGAACACAAAAATTATATAAATATTCCATAAACAGTAATGTTTTTTTCTCATGACAGCATATTTTTTCTCTCTTTTTGATAAGTGTAAAATGTGGTGGTGCATCTATATCTATCGATCTATGTCTATATATATATATATATATATATATA